>Ga0065709_1029830_pt1 | contig 11924 bp, 18 predicted proteins | sample Hoacrofraction14_2_FD_59096 | JGI IMG/M metagenome (GOLD analysis project Ga0065709, IMG submission 59096) | Hoatzin crop microbial communities from Cojedes, Venezuela, sample from fiber fraction 14 v1 | ecosystem: Host-associated > Birds > Digestive system > Esophagus > Crop | place: Venezuela... | reverse complement strand
GCAGGCTCGCCGCCCGCCGCAAGGCGGCAAAGGACGCCGTCGAGTCAGCTGACGACGAGAAGTAGCGTCAAGACCGCACGACGCCATGTGACGACCCCCATCGCATAGGCGGTGAGGGTCGTCCTTGTGTGGGTGAGCGATATTGATGATGGGAAATCGACCGATGCCGCATGTGGGCAAGGAGAAGACTTGTCAGTTACTTCGTCGCGCCGCAGGTGGAACAGACATAACCCGTGGTCACCGTCTCGTCGTAGGCGGGGGTGACGACGACGGTCTTTGTGGTTTCGGGGGTGACAATGATGGTCTCGTCCCACGCAGGGGTAGTGGTAATTGTTTTGACCTGATACGTGTGAGATAAATCCGAATAATTACTGTCCGCTAGAACCTTCTGGGCGTGGTTTTCATGGTCCTCCACGGAGTAAAACGTCGCTCCACAATGGCATACGATGACATCGCAAGTTTCTGCGTCATGGTGGACGGTCTTGGTCTTGGCTGGGACAGTCTCGGTCTTGGTGACCGCGTCATGATGGACGGTCTTGGTCTGTGCGACCCAAGTGTGGGTGTGCTTGGCCTTGGAGGAAGAGGAACTCCCGGTCGAGGAGCTGCTGGAAGTCGTTGAGCTGGAGCCGCTTGAGGACGAGTCGGAAGCCGCCACCAAGCCGCTGGAGTCGCCGGCTGGCTTGGTTGAGTCATCGGCAATGCCGTCGTCATCAGCTGCCTCGTCGCCCTTGGCCGCTACAGCCTCAGTCTTCTCGTCTGAGGTGCCGTCGGTTGTCCCAGCAGTGACGTCCTCTTCGTCGTCCTCGCCCTTGGAGGTCGTAGTGGCGTGCTCGGCCACCTGCTCCTCGGCCTCGGTCTGGACGCGGGCCTCGACGTCCTGGGTGGCCATGACCTCGCTGCCAGCCGACGTCGCCGCGATCGTGGACACGTCCCGTGCTGCGACGACGCCGGCAACGAGGACGCAGGCGCAGGCGGCGGCCGTCACGACGCCCACCGCCTTGTGGTGACGGGAGAACCAGGCGGCAAGACGCCGCTTGTGCTTGCCGTCCTGCTCCTCTGTGTCTGAATCCTCGATGACCGCCTGGGGCATCTCGGTGGTCTCTTCAACGTGCTCGCTCTTCTCCACGCTCTCCTCCATCTTCCGTGCCTGCTCTTTCTTGTGTTGCCTCATCGTCTCGTCGACGATCTCGTACATCGACTCATAGAGGCGGTCACCGGGAGCCTTCTTGTCCATGTCGTTCCTTTCTGCCGATTCTAATCATGTCCGAGCTCCTACTATTATGTAATTACATTATACCCAGCCTTCTGCGCGAAGATACCGAAGAAACGAAAAATCTTCCGCCATGCGCAAAAATGGGCCGAAAACGCGCCTATGACGCGTCCTCAGCCCATATAAGGTTCCCTTGTCGTGATGTCAGAAGGCAAGGTCAAGGAGCGACGGGTGCTCCTTGCAAAGTCCCGGCACGGGAAGGTCATCGCGGTCTCGCAAGGTTGGAATGTGGGACAGCTCCTCTCGGGTAAGGATCAGCCGTCTGATCGGAGACTCCCAACTGTCATCATCTTGGCATTCGACATTTGTGAGAGACAGGGTTCCTAGCCCATGTGCCGCGAACCACTCGGCCGTGCGACCACTCGGAACATAGGTGTCAAGGTCGAAGTCCATATCAGGGCTGACACCGACGTTGACCGTCATGTCAGTGACATAGAGCCATCTGTCCGTCCCCGTGACGCGATAGTAGAGCATGAGGGCAAGCTGGCCCGTGCTCATGTACCTGTCACGCGCGAGGAGCCAATGATTGCCATCCCACACGAGACCATCCCCTCACAGACAAGCAGCCAACGAAAGCTTGCCCTGATGATGCCGCTCTTTGGCCTTCCTTCCCTTTCCAGGCCGCCCCTTCGTGACGTTCCGGACGGACCTTCCCTTGAGACCGAGGTTCCTACCCCTCTCCGTGGCGTACTCATACACCTCGCCGGCAAGGGAAATCGTATCCCCGAACTCAAGGTCGACCTCCCTTACCGCAGAGTTCGAGACGTCAACCCAGATGTGGTCTATGGCCGCCGCGCGGCGGTTCGTCCCCGTGAGCCGGAAGCCGTACAGACACACGAGCGTGATACCGTCCTTCAGGAAGCGAAGATCACGGACGACACCCGTACCCGTCACGACCTGTCCGACATAGGGCTCGAGCTGGAAGCGGTAGTCCCACGCCCGCTCATGGAAGTCGTTCTGGCTGGGGACGAAGCCCGTGCGGCAGGAGATGCGCGCCATCAGCCAACCTCCTCGTCGACAACGCGCCTCCCGCAACAGGGGCAGAAATCGGGATCATCAAGGCCCATCCCGCTTCCGTCATGCAGAGTGGCCATGCGACGCTGATCAAGCAAGGGGAAGGAACACCCGCACTCCGAGCAGACGAACAGCTCACAAGAGCCACCCTCGTTATGGCAAGTCTCGTCTTCTTGTCGGCGCCTCGCGGCGTCTACCTCACATAGAGAAATCACGGGAATGCCAACGGCCTTGGCCACACGAGCCTCGTCCTGACACCCACAAGACTTCGCCCAGCCAGGAAGCTGGACCATGACGTCATAGTGCCTGACGGCGTGTCGGCCATCAGGCATGACGATGCCCTGCCGAGACGTAAGCTCATGGATGCAGTTGAGCATACAGGTCTCATGCGAGTCCGAGGGGCGGTTCATATCGTCCCTCACCGGGTTGTAGACCCTGAAGGCGCCTGCCGCCTGGCAAACCTCCTCGGCGTGGCGGAACGCCCTCTCATATTCGGAGCGCTTCCTGCCTGTCACAGGCCCGCTCAGAAAGACACACTTGTCATCAAGACGCATACGAATCATCCTCTCTTCCATTTCCTCATCCGGAACCCGTCCGGACGTCTCAACAAAACTCCCTTCGGTCGAACACGAAGCCCTCCGCATCGCGGTAACTCCCGCTCGGCTCAAGCGGCTCCCAGTCGTCATCGCCACGTAGCTCGCGCTGACGGTCAACCCATTGGACGACGCGTTGCTCGAAGTCGTCGAGCGTGATGGCCTCCTCCTCGCTGCAGATCTCCCACTCCCCCGACGCAACCGCGTCGCGTATGTCCTGGACGCTAAGAATCGTCGGCCGCTGGTCTGTGCCCTCCCATGGCTCCGTGGCCTGGAAGTGCGGCTTCCAGCCCCATGACTGCTTCGCGATGTGTGTCTCGTCATATGTGGGGACCATGCGAGGGACGGTCCTGCGCAGATAGTAGTTACAGCCCATCTATCTCACCACCTTCCGTCCGCAGTTGGGACAGTAGAGCGAGTCGGACGGCATGTCGCCACCGCACTCGCTACAGGTCTCGACGAACTCGTCCCATCCCTGCCATGCCCGACAGGTCCGATCGATATCATCGCGACCGACCCTAGCCTCCAAATCTGAGACACGACTCTCCAAAAGGTCCCGTATGCGGTTTAGCTCCGCGACACGGTCCTGTAGCCGACGGATCTCGTCGTAGGCCTCCTGTCGCTTCCGTCTCTGCATGTAGTTCATGCGACATGAGACCTCGTAGCGCTGCCGCAGGTCCTCAAGCTCCGTCATCGCTACTCCTCCACCACAAACCTGATCTCGTCCGACCCGTCGGACTCGTCTGTGACCTCGATGTCAGCGGGAGGCATAGGCGTCGCCGAACTCGCCATGACCGGCGTCTCTGACACCGCCGACCTCATGGGCGTCACTGACGCCCCACTCACGAGGAGCCTACCGGCGATGGAAACGGTCACATCCGGCGAGTCGGGACTCACGCCCTGTGCCACGAGCGCGCCCATAACCTTGCCGAGAAACGCGCCCCATGCCTCCGTCACCGGCATGCCTGCCGAGTCCTCGACGGCGCTGCCGCACGCAAGGGCGCGGGTGGCGCGTTCCTCGCGCTCCAGCTCGACAATCGAGCGGTCGAGCTCAGCAAGCGACACCTCCAGCTCGCGGTAGCGACGGGAGTTGTCTTCGAAACGGTCATCGACCTTCCGGAACTCCTCGTTGGTCCGATCGCCACCGACTTGGACAAGCGTCACGCTCTCCTCGAGGAACGTCGAACGCATCAGTTGTAGCGTACGGTCAATCTGACGTTCGACATGCGCCCTCTGCTCCCGCAGCTCGGCAATCCGGTCATTCTCCACCATCATCAAACCCACCTTCCAATCTTGTCCAAACAACCCGCCCGACGTGTTCCGTTGACCTATCCAAGAAACCCAAGCGCCACCGCCTTACGGCGGACCATCTCCTCGGGGATGACATAACAACTCTTTGACGGGACGGCAACGATCCTCGCGAGCCTACCCGCATAGAGCTGCCTCAGATAGAGAGTCCCCCGCAAAATCCTGACCACCCTGTAGTCCCACTCGACGTCACCGTATTGGACGACCATGCCAGGTCGGACGACGCGTCCCATAGCATCGGTCGCAAGGCGCTTCATTCGTGTCTGTGTCGCCATTTAGGACACTTCCCTCCTACCTGAACCATCCAACCTGAAGATCTCGCCGTTTGCTTCCTCTCTGGAGACGACAAGCTGTCCCTGCACATCCACCTCGTACACCAACCGCACCTGGTCTGGGTCGAACCAGAGGTTGTCCAAGCCAAGCAGCTTCGCGCCGCCCCCTCGCGCCCTTCCGAGGGCGTCAAGAAATGCCTCGTAATGCGCACGGTCCTCGAAGGCGAGGTCAATGCGGAGAGACTCGCCCAGAACCACCTTGCAACGGACAACCTTGTCATCGCCCACCAGCGTCACCACCGTCGCTAGGAAAGTCGTCACCTTGGTCAAACGACCTCACACAAGCCTCGAGACGGTCAGTCAGATTGCCCATGGACTCGATGAACTGCCTTGGATTCGTGTCCGCCCACGCCTCGAGGTTCGTGGCCTTGCGCTCGGCGCCCCAGAAGTGGTCCCAGTCCGCCTCACGGAAGAAGCCGGCGGCGTTTGCCAGCCTCTCGAGACGGTCACGTTCCTCAGTCAGGGTCTTGTAACGCTCTCCCGCCTCGTCCGCCCGTCGCTGGACCGCTCGGCCCTTGTCGTAGCCCTCCCTGTAGGCGATGTCGGTCGCCTCACGGAGCTTCGTGGCACTTTCGCTACGGTCGCGCATTGCGCGGACGAGGGCACAGAGGAAGTCGCGGGGATACTCCTTGGGCCTCACCTCGTGGAGCGAGAGTGGCTTCCTGCGCCAGCGGCTCGTAACGTAGCCCTCGTCGTCGCGCTTGAGCGCCAAGACGCCCCAGGTCTTGGGGACGATGTCCATGTCAACGCAGGACGCAGGCGCGACGATCGCATAGGTATCGAGGTAGGGATAGAGGGCCTCGTGCTTGCGTGAGTCTACGAACTCATGCCGGAAGTCAGACTTCGAGCACTTGAACTCCCAACCGCGGATCTCCTGGCCCTTGCTCGGCCAGAGGTTCACCGTCACGCAGTCGATATGGCGATGCCATGAGGTTGATCCATCCGCGACCTCCCAGAGGACGGCCCACTGGTGGTCGGAGTGCATACGGGAGACGTGCAGACGGATGTCCGACACGTCGATGCACTCGGGGTTCTGGTACTTTTTGCCATCGCGCTCGTAGGTCATCTAGAGCTCCTCGGAGCGGAGGTCGGAGACCTCGAGGCCGAGGATGAAGCCAAGACGGTCGTAGTTGGCCTGCGCCGTCGCCCCAAGGTTTATCGCCCATGAGGTCAGGAGCATGAGGTCATGGAGGGAATCCTCCGACTTCGAGGACCCAAGCGCGGAAGACACCATCGAATTGAAGCCGGCATTGCTGCCGTTGAGGTCCTCATAGACGCTCGAACGGGCCTCGCGGAAAGCCTCCTCGTCCCATTCCCTGACGCCGGCATCCTCCATGTCCATCATGGCGCACAGGCTCACCAGGTCGTCAAGCTGCCCCCGCAAGCTGGAAAGCGTTATCTCCGAAAGGCTGGTTCCGAAGTCGGAGTCCTCGGAAACAGTGATGGTCTGAAAATGGGAATCGCTCATGGCAACTTCCTCTCGATCGCAAGGCCTTCACGTCGGGTCGGTAGTCCGACGTCATTACATTGACAAGCGTAACACGTTGGTGTGGACTGTGGGGAAGCTTTTGCAGAAGTCGTTGGCGGTGGGATGGTTGGCGACATCGCAAGCATGTCGCCGGCCCGGCTTCGCCGTCCGGGCTGTGGTCAGCGACGCCATTAGGGAGCCAGGAAGGGGCCAAGGATGGCGTTGACGGCCTTCCCGCCGGGTCGACAGTCCGGCGTTGCCTACGTAGACAAGCACAACGCGCCAGCACGTGCCGTGGAGAGGTTTTTGAAAAACCAGCCAATTGGACCGCGGAGTCTCGGACTGGTCTCACTCTGCCAAAATCAAGGCTTGTCGCACTCGCCCGCACAACGTAGGATGAAAATCCATAAGCCATTTCCGACCACCGACGGAGAAAAGCATGTACGAGAAGGACCTGACCACCCGACCGGACAACCACAAGAGCGCCTGGGCAATCGAGCGCCTTGCGGCACTTGCCTCCGACATCGGCTGTCCGCAGGTGCGTATATCGGGCAACACGATCAAAGAGGAAATCCTCGTCAAGGATGACAGCTACTACCTGATTCCTGCAAGAGAAGCGCCGGCGGCCTCGCGGCGGCCTTTGTCGCCACATGACGACACAAGCAGGCAACCTCAAAAAGACATCAACATAGACAAGACCTACGAACAGATGAAGCGTTGCATCATCGGCCAGGACGAGCTCATAGAGTCGGTCGTCTCGGGCGTCAACTACGGGCTCGTCAGGTCCCGTGCGCTGCAATCGGGAGCCCGCGCCCGACGACTTCCCCGATCATCCAGCATGCTCATACTCGGCCCGACAGGATGCGGAAAGACATACGTAGTCACGACCCTGCTCGACTTCCTCGGCATCAAGCACTTCAGAATCGACGCCTCCTACCTCACAGGAGAGGGATGGCGAGGCGACAACCTCTCTGACCATCTCAAGAAGGTCCAGGCGTGGCAGGGAGATAATCCCGGGAAGACTTGCGTCATATATGTCGACGAAGTCGACAAGGTGGGAAGGGATGACGGCCTGGAGCTCGATGGTTCGCCAGGAGGTCGCACGTCCTTCAATCCCCTCCCGCAATTCCTCGCATACATGGACGGCGGCAAAGTCCCCCTCCCCCGCATTGAAAACGGCAGGCGGTCACGTGGCTCAACGTCGTCACAGGAGGAACCCACTCTGGACTGCAACCTCATCATATGGATCTTCTCAGGCTCGTTCGACGGCATCACCGACTGCGTGAGGGCGAGGCTCCTCGCTGCGACAGACCTCGAGGGCGAGCGTGCGGTGCGAGCGCTTGACGTGGACGACCTCCGGAGACGCGTCGTGGTCGACGACCTCATTGCGTTCGGTCTGCACAGGGAGCTATGCGGAAGAATCGGGCGCATAGCCTGTGCCCACCAGCTTGGCATGAGGGACCTCAAGGAGATCGTCAGTGGGCCGTCACCGTCGTGCCTGGTGAGCAGGTACTCCAACCTCCTGCCCCCAGGAAGCACGCTTGTGGTCACGGACCAGGCCGTCGAGCTTACGGTGGGCCGGGCGCTTCGTCTCGGCCAAGGCGCCCGCGGACTAGAGAACGTGCTCAACCAGCCATTCGACCGTGCATTGCTCGAGGTGTCGAGACTTGGGTCGCGGGGAGAGTACGACGTCGTGATCGATGCCGTCGAAGGCGAGATGCTCGTCTACACAGTGACCCGCCGTCACGACGATGACACAACCTAGGGAAGGAAAGCAGGCGTCACCTCAGGACCATATGGCCGCGCGCCATAGTCGTACATCTCACACTCGGCGAGCGCCGCAACCTTCCAACCATCGTCATCCTCGTAGGCTGCCTCTGCGTCATCGTTCATCTCTTGGGCTGAGGCAGCAAGCGGTCTCCTCTCAAGAAGCTCCATCCTTGGGTCCCTCCTCCAGGAGGAGAGTCTCACGACTCGAGCCAAAAAGCCGCCAAGCGCATTCGCGCGACTCTCGGCTGCCTGACGCGACTCGCCAGGATACACCGCCCACGGATCCAAGGTGATGGTGGCCCACCCTTTCTCGCAAGAGGAACAGATGGACACGTCGACGGCGAGCTCCATCTCCGGCAATGACTCTGGCCCTTGAGACAGATAGAGCATCAACTCGTCAGCGTCCATGTCAAGCCAACCACCCTCCAAGATGAGAGCGATCCGAGAGTCCTTGCCGCCGTCGTTGGTCGAGTTCCAGAAACAGACAAGCGAGGAAACCATCAGAGGATTCGCGACAAAGACCTCGTCATCATCAATGACAATGGAGTACCTTTCCTCTCCGTTCCCGGCATCACGTCGGCGGAGGAGGGCACCATGCGCCAAGCCGATGTCAAACTCCTGAACCTCCCCAGACCCAAGAGCCCACGCCGTCTGTCTGATGCCGAGCAACGGGTGTCCCAAAAACTCCATGTCATCTTCCCCTCGGTTGTGAGACCTTCCGCCGGATTGGTGGCCCGGCGTCTTCAGAGCTTGTGTAATGGTCAATATGTTCGGTAAGGTAGATCTTCATCCACGCGAATGCCGTGTAGGTTCAAGTCATATGAGCTAAGATTATGATTTTTGTCCAGGACCAAGTTCTCATAAAAAGCATTCAAGAAGGATAGATCCTCTGCAATACCGAGTTCGAGGTTTGAAAAGTTGGCTCGCACCAAGGCATCCCTATAGAAGAGACTGTTGTCCATAAACAGCATGTTGTCGCATCTTACGCCAAGATACCTAAGATACTTCTGAGAAAACAATGCGACAGTCCGAGTGTTGCCTTCTCGAAAGGCGTGTGTCTGCCAAATGTTGGCGATGAATCGAGAGAAGTGGCGAACGAATTCCTCATTCAAGCTCGAGCCATAACAGTGACGGCGCTCCTCTGAAAAGTCATAGCGAAGCTGGTCCGAGATCATACGCCAATCAGCGTACGTCACACTGCGTCCGCCGAGCACCGGCTCCGACTTCGTTATGTTGACAGTTCGATGCCGTCCAACCCACCGTCGGTCAAATCCAACTACCGTTGCCGGTTCGAAGATTCTCGCATGAATGTTGTCGAGCATTATTGGGCTCAAAGAGAAACCATCGTCCTCGAGCGCGACAAGCATTGCCGCCGCAACTACGTCAGCCTCAGCTTCGCGACCTTCTTGAACATGGGAGGAATATCTGTCAAGCGAGCGATTGTACACCTCAGTGGCTGACTTTGTTCCCGCAACATAGTCATCCCCATCAAGAAGCGCTGACTTAGAGACTGTCAAACCATCGACGGCTTGTAGCCCGCAAGACAAAGACCAATACCCCTGCCTCTCGTTAGCCATAACGCCACTGCCGTCAGAAATCATATATGGTTGCTCCTCAGCGTACATCAGTACACCCTTCCTTAGACCTTTCTGCTTGCAATGAACTTTGAAGCAAAAACAACCCAACCACACAACACATATTGGCACAAGCTAATCCAAACGAAGTCTTAAACGATCAAGCCATAGAGAGACTCCGTCGCAAACCAGTCGAGCCAACTCATCCGTTCCCCAAGGACAGATGTCAACCATCTTGTCCTGATAAACGGTCACACCAACCCTGCTGTTCCAGTCACCCCATGAGGTCGAGGCAAGCAAAACGGTGACAGACCTAAGTCGGCCATCAGCATCACGACTGGCGCGCAGCTGCGGCCTAACCACACAATCGGTCACCCTTTCTCCTCGCAGGCGACTGGTCGCCAGCGAGTATGAGATGCAATCCCTCAAGTCAAGCCAGTCGTCCTGCGAAAGCTTGCTCACCGCAAGCTGATTGCCAAGGACTTTCTCCTGACACCAAGCACGGCAGTCAACGCCATCGGGAACGCCCCTCACATCACCGAAGAGGAACGTCTTCCGTACCTCGCAAATGACTTGGTCAATCAGGGAAGAGAGGTCGTCGAACGTTTCCTCTCCATCATCGAGCATGAGGGAGAGGCGATACCGAAGCTCATTCGTTTCATCACGCATCATGGAATCCTAACGTTCCATCTCATCGGAAGAGACGCCTCGCCGCGCATTCCTTTGCTTCGCCTTGCGCCTGACGGGAGGACCATCGATTTCTACAACGGGACGCGTCGGCGTCGACAGCCGAGAGATTCCATAGACGTTCTGAAGGCGGTCCTCCGCAACATGGAAGGCGTCTTCCATGCGGGTCACGGCATCATCAAGGGATACCTCCCCGTCATCAGCCGTCCTCAACATGTCATCGAGCTCATAGGCAAGAGGGTAAGAGATGTTCTCGGAATAGCGAAGCATCGAGGAGAACCCATCGCCCTCGTCATGGACATACACCCACCCGTCACCTCGCCGGCTCGTCGCAAGGGAGACCCCGTAGCCGAAGCCGAAGTCAATCAGGTCGACATCGACATCAGTGGCCTTTGCTCGGTAGAGCTTGCAGGAGTCGCGAAGACTGTCGTATCGAGACATGATCTCATCGGCGTGAGGAACGTCGATTCCCAAGTCGTGACGTACGATCCAAACGCCAGTCCCCAGCGCCTGCGCGTACAGACGCGGAGAGTCGCTCCACTCCATTCGTCCGGCAACCTCCCGCCATCGTTCGATAACCCAGTTGCCCGAACCGCCGGGAACCAGTCGCGCCTTGTCGCAAAGTCGGATGATCATTCTTAATCCTTTCATCACGCCAAACAAAAACAACGGTTGATGCTCAAAGCACATCCTCTTATCACGGAAGACTACGGATCCGAGGGACCCTTTCGAATCAGAGACGTCTCAGCCATCACAGCACGAACATCAGACAAGGTCGCATCAAGGTCGGCGGAGAGTGAGTCGATGGTCGACGACAGCGACTCGTCCTGGCAGGCGTTGAGCCGTCTCGCGATCTGGTTGAGGTTCACGCCGACGCGGTTGATGGCAAGCGTGTTGCTGTCGAAGACGGAGCGGTCGACGAAGGTCTGCCTCTCGTAGCAGCAGCGCTCACGGATGTAGTCGGACATCGTAAGGCCTGCCCTTCGGGAGTTCTCGTAGATGACGTCCCGCTCACTTGCGGTCAGAGAGAGGCGTAGGTCACTCCTCTTCCTGATGCGCTCGCGAGCTGACAGCGTGGGTCGGAAGTCAAGCTGCCTGAGCGCCGACTCGCGCATGAGGGATGAGACTGAACGGTTCTTCTGGCGCGCGGCGCGGGAGACGAAGGAGTACTCGTCGTCGGAGAGGTACACCTTCGTGGTGTGGCTGCGCCTGCGGATCCTCTTGCTCATAGCCATGATGCGTCCAAGTGGTTTGGGTTGGTTTCCTTCGGCGGCTGCGTCCGGCGACCACGGGTGTGGGCAACGAGCCCACGAACGAGATTCGAGAGAATCTCGTTCGCTCGAGGGAACGCCGACGTGAGGAGACGTGACTGAGAGCCCTCCCGGAGCCGGATGGAAGAGGTCGAGGGTCGCAACGAAGTTGCGGGCTGAGAGAGATTCCAGGGAGGCGTGAGGGCAAGATGTATGAGGGGAATGTTTGAGGGCGTGGGCCCGAAAATGTTCCTCGAATACGTATCTTGCAGCGTTGAAAAACGGGGGTATTTTTGGGGATTTTTGTATGTTACGAGAATGTTTCGCATGGTGTATTTCCGATCGGGATTGGTTGCTCTGAGGATGGTTTTCATTGGGAGTGATCCAATCAGTCGGATGGCACGAACCGAAGGACGTATTGGCCGTAATCGTCGTCGACTGCGTGCGCGGTCGACGAGCAGATGGCGAGGACCTGGGCGTTCATGAGGTCGGAGGAACCTGCAAGGTTCGGCTCCGACCAGACCCAGAAGGCGTCGTCCGATGAAGGAAGGATGTAGTAAAGCGTACCCGTCTTCCAGACCTCGTTGGTGTCATAGGAAGGGTTGTCATCTCCGTCGGACGAGTCGACCGACGCGAGGCGAATCGTCTCGACGATTCC
>Ga0065709_1029829_pt1 | contig 11927 bp, 13 predicted proteins | sample Hoacrofraction14_2_FD_59096 | JGI IMG/M metagenome (GOLD analysis project Ga0065709, IMG submission 59096) | Hoatzin crop microbial communities from Cojedes, Venezuela, sample from fiber fraction 14 v1 | ecosystem: Host-associated > Birds > Digestive system > Esophagus > Crop | place: Venezuela... | reverse complement strand
GGCGGCAGGCGAGACGCGCGAGGTCCTGCTCGCCAAGCCGCAGGACTTCATGAACACCTGCGGCGGACCCATCTCAAAGCTCCTGCGCGCCCGCCATCTCGCAGCCGACCAGCTCCTCGTCGTCCACGACGAGGTCGATCTCCCCGAGGGGGACGTGCGGCCCAAGTTTGGCGGTGGCCTCAACGCGCACAACGGGCTGCGGTCCATCGCCAACAAGCTGGGAACGCGCGACTTCGCTCGACTGCGCTGCGGGATAGGACGACCGCCCGGCAAGATGGACGTGGCCACCTACGTGCTGCGGCAGCTCAAGGGCGACAAGGCGCAGGAGCTCGAGCTCACGGCACAGGATGCCGCGGACCTCGTCACGCGACTGCTCGAAGGCGCCGCATAGGCGCACACGCCGGCGTCAGCGTCCAACGGCCCGGAACGCGCGTCGGCGTCCGGCACAAGGCGCGCATGCCAACGCCAGCGTCCTCCACCCAGCCTACAAGTTGACGTCGCCACCCACGATCTCGCTCACGGGCTCGTTGGTGTAGACCTTGTAGATGGCCTCGGCAAGCTCCTCGGCAACGGAGATCGTCTTGATCTTGGACTGCGACGTGTTGGCCGAGGCGCACGGGATCGCATTGGCCACCACGCACTCCTCGATGGGCGCGTTCTCCAGCCGCTTGATGGCCTCGCCAGAGAAGATCCCGTGCGTCGCCGAGACGTAGAGCTCGCGGGCGCCCCGCTTCTTGAGCTCCGTCACCGACGCGCAGAGCGTGCCCGCCGTGTCGATCATGTCGTCGTTGATCAGGCAGATCTTGTCCTTGATGTCACCGATGATGGCCATGACCTCGGCGGCGTTGTGACGGGGACGCCCCTTGTTGACGATTGCCATCGAGCAGCCCAGGTAGTCGGAGAGCTTCTTGGCGGCCTTGGCGCGGCCGGTGTCCGGCGAGACCACGCACACCTCCTTCTCCCAGTCCCATCCCAGGCGACGACCCTTGACCTTGAAGTAGTCGCCAAAGAGATAGAGCGCCGAGAGGTGCGTCACGGGGATGTCGAAGAAGCCCTGGATCTGGCCCTGGTGCAGGTCAAGCGTGATGACACGGTCCACGCCCGCCGCCTCCATGAGGTTGGCGACGAGACGCGCCGTGATGGGCTCGCGCGAGGCGGCCTTGCGGTCCTGGCGCGCGTAGCCGTAGTGGGGAAGCACCGCAGTGAACGTTCCCACGCTCGCGCGGGTTGCGGCGTCGGCTGTGATCAGCAGCTCCATGACGAGGTCGTTGACGTTCTTGCCCGCGAGGGTCTGGATGAAGAACACGTCGTCGCCGCGCACGCTCTCCTTGAACCGCGCGTAGATCTCGCCGTTGGCGAACTTCTCGAGGTGAAGGCCAGAGAGCTCCAGATGCATGAGGTCCGCGATCTCGCGCGCCAACGCCTCGTTCCCTGAGCCTGCATAGAGTTTGATTTGTTTTTCGACGGTCAGCGGCTTACTCAGATCCTCGTACATCGCTCACTCACTTCCCATGCAGCGCGACCTGCCGCCCGAGCCATCCACACGCGATGACCTCGCGGCAGGCCCCGCGTTACGAATTCCTCTTGTCCGCCTCGGCGCGCAGACGCTCCCAGCGCCTGGCCGCATAGCCCTCTACAACGCGCTGCTCGTTGCGCTCGAGCGCCAAGGCGTCTGCCGGCACGTCCTTGGTAATGCAGGAACTCGCCCCCACCAGGGCGCCGTCGCCGATGGAGACCGGTGCCACCATCATCGTGTCGGAGCCCACAAAGACGTTGTCGCCAATGTGCGTCTTGTGCTTGTTGACGCCGTCGTAGTTGCAGGTAATGGACCCGGCGCCAATGTTCACGCCGCTGCCCATGGTCGTGTCGCCAATGTAGGAGAGGTGCGGCACCTTGGAGCCCGCGCCGATGGTGGAGTTCTTGATCTCCACGTGCGTGCCCGCCTTCGAGCCGTCGCACAGGTGCGTCCCCGCCCGCAGGTAGGCGCGCGGGCCACAGTCCACGTCGTTGTCGATGACCGCGTCGCTCGCGACCGTCTCGTCCACCACGCAGCGGTCACCCACGCGCACGTCCGTCAGGCGCGTCCCGGGACCCACCACGCAGTCCTCGCCGACGCTCGTCTCGCCCCAGAGCATGGTCTGGGGGAGAATCTCGGTGTCGCGGCCCACGGTCACCTCGGCACCCACCCACACCTGCGTGGGGTCGAGCATGGTCACGCCCTCGTCCATGAGGCGCGCGTTGATGCGCCCCTGCATGATGCGTGTGGCCTCGGCAAGCTGCGTGCGCGAGTTGACGCCCAGCAGCTCTCGGTAGTCGTCGGCGCACACGGCCGAGAAGCCCAAGCCGTGCCCGCGCAAGATCTCCACCATGTCCGTGAGGTAGTACTCGCCCTGGGCGTTGTCGTGGCCGATCTCGCCAATATGCGCGGCGAGCGCCACCCCGTCGAAGGCGTAGACGCCGGAGTTGCACACGGTCAGCGACGTGCGCTGCTCGGGCGTGCAGTCCTTGTGCTCGATGATGGCCTCGACGTGCCCTTGCCCGTCGAGCGCGAGACGCCCGTAGCCGGTCGGGTCCGGTGGGGTCATGCCCAACACGGCACCTGCCAGCCCGTCGCCCGTGACCTTCTCGGACAGGGCGGCGATGGTCGCGGGCTGCACGAGCGGGGTGTCGCCGTAGGTGAGCACGACCGTCCCCTCGTTGACGCCTGCCGCCTCGATGGCAACCTTGCATGCGTGACCGGTTCCCAGTCGCTCGGTCTGCTCGACGCACTCGACGTCCGGCACGTCATCCACGCACGCGCGGACCTCGTCGGCACCGCTGCCCACCACCACGATGACGCGGTCGGCCCCAGCCTCGCGCACGGAGCGCACCGCCCACCATACGAGCGGCCGGTCAAGCAGCTTATGTGCAACCTTGGGGTGACGGGACTTCATACGCGTTCCCTCGCCAGCGGCGAGGACGATCGCTGTCATGGGCATACACACGCCTCCCTGAAAGCTCGTGTCCCTCCTGCGCCCTTGCCCTGCCGGACACCCAGACGTTGGCTGGGTGCCCGGCTGGGAGTTCCCGTAAGGGGCGCGGTGACACCATCATAGCGCACGAGAGCGATATGTATAGACCTTAGCTATAAACAGTCTGATAAAACTTCATGGGCACACATACCAAGATGAGCTGTCTGTGGCGAGGCGGACAGGTCGTACGTGGGCAAACACATCTCGACCCCGCTGCTACAATGAGCTTCAAGCATCAAGAATGTTTTTGTGGCAGTTACAACACGGCAACACAACAGGGGGCTTCCATGACCGACCACACCCGCCTGCACATCGCGGGAGACCTGCACACGCACACCATCTTCTCAAGGCACGCCTACTCCACCATCGAGGAGTGCGTGCGCGCGGCCGCCGAGCGGGGACTCGAACTGCTGGGCTCGACCGACCACTTCTCGGCCATGCTCTATCCCGAGCAGGGCCTACGCAACTTCCAGTTCTACCTCAACCGGTCGGTCTGGCCCCGCGCCTGGCACGGCGTGCGGCTCCTGAGGGGATGCGAGGCCGACATCGTTGACCTAGACGGTAACCTCTTTGGACACGACATCCCCGTCACGAAGTCCATCGTGGGCTCCCCCATCTCGCCGACGACGCTCAAGGAGCGGGTCTTCTCGGGATGCGACTACGTGGTGGCGAGCGTCCACAACCGCGAGTTTGCCTGCGGCGCCACGCCAACCCAGGGGACCGCCCTGTACGAGGGTGCGCTGGACGACCCCAAGGTGCTCTTCCTGGGCCACGTGGGGCGTGCGCGCGTGCCGTTTGAGACGAGGGCCCTGGTGCGTGCGGCCAAGGAGCGACGCAAGCTCATCGAGATCAACGAGCACAGCTTCCACTACGGCCTGAGCGACGTCGAGCGCACGTGCCGCGAGGTTGCCGAATGCTGTGCCGAGGAGGGCGCGGGCATCGTCGTCAACACCGACGCGCACATCGCGCCGGACATTGGCCGTTTTGACCGGTCCCTCGCCATGCTCGAGGAGATTGGGTTTCCGCAGGAGCTCATCGCCAACCGCAGCACCGAGGCGTTTGGCGAGGCACTCGAGGCTGCTGGGGTCTAGACGGGGCGGCGGGACGGGCCCTCCGTCTCGCGAGCCGGTGCGGGGCGGCGGGACGGGCCCGCGTCCCGCAAGCGCGGTGGCACGGAGCGGGCCCGCGTCGAGCAAGCGCGGTGGCACGGTTGGCTGCTCAGACGGCGACGGTTCTGCTACACTCTTGTCTGGTACTGGGGCATCGTCCAACGGCAGGACACGGGTTTTTGGTGCCTGGAATGGGGGTTCGATTCCCTCTGCCCCAGCCACTTTTTTCTTTTTTGGGCGCTCGCGTATCCGAGACGCCCAGACAGTCATTCCCATGCCACAGGTGCGTACCCAAACAGCCAATCCCACGCCACCCGTACGCGATACGGTCGTTTTGGGTACCCGCACCTACCCAGACAGTTGTTCTCATGTATCCGAGATACCCAAACATACGTTCTCACGTACTCAATATACCCAGAAAGCCGCTCCCACGTCACACGCGTCTCTCGGGGACGCCCAGGCAGCCAGCTCACTGCACAAGCCGCCGCACCAAGCTGCCCCGAGCCCGACCTACCGATTGGCCTTGAGCGTCGCGAACAGCTTGGTGTTGTGCCGCTTCACAAACGAGATGAACGACCCCTCGCGCATCGCAAGGCCAACGTTCTTGGACTTGATGGGCGCGATCATCATCGCCATCATGCGCGACTGCGGACGCGCCACTGCCGCCGCGAGCTGCGCGCGCTCGCTCGTTATCATCGTGCGCACGGAGTCGCGCTTCTGTGCCGACGACAGCGTGCACTGCGGGTTGCAGACGTTCTCGATGCAACCCACCAAGCGCTCGATGTAGCGGCGCTGCACCATCTCCATGCTTGCCGGGTCGCCCTCAAGCCCCCAGTGCTCGTACAGGTCGAGCATCCACGTGTGCTCCTCCTCGCGCTTCTCGTACATGTCCGGGCGCCATCGTGACGTCTCGGACTCGCTGCGCTGCCGGATGAAGTGGTAGTACGGGCGCTCGATGACGCCCACCCGCTCGACGTCCCGCACAAAGTCGAGGACAAAGGGAAAGTCGTCCCAGAACGTGGGCCTAAACCGCAGGCCCAGCTCCTCGATGCGCGCGCGCAGGAAGAGCTTGTTCCAGGGCGGATACAGCTGGTTGGCGTCGAAGAGCCGCCACGCCGCCGCCCTGAACTCCTGCTGCGTGGGATAGACGTGGTCGGGGCAGGCCTTGACCTCCGTGGTGTACTCGCCGTTCCCGCCGTAATACGTGTCGATGTAGAAGCCGGAGACGGCAAGCTCGAGGTGGTTGCTCTCGGCAAACGCGAGCATGTCGGCGAGCATGGTCTTCTCGGCCCAGTCGTCCGCGTCCATGAACATCACGTAGCGGCCGCGCGCCCGGTCGAGGGCATAGTTGCGTGCCGCCGGGGCACCGCCGTTCTCGCGGTGGAAGACGGTGATCCTGAAGTCGCGGTCCTGGAGCGTGTCGAGGATCTGGCCGGTACGGTCGGTGGAACCGTCATCGACCACCAGCAGCTCGAAGTCCTCGAAGGTCTGGTTCTGCAGGCTCTGGACGGCGCGACGCACATAGCGGTCCACATTGTATGCGGGCATGATGACCGAAATCTGTGGTGCCTTGGACGTCATGGCGCTGTCTCTCGAACCTCCCGACCAGTACATGGGACTCTCGCGTCTGCGATCGCAGACGACTCACGCGCGGGCAAATCAGAGTGGTGCACAGCAACCATTATCACCTTGCGACGGCGCGCAAGGTGCCGCGACCGTCGCTCTTCGCGCAAATTCTCAAACGCACCACATCACTTCGCAGCGCATGACCGAGAAGGACACCCACGGCAGCGTCGCATATCGTCATGGGGCCTGGTCGCGACGCTGGCCGCGCACGCCGGCGCGGGCGGACGCCGCGCACCACGCGCTCATGCCAGGAAGCCCACCGCCTGCGCGATCAGGCCGCAGGCCACGCCCACCGCATAGACAAACGCCGTCACGCCGATGTTGTGCATGATGCCCGCACGCGTCCCAGAGTTGGTGCGGTACAGCACGAGCAGGCCCATGCCGCCCGAGACGAGAAGCCCCGCGAGCATCGCGCCCGCAGGCAGCGTTCCCGAGAGATAGAGCTCGGAGATGACGACGCTCGCGCCGCAGTTGGGGATGAGCCCCACGACCGCTGCGAGCAAGGTGGCCCGCACGGGATGGACGCCCAGCACCTCACCGATGACGTCTTCTCCGACAAGCTCGATCACCAAGCCAAACGCGAGCGTGATGACAAAGATGAAGGCGGTCACCTCGACCGTGTGGACCAAAGCGCATCGGGCGATGTGGAGTGCGCCGCCGTGGGCGTGGCCGGCGGTGTGGGCGTGACCGTCGGTGTGAGCGTGACCGTGGCTGTGGCTATGGCCGTCGGTGTGGGCGTGACCGTGCTCGGGGACGATGCCGCACTCGCAGCCCGCCTCCTCGCAGAGCTCGGAGATGCGGTTCTTCTCGGACTGGTCGTGACCCATGACCTTGAGCGCTCCGTCCAGCACCAGACCCGCGCACAGGCCCACGACCACCTTGACCCCCACGATGGTGGCAATGGTCCCCGCCTGCGCCTGGTTGGCGACAAAGACGGGCAACATCTCGTCCGACGTGGAGAGGATCACGGCCACGAGCGTGCCGATCGTCACGACGCGCGCCGAGTAGAGCGTGGCCACCATGGCCGAGAAGCCGCATTGGGGAAGCGCGCCGAGCAGCGCCCCCACGACGGGCCCCGCCGTGCGATGGCCGCTGATCATGCGCTGGATGCGGTCGGCAAGCCCATGCTCGATGGCCTCCATGGCCAGGTAGGTCAGGAACAGGAACGGCACGAGTTCCGCCGTGTCCTTGATGCTGTCGAGCAGCACGTCTATCAAAGCGTCCAAGCGATACCTCCGACACCGTCCTCACGCATAACGCCCGCCATGATACCCCACTTCGCGGAAGGCGAACCCTTAGGGGTGCACGAACCCTTAGGGGACGAGAGTACCGGGGGACGCGAACCCATAAGGAGACGCGGACCCCGCCCGGGCGGGCGCGAGCCCTAGCCCCACGGCTCCAGCACTCCCGCAGGATAGTCGACGCCCGCAAACACCAGCCCCTCCGGCGGCGCGGTGGGACCAGCCGCCGTGCGGTCACGCGCGGCGAGGACCTCGCGCACCCAGCCGGGGTCGCGGTGCCCGCGCCCCACCTCGGCAAGCGTGCCCGCCATGATGCGCACCATGTTATGGAGAAAGGCGTTGCCCGTCACGTCGAGCGCAACGAGCCGCTCCCCCGCCTCCTCGACCTCGCTCACAGTTACGTTGGCAACGAGCCGCCGCGTGGGGCCCTTGTCGGCCGACAGCGCCTTGCAGAAGGACCGAAAGTCATGCTCGCCCACAAGGTGACGCGCCGCCTCGTCCATCGCCGCCACGTCGAGCACCGGAACCGACCTCATCCACCACGCATGCCCCCAGGCAAGGACGGGCCGCGCCGAACCTGGCACCATGCGATACCGATAATGCCGCGCCACGGCGTCGAACCGTGCCGAGAAGTCGCACGGTGCCAGGTACAACCTGCGCACCGAGATGTCGTCCGGCGTGAGCGCGGCCAGCGACGCGAGGAGACGGCGAGGCGAGAGGTCACGGTCCTCGGGCGTGAGCGAGAGGCTCACGTACTGGGCGAGCGCATGCACGCCGGCGTCGGTACGACCCGCGCAGGTGATATCGACGGGGCGGCGCAGGGCTGTCTCGAGCGCCCGCGTCAGCTCGCCGGCCACCGTCCGCTGGCCCGGCTGTGCCGCAAATCCCGAGAAGCCCCCGCCGCGATACCCCACCTCCACGACCAGCGTTCGCCCGCCGCGAACCTGGCACCCTGCGTCGCCGCCGCCCGCCGCCGCGCCGCCGCGAACCTGGCACCTTGCGTCGCCCATACTGCCTCCCGACATGAAAAGGGCCGCTCACGAGGGGCGGCCCTGACTTCGCGTATGCTTTGCTGCCTCGACGTTACTCCGAGACCTTCGAGACCGTCGTCGAGCCGTCGGAGGACTTGACCGCCTCCGTCACGATCTCGATGATGACCATCTCGGCACCGTCGCCCTTGCGCGGGCCGAGCTTCATGATACGCGTGTAGCCGCCGTTGCGGTCCGCCCACATGCCCTGGGCGGCCTTCTCGAAGACCTCGCGCACCAGCTCGCTGTCGCCCACCTCGGCGATCGCAAGCCTCCGCGCCGCGAGGTCGCCGCGCTTCGCCCACGTGATGACCTTGTCCACCTGCGGACGAATGGCCTTCGCGCGCACGTCCAGCGTCTTGATGCGGTCGTGCGTGAACAGCGCCTGGATGAGGCTCTTCTTCATTGCCTTGGTATGGCTGGCGTCCGTGCCAAGCTTCATACCATGCTTCTTGTTGTGTCGCATGTTCTGACTTCTCCTCTAAAACGTATGCCGTCGCGGTCGCGCCCGGTTGAACCCAGCCCGTGACGCCGCCGAGACCGTGCTAGGACTTGAGCCCCAGGCCAAGCTCCTCGAGCTTGTCCTTGACCTCCTCGATGGACTTGACGCCAAAGTTGCGAATGTTGAGCAGGTCGTTCTCGGAGTACTCCACCAGCTTGCGCACGGAGTTGATGCCCGCACGCTTGAGGCAGTTGTACGAACGCACCGAGAGGTCCAGGTCGTCGATCTCCTTGTCCAGCTCGGTGTTGTCCTCCTCGACCCCGTTCGCAAAGATGGACGCGGCCTCCTCGTCCTCGTCCTCCTCCTCGGCGAGCATCGAGAACGCACCCATGTGCTGGCTAATGATGTCAGCCGCCTCGACGACCGCGTCACGCGGCGCCACGGAGCCGTCGGTCTCGATCTCGAGAATGAGGCGGTCGTAGTCCGTACGCTGCCCCACGCGGCAGGGCTCCACCAGCTTCGCGCAACGACGAATGGGAGAGTAGAGCGAGTCGACGTTGATGGTCCCGATGGGATCGTCGTCGAGCTTGCCCTCCTCGCCTGAGACGTATCCGCGACCCACGCCGATCCTCATCTGCATCTGCAGGTGAGCGCCCTCGTCGAGGGTGCAGATCTCGTGGCTTCCGTTGATGAGCTCAAACTCGGCAGGTACCGAGAAGTCCTCCGCCTTCACCGAGCAGGGCCCATCGACCGAGATGGTCGCGATGGCCGTGTCGCCCGTGCCCATCGACTTGAAGACGAGCTCCTTGACGTTGAGAACGATGTCGGTCACGTCCTCGTACACGCCGGGGATCGTCGTGAACTCATGCTGCACGCCATCTATCTGAATGGCCTCGACAGCGGCACCCTCGAGGGACGAGAGGAGCACCCTGCGCAGGGAGTTGCCCAGCGTCTCGCCGTAGCCGCGCTCGAGCGGCTCGACGTTGATGCGGGCCATGCTGCTCGTAATCTCTTCCACCGAAACCGTAGGCCGAATGAAATCGGACATTGTGCCTCCTGCCTTCGCTTATCGGGAATAGAGGTTGACGATGCTCTGGGGATCGATGGTGCCGTTGTTCACGACGTCGATCTGATCGACCGAGGGAAGCTGCAGCACGGTACCCGTGAGCTTCTCGATGTCTACCTCGAGCCACGAGGGCACGGCCATGTGCTCGGACGAGATGAGCGCCTCCTGGATGGACAGGAGGTCCTTGTACTTGGGAGCGACGGCGACCACGTCGGACGGCTTCACCTGGTAGGACGGGATGTCCACGCGGTGGCCGTTCACCGTGATGTGGCCGTGACGCACCGTCTGGCGCGCCTCCTTGCGGGTCCGGGCAAAGCCCAGACGAAAGACCACGTTGTCGAGGCGCGACTCGAGGATCGCCATGAGGTTGTTTCCCGTGATGCCCTCGATGCGCAGGGCCTTCTCGTAGTAGCTGCGGAACTGCTTCTCGAGAACGCCGTAGATGAACTTGGCCTTTTGCTTCTCGCGCAGCTGCAGCCCGTACTCGCTCTGCTGGCGACGACGGAACTTGGGCTGGCGATTTGACTTCTTGTTGATGCCCATGACTGAGGGCTCGATGTCGAGAGCCCTGCAGCGCTTGAGGACTGGAGTCCTGTCAACTGCCATTGCGTAACCTTCCTATCTCTACACGCGACGACGCTTGCACGGACGGCAACCGTTGTGCGCGATGGGGGTCTTGTCCTGGATGCCCGAAATCTCGAGGCCGGCTGCCTGGAGGCTGCGGATCGCGGTCTCGCGGCCCGAGCCGGGGCCCTTCACGAAGACGGCAACCTTGTGCAGACCGTGCTCCATGGCCGCGCGCGCGCACGCCTCGGCCGCGACCTGTGCGGCAAACGGGGTCGACTTGCGCGAGCCCTTGAAGCCCACGGTGCCGCCGGACTGCCACGCGATGACGTTGCCCTGCGGGTCGGTTATCGTGATGATCGTGTTGTTGAACGTGCTCTTGATGTGGGCCTGGCCCACCGCGATGTTCTTGCGGTCCGCACGACGCACGCGCGTGCTGCGGACGTTCTTCTTCTGCGCCATGTCTTAGCCTCCTAGCCCTTCTTCCTCGCACCGATCTGCCTACGCGGACCCTTGCGGGTGCGCGCGTTGGTGTGGGTGCGCTGACCGTGGACAGGGAGCCCCTTGCGGTGGCGCAGGCCGCGATAGCAGCCGATCTCCATCAGGCGGTCGACGTTCTGCTTGCGCTCGCGCCGCAGGTCGCCCTCCGTGGTGAAGTTCTCGTGGATGTAGTCGCGCATCTTGGTGACCTCGTCCTCGGTGAGGTCCTTGACGCGCGTGTCGGGGTTAACGCCGCACTCGGCGCAGATCTTCTTGGCGCTGGTGCTGCCGATGCCAAACAAATACGTGAGACCGACCTCAACGCGCTTGTCGCGCGGCAGGTCGACACCATTAATACGGGCCAACGTCTGTCTCCTCTCTAGCCCTGGCGCTGCTTGTGGCGCGGGTTCTCGCAGATCACGTACACCTTGCCGTGGCGACGTATGATCTTGCACTTGTCACACATCTTCTTGACCGAAGGACGTACCTTCATGTGCTTTCCTTTCGGTAGTGCCTTACCGTTCTATGTACTCGCCCAGCCGCTGGCGTGAATGCTTGGAACACGGCTTGCCGTGACGGCAACGGACGCCCCTGCGACTCCATGCCGCATGATGCGCCCGTTCCCTTCCTACTTATAGCGGTAGGTGATGCGACCCTTGGTGAGGTCGTACGGAGAGATCTCGACGACCACGCGGTCGCCCGGCAGGATGCGGATGTAGTTCATGCGAATCTTGCCCGAGATCGTGCACAGTATGGTCTTGCCGTTCTCCAGCTCGACGTTGAACATCGCGTTGGGAAGCGGCTCGGTGACCGTACCTTCTAGCTCGATGGCGTTCTGTTTGCTCACCCTATCTACCTTCTACTCGCAGAATGACAGCAATAGAGTATCTTAACCAAAAACTCAACGGATGTCTACGAGCAGGACGAGGTAGGTCGGGTTGTCAAAATTTCTGCACAGTGCGGCATGGACGGCAACGCGCCGCCGACGACACAGCCAGAGGTCGTCGGCGGCACCCGTTTGCCGCAGCGTATGGTAGCACAGATTCGCGAACGAATCATCGTTCACGGGAACCGCGCAACAGGGCCTCGCGCGCTAGCGCTCGCCGCCCTGCATCGAGCACCAGGGGCCCTCGTCGTCCTGCGTGAGGATCACGGGGCCATCCTCGGTGATCGCGATGGTGTTCTCGTAGTGCGCCGCCGCCCTGCCGTCGGCGGTGGCGACGGTCCAGCCGTTGGACCACTTGCTCGTCTCGTAGGTTCCCAGCGTGATCATGGGCTCGATGGCGATGACCATGCCCGCCTGCAGGCGCACGCCACGGCCCTTCTTGCCGTAGTTGGGGACGCTCGGCTCCTCGTGCAT
>Ga0065709_1000138_pt1 | contig 11934 bp, 5 predicted proteins | sample Hoacrofraction14_2_FD_59096 | JGI IMG/M metagenome (GOLD analysis project Ga0065709, IMG submission 59096) | Hoatzin crop microbial communities from Cojedes, Venezuela, sample from fiber fraction 14 v1 | ecosystem: Host-associated > Birds > Digestive system > Esophagus > Crop | place: Venezuela... | reverse complement strand
CTGCTGCCCTCAAACGACCCTCTCCGAGGCTCTATCGCAATGGTGGACCTAGCCCCAGGACTCGCCATTCGCTGGCGCTCATGGCTCGGCCTGGGGGTAGGTCAAGGGCGGCTCTCCGAGCCTTAACTCCACGTTGACTTTTGACACACCCTCGTTTAAGGGCCGCATCATTGCGCCGCCATCCCTTGCTCCAGCGCATATAGTAACCTCAGGTCTATGACGCGTAGCGGCATGGACCTGAGGATAAAAAGACTGCCTCGCTGTCGCAGCGGGGCAGTCCAAGTATTTATTAACAAAATTACAAATAGTCTATCTTTACGGAATCAAGTTGTAGTTGCGGAACACCTTCTGAATCTTCTCCAGCGCAGTGGTCACTTGCTCGCGCGTGTGCGTCGCCATCAGGCTGAAGCGAATCAGCGTGTCGTTAGGCGCCACGGCGGGCGATACCACCGGGTTCACGAAAATGCCCTCGTCGAGCAAATCGCGGGTGATTGCAAACGTCTTGTTGTTGTCGCGGATAAACAGCGGGATGATGGGCGTCTCGGTGTGGCCGATTTCAAAGCCCATCTCGCGGAAGCCATTCAGCGCATAGTTCGTGATGTCCCACAAGTGCTGCTGACGCTCGGGCTCGCTCAGCATGATGTCGAGCGCAGCGTTCACTGCTGCCGTCGACGCCGGCGTGATGCTCGCCGTGAAAATGTAGCTGCGCGAGTGGTGGCGCAGGTAGTTGGTAATCACCTCGTCGGTAGCGATGAAACCGCCCAGCGATGCAAACGACTTGCTGAACGTACCCATAATCAAGTCAACCTCGTCGCTCAACCCAAAGTGGTTGCACACGCCGCGGCCGCCCTCGCCAAACACGCCAATGCCGTGAGCCTCGTCGACCATGATGCTTGCGTTATACTTGTGAGCCAGGTCCACGATATCGGGCAGCTTGCACACGTCGCCCTCCATCGAGAACACGCCATCGGTCACGATGAGCTTCACACGGTCGGGCTCGCACTTACGCAGCTGCGCCTCGAGCGACGCCATGTCGTTGTGCTTGTACTTCAGCGAGTTGCTGAACGACAAGCGACGACCCTCGATAATCGATGCGTGGTCCTGCTCGTCCCACAGGATGTAGTCCTCGCGACCCGTCAAGGCCGACACTACACCCAGGTTCACGCCGAAGCCCGTCGAGTAAATCATCGCATCCTCCTTGCCCTCGTACTCGGCAAGGCGCTTCTCAAGCTTCTTGTGGATGTCGAGCGTGCCATTGAGGAACGGAGANCCAGCACANCCCGTGCCATACTTCTCGGTCGCCTTAATCGCNGCCTCCTTAATCTTAGGGTGATTTACCAAACCTGAATAGCAATTCGAGCCAAACATCAGCACCTTCTTACCATTGATGATTACCTCGGTGTCTTGTTCGCTCGAGATGGCGCGAAAATAGGGATAGATGCCCGCAGCTTTTGCCTTCTGCGGTACATCATATTTTGCCAACTTAGCTTGTAATAGCTTCATAATATCTTGATTATTACGTTTCTACAAATCTCTCTGCGACGGCCCGGCCACTAGAGCCCACCGCTGCAACTACTTTTACAGCCTGCAAATATACAAATTTTTCATCAACCACCACCAATCCCCCCTCTATTTTTTCTTTTTTTTACCCCCAAGCCTTGCAATTTTTGCACCCATCCCACCGCAGGAATTTGCACGCAGACCAGCGCAGACCCACATTCAGAGTGAAGAGTGGAGAGTGAAGAGTGAAGAGAAATAAAATATTATGTCAGCGTAGTCTGCGTAGTCAGCGTGAGGCCCCTAAAGCCTAAAGCCTAAAGCCTAAAGCCTAACTAAAAGCTTATCACAAACGAGCCGCCGAAGGTAAACGTGCTCATGTTATATTTCGCCTTGCCGCGCACCGTGCCAGCCTCGATGTCGAACGCTACGTCGGGCAGGGCGGCGCCCGAGAAGCCATCCTCGATGTACGTCATCTCGTAAGTCTTGCGCGTGAAATCATAGTCGGCAAACACGCGCCACGAGAAATTTGACTTGTAGGCAAACGTCAGCGACAAGCCCGTGCCCCACGAGAACGTGTTGTTGGCATCCACCGTCAGCGCGTTCCACGACGTTTCAAACATCTCGTCGGTGCGCTCGTAGTTGCGGTAAACGTAGCCCGAGTAATTGGCATCGATGTCGAGCGCATTGGTCACGCTGCGACCAGCCAGCAACTTCGTGCCCAGCGCAAAACGCTTGCCCAGCGGCAGGTTGAAGTAAGGTCCCACGCTGCCCACAAACTCGGTCAAGTGGTCGCTCTCGATGTTAAACGTCGCATCGGTGATGATGTCGTCATACAGGTCGATAATCGTCCCCAGGCCCTCATACATGCCATCGGCGATGTCGGGGAAATTACCCACAGGCGTCGTCCTAATTTTCAAGCGACCGCCCACACCGATGTACTTGTTGAAAAAGTAAGCGCCCTCGACGCCCAGCACCGTGCTGTTGCGGAACTTCAGCGGCAGCGTGCGCACGTCGGTGCCCTCGCCCAGGCTGTTATCGTAAGTGATGTTGATATCCTTGTGGTTATCGATGCCGATACCCATGTTTACGGCAAAGAACGACGGACTCTCGTTAATGTTGGGGTATTCACCCAGGTCGTTCATCAGCAGGCCCTTATCCTTGAAGATGAGGTCGCACAGCGCGTAACCCAGCTCGCCCGCCATGATACCGATGCCCGCGCCGCTCAGCACGTCGCTCACCCAGTGGCGATTGTTGAGCACACGCATCGCACCCGTGGCTGTCGCTACCGAGTAGGCCGCCACCGAGTACCACGGACTCACCGTCATGCCATACTCCTTGTGCATAATCGTCGCCGCCGTGAACGCCGTTGCCGTGTGCCCCGACGGCCACGAGTTGGCTGTACTTCCGTCGGGACGCATCTCCTTGCTCGTGTACTTGATGCCGTTCACCATGCCCGCCATCAACGCATACGACATCGCAGCGCTCGCCGACATGCGCAGGAAGCTGCTGCGACCCTTCACGCCTGCCAGATTCATCGCCGCCGTCGCTACCAGCGGGGCAAACTGCGTGTAGTTGTCGACCGTCGTCTTGAAGTGCGACACCAGGCGCAACTTCTTGTTCTCGTTGCGGTAATCCTGGCGGAAGCCATTCTTCTCGCTCTTCGCAATGATGCCCGCCACAAACAGCGGCACGCCCGCAAACGACACATCGTCCATAAACTTATAGGCCTTCACACCCTCGTGCGTGCTGAAGTTGCCACTAATCCACGAACCCACCGACGGGTCGGGCGACGGGTCGGCTATCGACGACGACGCCCACGTCGCACTCTCGCTCAGCGACAGCGACGGCGCCGCCTCGGGCATCGACATATCGAGCTTCAACTCCAGCTCGCTCTCATCGATACAACGCTCGTCGAACGTAAACTCGCTGGACAGCGCCGTGGCTCCAGCCGCCGTCCACAGCCCTCCAATTATCGCCACAATGGACAAAATTCTCTTCATCATCACTTATATATTTAAATGTATCCTAACAAATTTTTACGCAAAGTTACAACTTCCCCACGACCTCACCAAAAAAATATTTACCCATTAACAAAAAAGTGGAGAGTCGAGTTCTCGAGTGTATCTCTCCACTCTTCACTCTTCACTCTCCACTCTGATAGAAGGTCCGCGCTGGTCCGCGCTGGTCCGCGCGAGGATATAACACCAGCCCTGAGTTATATTATGTCAGCGTAGTCTGCGTAGTCTGCGTGAGGCCCTACTTCTTCGGCGTATAATCCATGTGCACCTTCTCGATGTTGTAGCCCTGGTCGCTCAGGTTCACGCGCACCAGGTAGTCACCCGGCTCCGGACTATTAGCCTCGCACATCGACGGCAGCGTGATATACTCCGTGCCGCCAAACCAGCGGTGGTCCCACTCATGAACGTGGCCCATGAACACGCCCGTCACATGCCACTCGGTGAACTGGTCGAGCAAGAAGTAAGTCTCCTCGCGAGCAAACGTCGAGGCAAACTGCCACGACTGCGGACGGAAAATGTTGGTGTGCGTAAACACAAACGTGTAGCGATAGGGATTACCCTCGCTGTCGTACACCGCATCCTCCTCAATCAACCGAGTCTGCTCCTTACCCAGCGTGCCATTGGCCGTGTCCAGGAAGATAAAGTGGTCCTTCTGGTCACTGTTGGGCATCCAGATGTCGAACGCGTAGAACGACGAGTTAAACATCGACGACCACAGCGCCCAGCCATTGTGCGTGATGTCGTGGTTACCCACTACTGGATAGAATGGGAACTCCAAGCCAAAGAACTCATAGTTGTTGTGCGTCACATACGGCCCTTCGTCACTATCCCAGAACACCCAGATGCTATCATTTTTGTTAAACGCGCTGTTTTTAAACTGCGGCTTCAGCCACTTATCCACCGCGTCCTTAATCGTGTTGTCCAGCGAAATGTAGTATTCAGCCTTCGTGTCGGCAATGTCGCCCAAGTGAGCCACAAACGCATCGTTATTCTTAATGGCGATGTCAAACATCTCAGCCAGTCGGTTCGTGTCCGTCGTCAAGTGACTATCGGCACCCACCAGGAACGAGTACGACTCCTCTTGCATATTAAAGTGGTACTCGCCCTTGTGCTGCTTGTAGTACACATTCGACATCTTCACGCGGTCCTCCACGCCCGTGCCAGCAATCAGCACGCCCGTGGGACTCACCTTGTCGCACGACGACAGCCCTGCCAGCACAGCCAGCAGCGCAATACAGCTATTGATTATCTTTTTCATCTTCAGTTTTCCTTCTTTTAGTGAGAGTTATTTCAACAAATATTTCAGACCCACCTTGGTCGACACCTCATAACGCGATGCCAGCTGGCTCATACTGCCCGCCGGACGAATGTCTATCTCGCCAAACAGCGTCATCTGCTTCTTCAACCGAGCATACCAGTGGAATCCCCAGTTGATGTTCCAGTTCTCATAGTAGAACTCATCGTAGTTGCGGAAAAACGCACCCAGGTTCCACCAACTCGTGCGAGGACGCACATTCACACCAACGCCAAACGTAAACGTCAGCGGCTCGGTGTAACTCTCGTCCCACACATGATATCTAATCCAACTCTCACCGATGCGCAAGTAGAAGTAATCGTGCTCCCACGTCGCGCTCAAGTTCATGTCATACTCATTAGTCCTAAACCTGTTATAGCGGCAATACATCACCTGCCCATCAAAGCAGAACGTACCCCAGCGCCACGGCAGCCGGTAGCCGCCCTCGCCATAAATCGAGTACAGTTGCTTGCCAAACTGTGCCTGAGCCGCACCAGCCACATGCCAGTGCTTATTGAAGTGATACTTATACTTGCCCGCCAGGCCACCAAAGCCACCCGTGACCAAGTTATTACCAGCCATCGCGTAGCCCATAATCTCCTGCTTGTGTTCCCCATCGAACCCCCGTTCACCCAGATACACCTGAGCGCCCAGCGACATCGACGCAGCCGATACCACACAGCACAGAGCCGTCAGTAAAATTCGTTTCATAGACTTAAAAACTATTATCTTAATTTTAACAAAAAATTCATTCGCCTTTCTAATTTCACCCGCAAAATTACCACTTTCCCCCCATTCCCCCAAAAAAATATTTAATAATGTTAGGCTTTAGGCATTAGGCATTAGGCTTTAGGCCTTAGGCTTTAGGCACGCATCCCAGCGCCGGGGAATTTTTGCACGCAGACCAGCGCAGACCAGCGCAGACCTAATTTTCTCTTCACTCTCCACTCTGATAGAAGGTCCGCGTGAGGCCCTCCTGAAGACGGCGAAGAAAAAAAAGATGAAATGGATGAAATGGATGAACTTTTTTTAAAACTATCAATTTTTTTTCCTATCTTTGCCCAATCAATTCCGCCCTAACAATACTTTACGATAACGTAAACCGATATGAGCACAAGATTCTTTAATAATTCCAATGGTCGCACCCTTTTTGATAAACTAAAAGGGATTGCTAATGGAATGAGCAACTTCGACAAATTTCTTGCAGTTGCAGGCTTTTTCCGGTCATCGGGTTATTTCAAACTACGCGAAGAACTTAAAGATGTCAAGGAGATAAAAATTCTTGTTGGCATTAACATCGATGATATTTTCCGCAGCCACTCACCTGCGATGCTTATGATAGACCCATCGGTTGAGAGCGAAGCAAAAGAAGAATATTTCAAAGATTTCGAGGAGGATATTAGGCAAGCCAAGTATTCTCCCGAAGTCGAGCGAGGTATTTTACAGATGTGCCAGGACCTCATCGATGGAAAACTCGAGATGCGTATTCATCACACCAAGAATCTCCATGCTAAATTCTATCTATGCCTTCCCGAGAATCACAACGAAGATACCGATGGCTGGGTAATCATGGGCTCTTCTAATATATCGGAATCGGGCTTGGGTATCACTCGCTCTGAGCGTTATGAACTGAACGTGGCAATGAAAGACTATGACGATGTGAAATATTGCCACGATGAGTTCAATAGGTTATGGGAGGAGGCTATTCCACTCACAACCGACGATATTAACCGCCAGAAGCGGAACACCTACCTAGGTTATCAACCCACGCCTTACGAGATTTATATTAAGGTGTTAATCGACAGTTTCGGCGATCAAGTTGAGGATGATTTTACCATTCAACTTCCCGATAACGTTCTAGATTTAAAATATCAGCGTGATGCCGTGATACAAGGCTATCAGATGCTCAAGGAACACAATGGACTTTTCCTTGCCGATGTGGTCGGTTTGGGAAAGACCATGATTGCCACCATGATTGCCAAGCGATTTGTCGAGGCAAATGGCAAGAATACAAACATTTTGGTTATCTATCCCCCAGCACTGGAACATAACTGGAAGAAAACTTTCAAACAGTTTGGAATAAGCAATAAAGCGCAATTTATTACCAATGGTAGTCTCTCGCAGGTTATTAATGGTGAAAACCAGTACAAGTCGAAAGAGGAATTCCACCTTATTATTGTTGACGAGGCTCATGGTTTCCGTTCCGACTCGTCAGAGAAATATAACAACCTCCAAAAAATCTGCAAATCTTCCTGCTCGGTTGCAGGTATGCTAGGCTACATCCATAAGAAAGTGATGCTACTGTCGGCAACACCCTTGAACAACAAACCCGAGGACTTGTTAAATCTCTTGCTGTTATTCCAAAACAGCCAGCAGTGTACCATCGATGGTATTCCTAACCTCAAGGCCTTTTTTTCGCCACTAGTTTCTGAATTTAAGACAATTATGCGCGAGCGTGAAAAACGCGATGTGACGCCCGAAGTCGATCGCATCTACCAAAAAATACGCGAGAAAGTGATGGACAAGGTCACTATTCGTCGTACTCGTCACAACATCATGAACGATGACGATTACAAAAAGGACCTCGAGGCGCAACACATTAAATTCCCGCACATCAATCCTCCCGTCGAACTCGAGTATCAACTTGACGAGGATACAAGTGAACGTTTCTACAAAACGCTTGGCGTCTTAACAAATTCCGAAAAAAGTGAAACTCACCTCGAGTATGCACGATACCGCGCTATTGAGTTCCTTACCGATGAACTCAAGGGGCAGTATGGCAATGCCGAGCAAGTAAGTACTGTACTTGCTAATATCTATCGTGTTCACATGGTTAAGCGCTTGGAAAGCAGTTTCTATGCGTTTAAGAAATCGCTCAAGACCTTGTTGCGTATCACTAACGATATGATTAATATGTGGAACGAAGATAAAATTATCATCGCTCCCGACTTGAACGTAAAGGACATGCTAGCCAAGGGGATGGAACTTGATGCCATTATTGAGCACGCAAGCGAAAAAGGTTTTGCTCCCGATGATATTGTGCGACACCGACAGGACTTCAAGCCCGAATTTATCGAATTGCTTAAAAACGATAAAAAAGCGCTCGAGCAACTTTGTGAGGATTGGGAAAAGGAACACGATGACCCCAAGTTTGATTTGTTCCTCCAAAAGTTGGTCACAGAGTTTAAAGACCCTAAAAAGAATGTTTCGGGGAAAATCGTTGTTTTCTCGGAAAGTGTCGACACACTCACCTACTTGAATGAACGCCTCGCGGAACTCGGTGTTAAGGATGCTATTATGGTTTCGGCATCATCGCGTGCGCAAAAGGTTGACCTCATCCGTGCTAACTTTGATGCAAACCACCCGAAAGAAGAGCAACGCGACCAATATAACATCCTGCTCACATCGGATGTGCTTGCCGAGGGTATCAACTTGCATCGTGCCAACTTTATCATCAACTATGATTCCCCGTGGAACGCTACGCGACTCATGCAGCGCATTGGCCGTGTGAACCGCATCGGTTCCAAAGCATCTGAAATCTATAACTACACGTTCTACCCCTCGCGCCAGGGTGATAAAGAAATTCAGCTCTACAAGAATGCACTCATCAAGTTGCAAGGTTTCCACTCGGCATTTGGCGAGGACGCGCAGATTTATTCACGCGAGGAAATCGTTAAGCAATTCGAGATGTTCGATAGCAACGTGCGCGACATCGTCGACCGCAAGATTGAGTTACTGCGTGAACTGCGTCAACTCTATAACACCAACCCCGAGTTGTACCACAAGATTAAGCAGTTGCCCATGAAGAGCCGTGTGATGCGCGACACAGGCAAGCATCAAAAGCAAAGTATCGTCTTTGTCGCTTCTCCACTCAAGCACGAGTTCTACCACGTCTCAAAGACGCAAATCAGTCCTCTCGATTTTATCGAAGCAGTGGATTACCTCAAAGCACCCATCGATGAGCAACCGGCACCTTTCAATGATAACGAGGACTTGCATTATGAGCACGTCAATAAAGCGCTTACCGAGTATCGCAAAGATTTTGCGCAACGCACCGACACTGCAGTTAGCGCAACTCGCACGGACCTCGACAGGACCTCTCTACAGGCACTAAAGTTTATAAGAACTCTTCAACAAGTGACCGATGACAATTCGCTGAAAGAATCTTGCAAGATCCTCAAGCAGTATATCGAAGATGGCGTTTATGCACAACTTCCACGCAGCGTTAGGGACATTGCTCAGAAATACCGCGGTGATGATGCTTTAAAAGACATCAAGAATAACCAGTATAAGTTGTCAATTCAGTTTGAAGGACTTGTCAACGAGTACCGGACACAAACCACCGATATTGAGCAACGGCAAATAGCGTTTGAGAATCCCGATATCGTAATCTCTGAAACATTTATTTAGTCATTATGGCAGTTAAAAAATATACCGAACAGCAGTTACTGGACATCTTCCAGAACAAGTATGACCAAGAAACATGGTACGACTTCCTTTGTAACATGTTTCGTGCAACAGGGATGCGGCGCGAACCGCAACCCGTTGAAACGCCCTCCGACCGCGAGCAAGGTTACTTTTATGGGAAAACCGACCTCGAGGGTTACTGCATAGGCTTTTTCTATTATCGCGTGCACCAAAATAGCGTGGCACATAGGCGAGTAGGCTTGCGTCAGTTAGTGCGCTCGTTTATCAATGCCAACTATGGCTTGTTTGACGCCGCCATCGTTGTTTTCGAGAGCGATACCGACTGGCGTCTGTCATTCATCAGCGACATCAAGGGGCAAGCCACAGCGCCTAAGCGCTACACCTTTGTCTTTGGCGACCGCACCAAAATTTATAGAACCCCCATTAGCCGCTTCATTGCCCTCCAAAACAAGGACCTTTCCTACAGCACCATCAAAGAGGCCTTCTCGGTTGAGGCTCTTACCAAGCAGTTCTACAACGAGTTGTTCGACTGGTATCAGTGGGCTGTTGCACCCGAATCACGAATTACGTTCCCTAATAATGTTAACATCCCCGAGGACGACCGTGAAGACATCGACATCAAGGTTATCCGATTAATCACGCGTGTCATGTTTGTGTGGTTTATCAAGCAAAAGGACCTTGTTCCCGATAAGATATTTGATGTTAATTACCTCCGCACAATTCTCAATGATTTTGATGCCCAAAGTACCACCGAGGGCAACTACTATAACGCGATTCTGCAAAACCTCTTCTTTGCCACCCTCAATCGTGCGATAGAGGATGAAAATGGCAAGCGTCGTTTTGCTCACAACGTGGGCTCGGACGTAAAGACGCTTTATCGGTATGCCGAACTTTTCAAGATTTCCGAAGAAGAAGTCATCAACTTGTTTGCACAAGTTCCATTCCTGAATGGTGGCCTATTTGAATGCCTTGACAAGACTAAAACCCTCGATGGTGTTGAAAGGGCCTACTACTATGACGGATTTAGCCGCAACTCCACCAAGTTCCAGAATGGCTGTTATCGTCAACGCGCCGTGATTCCTAACATTTTCTTCTTCGATGAAGAAAAGGGCTTATTCTCCATCCTCAAGCGATATAATTTTACAATCGAAGAAAACACCCCCAGCGAGCAACAAGTAGCATTAGACCCTGAGTTGCTGGGTAAAGTCTTTGAAAACCTCCTTGGCGCTTATAACCCCGAAACGCAANAAACGGCAAGAAACCAAAGCGGTTCATTTTACACTCCAAGAGAAATCGTGGACTATATGACAGACGAGAGCCTAAAAGCTTACTTGGGTGATAGTCCAGTAGTAGAAAGTCTTTTCGACAACGAATTCACAAAAGATGACAGATTTGCGAGTGAATATCAAGAGATAGCCGAGAAATTGAGAAATGTAAAAATTCTCGATCCGGCATGCGGATCAGGAGCCTTCCCCATGGGACTACTCAATCGTATTGTAGATATTCTACAAAAGTTAGAACCAAATAAGAGTCTCTACGAACTGAAACTTTATGTAATAGAGCATTGCATTTATGGTAGTGACATACAAAGTATCGCTTCACAGATTAGTAAACTCCGTTTCTTCATTTCATTGATATGCGACTGCGAGAAAGATGAAACGAAAGAGAATTTCGGCATACCTACATTACCCAACCTAGAAACGAAATTTGTGGCTGCAAATTCGCTGATTTCTAAAAAGAAGAGAAACCAACAACTGAACCTCTTCGAGGATTCTCGCATTCAAGAGATAAAAGACGAATTAGCCAAAGTTCGCCATCTTCATTTCTCTGCAAAAACAGCAAACCGAAAGCGTGAACTAAGGCTCAAAGACGAGCGACTGAGAAAAGAACTTTCGGAAGTGCTGTCTAATAGTTTGTATGCACCTGAAGATGCCATACAGCTTGCTATGTGGAATCCCTACGACCAAAACTCTGTAGCACCGTTCTTTGATCCAGAATGGATGTTTGGCGTTAAGGCTTTTGATATTGTGATTGGTAACCCACCGTATATTTCAACTAAAGGTGTGAAGGAAAGTGATAAAAAAGCCTATGAAGCGGAGTTCGGATTCTCAGATGACACCTATAACCTGTTCACGTTTAAGGGCCTTTCTTTATGCAAAGATGGAGGAACGCTCAACTACATTATACCTAAAACGTTTTGGACCACTCAGACCAAACGTAATATGAGAGATCTACTCTTGGGTAATACAATCAATTATATTTTCGACACCGCTAATCCATTTGATGCGGTTATGGTTGATACATGTATTATTCAAGTGATGAAGAAACCATATCAAAGTGGACATTCAATAAAGGTACTTGATGGGACAAAAGATTTAACACAACCTCTACACTTGCCTAATATCGAACAGAGTGTTTATAAGAATACTCAGAATTCAGTTTTTTTCAAGCCCACAGAGTTAAATCTCCGGATATATGAACTTTATGGAGNAAAAGTTAAGGAACTGTACGATAAATGGTGGGATAAAATCAAAACATCTAGGGACATTGAAAAAAACAAGGTGGAACTAGAGGCCTATCGGAAAAGTCTAAAACCTGGCGACATTGCGTTGTTGGGTTGCCTCACAGAAGGAGGGCAAGGATTAGCAACAGCTAATAATGGAAAATATATCGCTGTTCGCAAATCTACAAAAT
>Ga0065709_1029827_pt1 | contig 11943 bp, 10 predicted proteins | sample Hoacrofraction14_2_FD_59096 | JGI IMG/M metagenome (GOLD analysis project Ga0065709, IMG submission 59096) | Hoatzin crop microbial communities from Cojedes, Venezuela, sample from fiber fraction 14 v1 | ecosystem: Host-associated > Birds > Digestive system > Esophagus > Crop | place: Venezuela... | reverse complement strand
CGCCGGGGAAATACATATAGCGGTAGTTATAAGAGGCCACATCGGTCGTCAGCGCCAAGTCGGCAGGGATGCTGTCGGTATCAAGATTGCGGAAACGCGGGTGCATAGCCACGGTCACAAGGCGCGTAGAATCGTATTTCTGCAGCAGAGTGCGCTGCAACTTATAGGCTGTCACGCCCCAGTCGTTGAACGGCAGGGTGGCATATTGCTGCAACTCGTTGCCTAGACTCCACATCACGACGCAGGGATGGTTGCGGTCGCGCTTGACAAACTCGGGCACATCATGCTGCCAGAGCGATGTCCATTCGGCGCGCCCACCCGCATATTGCGTGAGCCATTTGTCGTAGAGCTCATCCACAACCAGGATTCCATACCTGTCGCAGAGCTTGAGCAGGTCTTCGCTGTAGGGATTATGCGACGTGCGAACATGGTTATAACCAAATTCCTTCATCATCTGTATGCGTTTTTCGATAGCCCTCGGATAGGCTGCCGCGCCCAAGGCGCCCAGCGTGTGGTGGTTGGCCCAGCCCTTCAAGAGCGTCTTCTTGCCATTGATTTTCAATCCAAATTCGGGCGAAAACTCCAGCGTTCGGATGCCAAACTGCTCCGACACCCTATCCACGGCCTGCCCCGCGGCATCGTAGAGCGTCACCTCCGCCGTGTAGAGGTAGGGCGACTCAGGGCTCCACAGGTGGGCTCCCTCGACGTTCATCGACGGCAATCTGTATTCCCGTTGGCGCCACTTGGCATTGAAGGGCAGCGCCTTCTTGACCGAAGTCACCTCGTTTCCGTCGCGGTCGAAAATCTTCACGCCCACGCTGATGGCCTTCGCCTTGCCGCGATAGAATATTTCGCTCTTGATGTCCACCTGCTTGTTGTCCTTCGTTGTGATGTAGAGCGGGTGGCGAGGAAAATAGAGGCTGTCGTTGGTCACGACGATATTGACATCGCGAAAGAGGCCTCCGCCCGTGTACCAGCGCGAGTTCAGCGGCTCCTGCGTCGAAGAATGAACGAGCAACTCATTGTCTTCGCCCCACTTCAGGCGCTTGCTCAGGTCCATGTCGAAGCCCAAGTAGCCATAGTCCGTTTGTCCTATCTGCTCACCATTGAGATAGACCTCGCCCACGAGCATGATGCCCTGAATGTCGAGCAGCACGCGCTTGCCGCGCCACGTCTCGTCGGGTCGGAGCACGTAGCGATACCATCCCTCGCCCATCTCCTTGAATCCGCGCGACGAAAGGCGGCTGGTGATGTTCGCCCCGGCGTCGCTATTGTCGGCCTTCTCGTCTTTTTTGGGCGCCACCCACGGTTGCGAAATCTGGTAGTCATGCGGCAGGTCCACCCGCTGCGTCATCGCAGTCTTGGTGCGTCCGAACTGCCATCCGAAATTGATGTTGACAGTGTCTCTCACGCTCTCCGCCGCCAGCGCCACGTCGGTTGCAGCGACAAAAGCAAACAGAGACAATATCTTCATTGCTGATTGAGATTTGAAAATTGGTAGCATATTATCTTGTTTAAGTTATATTCGACTGCAAATATACGGCAAATCTTGGTCGTTGAACAAATAAAATCGTACATAAACTATTTATTTTGTACAAATCCCGTCCCCTCGCATGCCCCTTCTCACGCTCTCGAAGGAACCCTCCGCCGCTGGCGGGTTAATAGGATTGGCAGACAAAGTAAATAAGATTGTGGAACAAAGTTAATAGAAAAGACCATCAATTTTATTAACCCTGCAGTGAGAGAGGGCCGCTTTGACTATGCCTGACTATGCCTCTTTTTACATAACAATCTATGTTTTGCATAATGCAAACAGCATTTTCATCCTTTTGGGGTTGGCGGCTGATGAGGGCGAATCAAATCACAAGGTCGGTGAGCAGCGTGGCATAATCGGCAATGGCGCCTGCGATTTCGCTCACGCAGATATATTCGTCGGCGGAATGAGAGCGTGAAGATTCGCCTGGTCCGAGTTTTAGCGAGGGGAAAGACATGAGCGCTTGGTCGGACAAAGTGGGCGATCCGAACGGTTTTTTGCCCATTTCATCGAGCTTTTTCACGATGGGATGCTGCCTCTCGATGTGCGAAGAACCGAGTCGAAACGATCGTGCTTTGCAGTCGGACGTCACGTGTTGGCAGACCCATTCATACACTTCTTGGTTCGTATAAAGTTCGTTGGTGCGCACATCGACGATGGCCGTGCAGACATCAGGCACCACATTGTGTTGCGTTCCCGCATTGACGACCGTGGCGGTCATGAGCGTTGGGCCCAAGAAATCGCTCACGCGACGGAAACGATAGTCGCGAATCCAGAGCAAATCGTCGAGCATTTTGTAGAGAGCATTCACGCCTTCGCCGCGTGCAGCGTGCCCACTCTTGCCGTGAGCCGTGAGGTCGAGCACCATCAGTCCTTTCTCGGCGATGGCGGGTTGCATACCCGTGGGTTCGCCGACAAGGGCGACGTCGATTTTGGGAAGCAGTGGCAGGGCACGCGAGATGCCATTGGCACCCGACACTTCCTCTTCTGCCGAGGCCAAGAAAATGAGATTATAGGATCGCGAAACACCGATGAAATGGCGGAAAATTGACCATAAACTCACTAATCCACCACCACAATCGTTGCTCCCTAGGCCATAAAGTCGGTCGCCCTCGCGCTGCGGTTGATAGGGGTCTCGCGTCCACGACGCCACAGGCTTCACCGTGTCGATGTGGGCATTGAGCAGGAGTGTGGGGCGCGCCTCGTCGAAATCGGGACACAAGCACCACAGGTTATTGGCCTCGCGTTGGTAGGCGATGCCACAGGTTGTCATTTCTGCTGCCAACAAATCGGCCGCCTCGGTCTCACTACGGCTCACGCGCGGCACGGCTATCAGCCGTTCCAACAGCGCCGTTGCATAACGTGTAGTTTCTTCTATGTGTATCATCTCGGCGACAAAAATACGTTTTTTTTGCCAAATAACAGAACGTTTGCGCTTTTCTTTGCATCAAAAATCATCATCGCCTCGCACTGCTGCCCTACCCTTCTTTTATATATAAGAACGCGCGAGAATAGCCCTTGGGAGCCCGCATATACCCAGAGGAAACGTCTTTTTTTGCCCAAATTGGGCAGAAATGTGTAATTTTACCTTAAAAATGATGCCATTTTCAAAAAAAATGTGTAAGTTTGCAAAAACATAAAAGCATTCATCGTTATGCCCAACAACCAACATCTGTCAGTTCTCGTGCACGAGCAAGCGAAGAAATACGGTAATCGCACCGTGTTGAACTTCCGCATGTTCGGCAGTCTGGAGTGGAAAAACGTTTCATGGAAGCAGTTTTCGCTGCGTGTGAAACAAGTGAGCAATGCCATGCTGAGCCTTGGCATCAAGCCGCAAGAGAACATCGCCGTTTTCTCGCAAAACTGCATTCAGTATCTCTACACCGACTTCGGCGCCTACGGCATACGTGCGGCAAGCATCCCCATTTATGCTACGTCGAGCGAGCAGCAGATACAATATGTGGTGCAAGACGCGGGCGTTCGCTTCCTTTTTGTGGGCGAACAAGACCAATACGACAAGGCTCATCGTGTCTTTCCGCTATGCCCTACGCTGGAGCGCATCATCATTTTCGACCACAGCGTGCGCATTTCTACCCACGACCCCAACGCCCTTTATTTTGAGGATTTTGTGGCCTTAGGCGAGAAGTTGCCCTACGAGGCCCAGCTGGAGCAACTCTGGAAGCAGGCCGATTTCGACGACACATGCAACATCCTCTATACAAGCGGCACCACGGGCGAGAGCAAGGGCGTGATGCTCAGCTACAGACAATACCACGATGCGTTTGAAAACCACTACGGATCTGTGCCCGTGAGCGAGAAAGACAGGGTCATCAACTTCCTGCCTTTTGCTCACATCTTCGAACGGGGGTGGGCTTATTTGTGTCTCACCCACGGCGCTCAGCTCATCATCAACACCTATCCACAGGAAATACAGCAGTCGATGGTGGAGACGCATCCTACGTGCATGAGCTCTGTTCCGCGTTTTTGGGAGAAGGTGTATGCCTCGGTGAAGGAGAAAATTGACAATTCGAGTGCCGCCAAACAGCGTATTTTCAAGAACGCACTGGAGGTGGGCCGCAAGTATAACATCGACTATCTGAGCAAAGGAAAGCGTCCGCCGCTGGCCCTGAAACTGAAATATGCGATGATCGACCGCACGCTGCTCGTGCTCGTGCGCAAGCAGTTGGGTCTGGAACATCCGGGCATTTTCCCCACGGCAGGCGCCACGGTGTCGCCCGAAGTGGAAGAATTTGTCCATTCCATCGGCATCAACATGGTGGTGGGCTATGGTCTGACAGAGAGCCTAGCAACCGTTTCGTGCGACCAAAAAGGCATGCCCTACACCATCGGAAGCGTGGGACGCCCGCTCGGAACAGTGCAGGTGAAAATCGGAGAAAACAACGAAATTCTGCTCAAAGGCACCACCATCACCAAGGGTTACTATAAACGCCCGGCCGCCAACGAGGCTGCTTTCGACGCCGACGGATGGTTCCATACGGGTGACGCGGGTTATCTGAAGGACGGAGAATTGTTCCTCACCGACCGCATCAAGGACCTTTATAAGACCAGCAACGGCAAGTATATCGCCCCACAGATGACGGAGGCCATGCTCCTGGTTGACAAGTATATAGACCAGGTGGCCGTGATTGCCGACAAGCGCAAATTCGTTTCGGCCCTCATCGTGCCCGAGTTCCGTCTTGTGGAAGAGTGGGCGCGCGACAAAGGACTGAAGTTTGAGAGTCGCGAAGAGCTGTGCGCCAACAAGGAAGTGCACGACATGATTATGGAACGCGTGGATACGCTGCAGCAGCGACTGGCACAATATGAGAAAATCAAGCGCATCACGCTCTTGTCGCATCATTTCTCCATGGAGAACGGAGAACTCACCAACACCCTGAAACTCAAGCGAACCGTGGTGAATGAGAATTATAAAGACCTGATAGACAAGATGTATGAAGAATAACGTTGCAAGGGCAACACGCTGAAAAAAGACAACGAACAAGAGATGATTACAGCCGAACAACTGAAGGATGTGATGGATCGCGCCGACGCACTCCATCGCTATCTGAATATTGATCAGAAACAAATAGAATTTGAAGAAGAACAGCTCCGCACGCAAGCGCCCGACTTTTGGGAAGACGTGGCACGCGCGCAGGAGCAAATGAAGAAGGTGAAAGGCATCGAGAAATGGCTCAAAGGCTATAAGCAAGTGCGCGAATATGCCGACGAGCTGAAGCTGGCCTTCGACTTCTATCATGAGGATATGGTGACCGAACAGGAAGTGGATGACGACTATCAGAAAGCCATCAAAGCCATTGAAGACCTCGAACTGAAGAACATGCTGCGCCAGAAGGAAGACCCCATGGACTGTGTGCTCAAGATCAATTCGGGCGCTGGCGGCACCGAAAGCCAAGACTGGGCCCAGATGCTCATGCGTATGTATATGCGATGGGCCGAGGCACACGGCCACAAAGTGACCATCTCGAACCTTCAAGAGGGCGACGAGGCCGGCATCAAGAGCGTGACCATGGAGATTGAAGGCGGCGAGTTTGCCTATGGTTTTCTGAAAAGTGAGAACGGAGTGCATCGCCTCGTGCGCGTCTCTCCATTCAATGCGCAGGGCAAGCGCATGACGTCGTTTGCCAGCGTGTTCGTCTCTCCGCTCGTAGATGACACCATCGAAGTCTATGTTGACCCCGCTCGCGTGTCGTGGGACACCTTCCGCTCGAGCGGCGCAGGCGGTCAGAACGTCAACAAAGTGGAGTCGGGCGTCCGCCTTCGCTACCTCTATCAAGACCCCGACACAGGCGAAGAAGAAGAAATTCTCATCGAAAACACCGAGACGCGCGACCAACCCAAGAACCGCGCTAAGGCCATGTTGCTGCTCAAATCGCAACTCTACGACCGCGCCATGAAGAAGCGTCTGGAGGAGAAAGCCAAGATTGAGGCAGGCAAGAAGAAAATTGAGTGGGGCTCACAGATACGCTCCTACGTCTTCGACGACCGCCGCGTGAAAGACCATCGCACCAACTATCAGACGACAGACGTTGATGGCGTGATGGACGGAAAAATCGACGATTTCATCAAAGCCTATCTCATGGAGTTCCCAGTGACCGACGAGGAGGCATAAATAACTGAATCACAAGAACCTAAAAACTTTAAACAATATGAGCGAAAAAAGCAAACAAAACCGCAAACGCCGCGAAGAACAACAGCAAAAACAAGCCGAAAAAGTCATCAAGTGGATTTTCGGCATCATGATAGCGCTCGCCCTCTGCTACGCCATCTACACCTTCACGCAGTTCTGATGAGCGGACTTGAGATCGAGAGGAAATTCCTCGTGAAACGTGGCGACGCCTTCAAACGTGCCGCCTTCGCCAGCAGTCGCATCCGCCAAGGCTACATCCCATGCGACAATGCCACCGTTCGCATCCGCACGCGCGACGACAAAGCCTATCTCACCATCAAGGGGCAATCCATTGATGGCGGGCTCGCGCGATACGAATTTGAGAAAGAAATCACCATGGAAGAGGCCGACAACCTGCTCAAGCTATGCCGGGGCGGGCTGATAGACAAGCGCCGCTACCTCGTGAAAAGTGGCAAGCACACCTTTGAAGTGGACGAATTTTATGGCGACAACGAGGGACTCGTGATGGCAGAAGTGGAGCTCGAAAATGAAGGAGAATCCTTCGAAAAGCCCGATTTCATCGGACCTGAGGTGACGGGCGACCGCCGTTTCTACAACAAGCACATGCTCAGATATCCTTTCTCCGCTTGGAAAGACACACTGCCAGCAGAATACCAACGAGACATCCCAACGTAGCGCCGAGCCCATTGGCAAAGAAATCGAGCCAGTCTCCACTGCGATTGCCTCCCGTGCAATAAGCTTGAAGCAACTCCAGCAGTCCTCCCATCAAGACGGGAGCAAGCCAGTCGAGCAGAAGGAACTTTTCTTTCTGCACGGATTGGTGTGTCTTCATGTACTCATAGCATATCACCAAGCTCAAGCCACCATACATCACGATGTGCGTCCACTTGTCGATCATCTTCACATCGCTGAGTGGTGTCTCGGGAATAGGAATGAGACTCAGGATCCAAATGATGACGATGACGGCGACAGAAAAAGGGTATTTTTTAGCGATTTGAACAATTTTCATAACGTTTACTTCTGATTTGGATGCAAAAGTAGATATTTTTTTATAATTTTGCACTGTTTTATGGATATTTTTTAAATATGTCAGAAGGAAGAGTAAACTTTGGAACGAAACTGGGAGTGATACTCGCCACGGCCGGCTCAGCAGTGGGGCTGGGAAATGTGTGGCGTTTTCCCTACCTAGCGGGGCAGAACGGCGGTGCGATTTTCATCATCATCTATTTGGGCTGCGTGTTGCTTTTGGGCATCCCGTGCATGGTCAACGAGTTCATCATCGGGCGCCACGGAGCCTCGAACACGGCCCGCGCCTACTCGAAATTGGCCAATGGAACGCCTTGGAAATTTGTGGGATTCATGGGCGTGCTCACGGGGTTTCTCATCACAGGTTATTACGCCGTGGTGTCGGGTTGGTGTCTGCAATACATTTATGCTTCGATTGTTGGCCAGCTGAAAGGCGACCCCGCCTACATAACGACCTATTTTCAGGCATTCTGTCAAGACCCCGTGCGCCCCGTGTTTTGGACCGTTGTCATCCTGCTCGTCACGCATTTGGTGATCATCAACGGCGTGCGCGGCGGCATAGAACGCACGTCAAAACTGCTCATGCCCACCTTATTTATACTGCTTCTCATCGTGGTGGGCGCCTCTTGCCTGCTTCCGAACGCCGAAAAAGGCATCGCGTTCCTCTTCAAACCCGACTTCTCGAAACTCAACAGCGGCGTTTTCCTCTCCGCATTGGGCCAGGCTTTCTATTCGTTGAGCATCGCTATGGGGTGTATTTGCACCTACGCGTCCTACTTCAGTCGACAGACCAATCTGCTCAACTCGGCCGTTCAGATCTCGCTCATCGACCTTCTCGTGGCCATCCTCGCGGGCTTAATGATTTTCCCCGCCGCCTTTTCGGTGGGCATTAACCCCGACAGCGGCCCCTCACTGATCTTCATCACCCTGCCCAACGTCTTCAACCAAGCCTTTGCTTCGATGCCTTTCGTGGGACTGATTGTGTCGATCATGTTCTATCTGCTGCTGTCGTTGGCCGCCCTGACGTCGCTTATCTCGCTTCACGAGGTGAGCACTGCTTTTTTCTTTGAGGAGCTTCACATCAGCCGTCGCAATGGAGCGCGCCTCGTGACGCTATCCACCTGTCTCATTGGCGCCTTCTGCTCGCTCTCGCTGGGCAGCTGGTCGTGGCTGAAAGTGGGCGGAATGAGCCTGTTCGACGCCTTCGATTTCATCACGGGACAAATCTTCTTGCCCATCGGCGGTTTACTCACCTGCCTGTTCTTGGGATGGTATGTGCCCAAGAAACTGGTGCGCGACGAATTCACCAACTGGGGAACGATACATGCGACCTTCTTCGGTCTCTATATCTTCCTCATCCGTTTCGTCTGTCCGCTGTGCATTTTAGCCATCTTTCTGCATCAGCTCAAGTTGATATAAGCAACGCCATAAGGACCATATAAGAACTTAATTATCATAGAATTATGTCGCAATCAGAACGCGGAAATTTTGCTACCAAGATGGGAATGATACTGGCCACAGCGGGCTCTGCTGTGGGATTGGGCAACATTTGGCGTTTCCCCTACATGACAGGACAGAACGGCGGCGCGGCCTTCATCCTCATCTATCTGCTCTGCGTGGCACTGCTGGGCATCCCCGGCATGATGTGCGAGTTCATCATTGGTCGCCATTCGGGCACCAATGCGGCGCGCGCCTACAAGAAACTCGCCAACGGACGGCCGTGGCAATTCGTTGGTTATATGGGTGTTATCACGTCGATGATCATACTGGGGTTCTATGCCGTGGTGGCCGGATGGTGCATGCAATACCTTTTCGCTTCGCTTTTGGGCGAAATCAATGGCGATGCCGACTACGTGAAAAGCTATTTCCAGGCGTTCAGTTCCGATGCTTTTCGCCCCCTGTTTTGGACGATTGTGTTCATTCTCCTCACGCATTTCGTGGTCGTTCACGGCATTCGCAACGGCATAGAAAAGGCTTCTAACCTGCTGATGCCCACTCTTTTCATTCTGCTGTTGGTCATTGCAGGCGCCTCGTGCATGCTTCCCGGCGCGTGGAAAGGCATCAACTTCCTTTTTCATCCCGATTTTTCTAAGGTCAGCAGCGGCGTTCTGCTGGAGGCACTCGGCCAGGCTTTCTTCTCTCTTTCGCTGGGAACAGCCTGTTTGTGCACCTACGCATCCTACTTCAGTCGGCAGACCAACCTGATGAAATCGGCCTGCCAAATCGCTATCATCGACACTGTGATTGCCATATTGGCGGGCTTGATGATTTTCCCTGCCGCTTTTTCGGTGGGTGTGAATCCCGATAGCGGCCCCTCACTGATATTCATCACGCTGCCCAACGTTTTTCAACAAGCCTTCGCCTCAATGCCTGCCGTGGGTTACGTCATCAGCATTCTGTTCTACGCACTGCTTGCCCTGGCTGCCCTCACCTCAACAATTTCGATGCACGAGATAGGCACAGCCTTCTTCTATGAGGAGCTTCATATCAGTCGCAGTCGCGGTGCGTGGATCGAAACCGTGGCTTGTTGCCTCATCGGCGCTGGCTGTTCACTGTCTATGGGCGCCGTTCCGAGTCTGAAAATGTTCGACATGGAGATGCTCAATTTCTGCGATTTCTTCACCGCTCAGATACTGTTGCCCCTCGGTTCGCTGCTCACCTGCATCTTCCTCGGCTGGTTTGTGCCGCAAAAAATCGTGAAAGACGAATACACCAATTGGGGTACGCTGCGCGGAACGACCTACAACGTCTGGCTTTTCCTCGTCAGATATGTATGCCCGATTTGTATCATCGCCATCTTCCTGCACCAATTTAAAGTCATCTAGGTTTATGAAACTGAAAGAGTTTTTCTACTATCGAAAATCCGACCGCATCGCCATCATCTTCCTCGTCCTCACTTGCGTTGCGGTCATGGTGGGAATCCATCTTTTCAGAGACACAAGAACAGCAACCTCGTTGACCCACGAAGATAGCATTTATCTTCAAAAATCGCCCATTTCATCGACATTTTCCGATCGGAAGAAGGGTTATTCTAAAAGTGAAAAGGGCGGCTATTATGCCGTTGAAAGTAGCCGTGCTGAGCTCTTCGATTTTGACCCTAACACCGCCGACAGCACGCAGTTTCTTCGTTTGGGGCTAAGACCGTGGCAGGTGAGGAATATATATAAGTATCGCGCGAAGGGCGGAGTCTATCGCAAGCCCACTGATTTTGCGCGCCTATATGGCCTCACCGTGGAGGAATATCGGCGCTTGGAGCCGCACATCAAGATAAAAGGCGACTTCCGACCGGCCTCTGTCTTGGTGGAAAAAGAGGCGCGTCAGACCTACGAACGCGACACCCTTCGCTATCCTGTCAAGCTGAAAGCGGGCGAACACGTGGCACTCGACCTCGCCGACACAGCCGCCTTCAAGCGCGTTCCGGGCATTGGGAGCTATTATGCACGGGCGATTGTCAACTACGGGAAGCGCCTCGGAGGCTACGTGAGCGTCAATCAGCTGCGCGAAATCGATAATTTCCCCGACGAAGCCTTGACCTATTTTGAGATAAAAAATCCGCAAGTCAAGCGTTTGAACGTGAATAAACTCACGCTCAACGAACTGAAACGTCACCCTTACATCAATTTCTTTCAGGCGCGGGCCATCACCGACTATCGCCGCCTTCGCGGTCCGTTGAAGAGTCTCAACGACCTAAGGTTGCTCAAAGATTTTGACTCCGACGCCATCAAAAAACTCGAACCATACGTCACATTCTAACCCCTAACTCATTCATTATGAAGACACAAACCACCCTTTTGACGGCTGCCGCCCTGCTGGCTTCGGCACATGCCGTTGCCAAACAGAAGAAACTGCCGCAACGTCCCAACATTCTTTTTATCATGTGCGACGACATGGGCTACGGCGATTTGGGCTGCTACGGACAGCCTTACATCCAAACGCCCTGCATCGACAGCCTCGCCCACCACGGCATGCGGTTCACCCAAGCCTACGCGGGGGCGCCAGTGAGCGCGCCGTCGCGGGCCTCGCTGATGACGGGGCAGCACACGGGGCATACTGAAGTGCGCGGAAACAAAGAATATTGGGGCAAATCCAAGCCCGTGATGTATGGCGACAATGCCGATTTCTCGGTCGTTGGGCAGCATCCTTACGACCCCAACCACATCATCATTCCCGAAATTCTGAAGCGCCAGGGCTATACCACAGGTCTCTTTGGGAAATGGGCTGGCGGCTACGAAGGGTCGCATTCGACGCCCGACAAACGCGGCATCGACGAGTTTTTTGGCTATATTTGTCAGTTCCAAGCACATCTCTACTACCCCAATTTCCTCAATTCCTACAGCCGATCGCAGGGTGATACGGCGGTAAAACGGGTCGTTTTGGAGGAGAACATACAACATCCTATGTGCGGCGAAGGCTATTTTCAGCGCACCGAATACTCCGCCGACCTCATCCATCGCGCCGCCATGGCGTGGCTCGACCACCAAAATGCCCAGCAACCTTTCGTGGGATTTTTCACTTATACACTGCCTCACGCCGAGTTGGCACAGCCCAACGACTCGCTGCTCAAGGCCTACAAGCAACGCTTTTTTGTGGATAAAACATGGGGAGGCAACTGCGGCAGCCGTTACAACGCCGTGGAACACACCCACGCTCAATTTGCTGCCATGATCTCGCGGCTCGATGCTTACGTGGGCGAAATCATGGAAAAACTGCGCGAAAAGGGACTGGAGGAGAACAC
>Ga0065709_1029825_pt1 | contig 11957 bp, 11 predicted proteins | sample Hoacrofraction14_2_FD_59096 | JGI IMG/M metagenome (GOLD analysis project Ga0065709, IMG submission 59096) | Hoatzin crop microbial communities from Cojedes, Venezuela, sample from fiber fraction 14 v1 | ecosystem: Host-associated > Birds > Digestive system > Esophagus > Crop | place: Venezuela... | reverse complement strand
CAGCCGCAGCCAGCTCGACCGGGATTTCCACAAATACCTCGGATGCTCGCCCAAACAATTCCTGACCCGGGAGCGGATTGCCCAGGCCAATCATTTTCTGACCAGGACCAACGTCTCAGTAACAGAACTCGGCCAGGCGCTCGGCTTTTCCAGCACGTCACATTTTTGTAATACGTATAAGAAAGTCACCGGCCAAACCGTCCGGTCCACCCGGCAAAATGGTCTCTCATTACCAAAATGATTTCTTTGACAATCTTGTTTTGCTTATAATAAAGACAGACGTAAAGGGCTGGAGACGGGGATATGCATCAGGTGAAGAAGGTACTGAAAATCATACTGATTGTGGTCGTGGTTCTGGCGGCCTTGATTGGGGGAGGCTTGTTTTACATGAGCCGTCAGCCGGCGGCGCCGGACAACTACTGGACGAAGATCAAAACGACAGCTGCGATCGAAGCCAAATACAATGCTCCTGGTAAACATACCGTGACCTCCGCCACCTATGAAGCGCCGGACGATATCCAGGATGAAGACGAGAACTTCTATCAGGTGTGGTATCCGGAAGACAAGGGGACTTACCCGCTTGTGGTGATGGTGAACGGGACCGGGGTGCCGTGCACGAAATACGAATCTGTGTTCGAACACATCGCCAGCTGGGGTTATGTGGTCATCGGGAATAACTATGGCTGGAACTGGGACGGGTTTCATGCCTCCGAGACCCTGACGTTTGCGCTGGAGACTCAAGAGATTGCCTCTGTGATTGACACAGACAAGATAGCGATTGGCGGTCACTCGCAGGGCGGGATGGGCACGTTCAATGCGATCACGATGTATGACAATGGTTCTTTGTACAAAGCCGCTTTCTCCCTGAGCCCGACGAACGAAGACCTGGCCATCTCCCTGGATTGGAAGTTCGCCCTCAGCGCTGAGGAAGCCTATGCGTACACTCTTGAAGACATCACCATTCCAATGTTTTTGGCGGCCGGCACAGGCCACTTTGACAGTGAAACCGTCAGCCCTCTTTCATCCATGCAGGAAGAATACAAAGCACTCTCCGGAGACAAGGTCATGTGCCGCAGGAGTGATGACACCGACCACGGGGCGATGCTTTACGAAACCAACGGGTATGTCATTGCCTGGCTGGATTACTATTTGAAAGACGTGAGTGAGAATGTCTCTGCATTCTACGGGGATGAGGCTGAACTGAAGACCAACACCCGTTATCAGGATGTGCAGTCTGAAAGGGATGATTGAGATGGAATTGCTCACAAAGGACATCCTTGCCCATATCCGTCAGGGGGATTATACCATTGACGACATCGACAATCTGTACAGCGGTCTTGAAGTGTCCAAAGAGACGTTGTTCAGGGGGATGATGCGGGCCTTTATTATTTATCTGCTGGCCGGCATGGTGATGGAAGTGAGCACGCTTGTGTTTGGGGGATTCGGTCCGGCCTTTCTCTTCACAGTGATCATTATTCTGGCGATTCCAGTGATTGTCTTTCCTTTGGTTTATCTTATGACCATCGGCCGGATGTGCTTCCGTTTCAACCGTGCGATGGCCCGGGGCTATCCCGATGAGGCCGGAAATTACCACTTATAACAGCGATGTCAAAGCATTTTGACACGGATGTCAAAGAGTTTTGACAGACATACAATAAATGATGCAGTAGTCTGAAGGTGCAGGAGGGACAGGTATGGATATTGGCGATAAAATCCGTCAGGCGCGCAAGAACGCCGGAATGACTCAGGAACAGGCGGCCGAAGCCATCGGCGTCAGCCGGCAGACAATTTCCAACTGGGAAAACAATAAATCCTACCCGGACATTATCAGCGTCATTACCATGAGTGACCTGTACGCCGTGAGTCTGGACGCTCTCCTGAAAGGAGAAAATCCCATGAACGACTACTACAATTATCTGGACGAAAGCACCAATACCGTCCGGAGCAACACCCGCAAGGGCAAGCTCATCCTCATCGCCGTGTATCTCGTGATTTGGGCGCTGGGTCTGATTGAATACTGGTTTTTTCTTGATTCGGCAGATGCGCTGGGCTACAGTCTTCTGTTTTTCTTCCTTGTCCTGCCGGTCGTGACCTTTGTGCTCTCCGTCGCCGCAGGGTTTCATGACTACTGGGGCAAGCTCAAGTGGTTCTTCGTGCCTTTGGCTCTGGGGGTCATGTACATGCTGGCGGAGTACGGGACATTCACCCTCGAGAATGCTGTCGTTTGGTCTCAAGGTCTGTATACACCGGAATGGCCTATGATTTTGAACGGTGCTGTGGTATCCTTGGTGGGGCTGGGGATTGGCAGTGCAGTGCGCACCTTGAAGAAACGCCGGTCCTCACACTGACAGGGGGTCTTGTTTTTGAAAGACAAAACGCGCATTCAGACATCCGAATCTCTCATCACTGCGGCCATGCTGGCCGTGGCCGGAGGATTCATGGATGCCTATTCCTATATCGGCCGGGGCGGGGTGTTTGCGAACGCCGAAACCGGTAATATCGTCTTACTGGCCATCCGCCTTTCCGAGGGAGAATGGCTGATGGCCTTACGTTACCTCATTCCAATCGCAGCCTTTGCGGGCGGGGTGATTATCGCCGAAACAGCCCGGGCCCATAAAAGACAGATCAGCGCCATGCACTGGCGGCAGTGGGCCTTGATGGTGGAAATCCTGGTGTTATGTCTTGTGGCCTTTTTGCCACAGGACATGAATATCATTGCCAACACCCTGATCTCCATGGTCTGCGGGATTCAGGTCGCGGCCTTTGCGAAGTTCCATGACAACGCCATGGCCACCACAATGTGCACGGGCAATTTACGCAGCGGAACGCAGGCATTTCATCAATACAGACACTCCGGTGACCGGCATGACCTCCACCGGGCTTTGATCTACTGCGCGTGCATCCTTGTGTTTATCCTCGGGGCGATGCTTGGCGGGCAGATGACCATGCATTTTCAGGAAAAGGCCATTGTCTTCGCGGCTATGGTGCTGGCCCTGGCGCTTGTGCTGATGTTTGCGGATGAACAATCCGCTTGAAAATTTGATTGACACACGAAACAGGCCTGCCATGCAGGCCTGTTGTGGTATGATATAGTCAGGTGAACGATTATGATTTATGAAGATTACACATTGGATGAACATGGCTTTTACGGCCATCTTGTCAAACCCGATCACCCGAAATATACCGGTGTGATTGTGCTCTCCGGCGGGGAGAAAAGCCTCCTGCCGGGCAAGAGCGTGGCGAAGGAGTTCGCGAAAGAAGGGTACACCGCCATGGCTGTCCCAATCTTCGGGGCGAAAGGATTACCGGATTCCGCTGACCGGATGCCACTCGATCCGGTGCTGAAAGCCGCACAATTCCTGCAGGCGTATGCCGGTATTCATAAGGTCGTCACGTACGGGATGTCGATGGGGAGCTTGTTTGCGCTTTTGGTTGGCGTGCACAACCCTGATATCGCAGGAGTGATTTCCGTCTCCGGCACCCACGTTGTGTTTGAAGGGGAACTGGATGCCAAACATAACAGCTCTCACAGCCTGATCACGTTTGAAGGCGAAGAACTTTCTTATGTCCCGGTGGATTTATCCAGGGGCGTCCGGGAGGCGTTCGAAGAGGCTTATCAGGATGAAGAGGCCGTTATGAAGGCTGTCGTGCCGGTGGAACAGTGTCACTGCCCGGTTCTGTTTTTAGGCTCGGATGCGGATGAAGAATGGCCGGCGGATCACTCTGCGAAGGTGCTGAAGGACAGGCTGGAAGAGGCCGGTTATCCCTATTCTTATAGGAATGTCATCTATGCAGATGCCAGTCATATGATGGGTATGATGCCGCAGGATCTCAGGGGCAAGTTTTTTATGAAAGCCGCGAAGTTGACCTTCAAGTCGATGAAGGAACACCCGCAGGCCTGTCAGGATGCAGTCCTGAAATCCCGGAAAGAGATTCTGGATTTTCTGACATATGTGGAAGAGGGATCTTATGATATAAATCGTACATGAAATAAAAATGGCGTTGGGAATGACCCGGCGCCATTATTTTTGTGCAATCGGAGAGGGCGTGGAGACAGTTGATCATCCCAGCTGATACAGTCAGTATTGCTTCGGGGATGACACCGCTGTTACACGAAGGGCGAAACCTCCCGTACGCTGGCGATGGAATTAGCCTGATCGTTGAGGCTGATCGTTTCGGCAGTGTCCGTATGTCCATGCGTCAGGGCTGTGACGCTGCGGTCATGATTTAACTTGATACTTGTGTCCCATCACTCTGTTGTGGGACATTTTTTGTTTTTATGAAGACATGTTTTTGTTGCTTCTGTCTTCTGGATTGAAAATGACGGAGGTGCGGAATGTGAGTCAGGTGGTTTGGCAGGGTACGAAGGTCCGCTATATTCAACTTGCAGGAATGATTCACAGATTCACTTCTTTAGATTTTACTTAATCCAACGGGAATGAGTGTTGTGTGCGTATGTCCCGGCATGTCTTGACGCTGCGGGATTAATCCAATAGCATGAAATCATAGTAAAGGAATCAGAAAAGTACTCTGAAAAATCATGTTGTGTGGGAAGGAAATCCCCAACAAAACGACCTGCGTATGTGAAATCACTATTGCAGAACCGGACATTTTACAGGCGGTCTGTTATGTTGTATAAAAGTCCGGATTGATACAGATAAAGTTCTCAGCACGGTCCTCGCACAGCGTATAGCCGCAAACGAAACAGAGATATGCCAGGCTGTCAAATTGTGTACTGCAATATCCGGGCACCTGAAAGGGAATATGGATTCGTTTGACGTTTCTTTCTGATCAATATTGAGAGGCGCAGAAATTCAAAAGGAGGGACAGTTATGGGAACTGTGAAAAGATATGTTTCATATGATGATTTGAAAGATATTGTGCCGTTGCCGGAATCATTTATTGGAAAAAGTTGGGAGTGATTATCAGCCCGGTCGAAGAATATTCTTCTAACGTCAGAGAACTACTGGCATCCATCAAAGGGCCGGTGCCTGGTAATACGACAACGCTTGACGATATTCGTGAGGAGAGGTGGAAGGACTATGAAGATCTTACTTGACACCAAAATTATCCCCGACTATGCCCTGCATCGGGAAGGTTTCCGGGAAGCAGCTGAAAAGGTTTTTCTGCTGACTGAGGCAAAGGAAAATGTTGAGTTTGTATCTTCATCAGCTGTTACGGATATCTTCTGCATGCCGAAAAAGTATTATAGTGATAGTTTTAAGATGCAGGAGAAGCTGGAAGATATCAGGAAGCTGGTTCAAATCCTGGCAGATTCAGACGCCGACACAGATTATGCGTTGTCTTTAACTGGAAAGATTTTGAAGATGCGGTTCAGTATGCAGTTGCTGTGAATCATCAACCGGATGTTATAGTTACACGCAATGCCAGGGATTTTGAACTGAGCGGGATTCCTGTATTGACACCGGAAGAATTGCTGAATAAGTTCCGGGTACGAAAGCGCCGGGCATCACTTCGCAGGTAAACATTCTGAAATTCTCTACGGAAGTAAAATCATAAAACGTATCCCTGCAGTCCTGTGTGTCATGGGAACGCAGGGTTTTATTATGCCGATTGCGCGGCTTTGGATGACCTCTTTTCAGGAAAAGTTTGTTGGGGAAAGTGATTTTATTTCGCCCCGACATTAAAATGTGATACATTCAAGTTAGAAAGAATTGTTTGTGATTTGTTTGAGAAAGGATATGTTATGAAGACAAAAACACTGGGGGCTGCCCTGATCAGCCTGGCCATGCTGGTGGCAGGATGCTCATCCGGGTCATCCTCCTCATCTTCCGGCACATCATCTGCGTCGGTCAAGGCGTTTGCGAAAGTCGATAATACCGCCTGGTCGTATCATTCCGGTGATGATGTGTATTACCAGATCGGACTCACGTACTGCGAAAATCCAGCGGACACCACCTATGAAACCGCAGGCATTTTCGTGCCCGGGGCGTATATGTCGGCCTCCGATAACGGCGATGGCACATACACATGTGAGGTCAACACGTCAGGCCGTGTGAATGGGTATACGGCGGACACAGCGCCGATTGTTATTCCGGTCAACACGCCGGGTTACTCCGCCCTCAGCGCTCCGACCCAGTACCAGAGCTCTTGTGCGACTTACACAGCTTCCGGGTTTATTTACTACAATCCGGGTTGCCGCGGGCGCGATCACGGCGCACCGGCCGGGGTCACGGACCTCAAGGCCGCTGTGCGATACTACCGGTACAACGCCGGGGAGATTCCGGGCAGTACCGACCGTATTTTCACCTTCGGTCACAGCGGCGGCGGGGCTCAAAGCGCACTGATGGGTGCGTCGGGTGACAACGATTTGTATACCCCGTACCTCGAAGCCATCGGGGCTGTTTCCGATGTCTCGGACAGTATTTGCGGAGCGATGTGCTGGTGCCCGATCACCAACCTCGATGAGGCGGATGCGGCGTACGAGTGGAACATGGGCTCCACCCGCACCGGCTTGTCCGATGATGACCAGGCCGTCTCGGATGCGCTTGCGGAAAGTTATGTTTCCTATATCAATAATGCCGGCTTTGTGGATGGGGGCGGGAAGACATTAACCCTCGACTCCACAACCTCAGGTTCTTACTATGATGAAATCAAGCGCGTGATTGAAACATCGCTGGAGAACTTCCTTCAGGACACGTCCTTCCCGTATGATGCATCATCGTCTTCCTCATCGAATGACGGGCCGCCGGGCGGAGGACCAAATGACAATGTCTCCCGGGATGAGAATGCGTCTTCGTCGTCCTCATTGGATCTCTCTGGGTCCTATGACACGGCTTCCGATTATGTAGATGCTTTGAACGCAGAAAAAGAATGGGTGACGTATGACAGTGCATCGGGGGATGTCACGGTGAGTGATATCGCCACCTTTGTGTCTTACTTCAAAGGAGCCTCCAAAAACCTGGGCGCCTTCGACCAGTACGACAAGAGTCAGGCCGAGAACGTTTTGTTTGGGGACGGCAGCGGAAATGGCGCACACTTCGACAGCACACTCTCGTCCATCCTCGAAACCCTGGGCTCGGACTATGCGTCGGATTATGCGGCTGACCTCAAAGCCACGGACACCCTGGGCACGGATACAGAAACCAGAGTCTCTATGTACACACCGCTCTGTTATCTCCTGAAGAGTGAAGAGGGGTATCAGACCTCCACGGTCGCTTCTTACTGGCGCATCCGCACCGGCATTGAACAGGGCGATACGTCTTTGTCCACGGAAACGAATCTCGCGTTGGCCCTTGAAGCGTATGAGGACGTGAAGAGTGTGGATTTTGCGAGTGTATGGGGCCAGGGTCATACCGAAGCCGAACGCACCGGCAGTGCGAGTGACAACTTCATCAGCTGGATCAATGAAATTTGTGAGACATTATAAAAACCTGTGCAGCGGGCCGGGAAGCACTCACATACACAAACAAACATCCCCTCCGCAGGTGACATGCGGAAGGGATGTTTTTGGTGTGTGTCAGTATTGAATTGTTTGAAAAGTGAGAGCAGAAAATCACATGGCCGTATAACCGCCGTCAACGGCGAGGTTCGTGCCTGTGACATAGCTGGAGGCAGGCGACGCAAAGAAGATGGCTGCGGTATCGAGTTCGCCTTCATTACCGTAACGTTCTTCCGGAATCATCGTCCTGGCGTTCTGCTGGAAGAAGTCAGAGTCCAGAGTCTCTCTCGTCAGATCCGTGTAGAAATAGCCCGGGCAGATTGAGTTGACCGTGATGTTGTATTTGCCCCATTCAGCGGCGAGGGCGCGGGTCAGGTTGACAACACCGCCCTTGGCTGCGTGGTAAGGTGCGGAGCCGGCAATCTTATTACCGACGAGACCGTACATCGAAGCGATATTGATGACGCGGCCGTACTGTGCCGGGATCATCGCTTTCTTGGCGACCGCACGGGCCACACGGAACGAGCCGAACAGGTCGATGTTCATTTCGTTTGCGAACTGGTCATCCGTGATATCTTCGGCCGGAGCGACAGCGCCCGTGCCGGCGTTATTGACAAGGATATCGATGCGGCCGAATTTTGCCATGACCTGATCAACCATATCATTGACCATATCCGTATCCGTGATATCGCAGCGCACCGCGAGGGTTTCCACGCCGAATTCATCAGCGATTTCTTTCGCAACGGCTTCAATCTTGTCCTGACGGCGGGCGACAGCCACGATGTTGGCGCCCTGGTTGGCCAGTGCTTTCGCCATCTGCACACCCAGTCCGCCGGAGCATCCTGTGACCAGAGCCACCTGGCCGCTTAAATCAAAATACTTTTTCATAATTTCAAACCTCCTGATGTCTGAATGCATAAATCTTGCATCCGGCAAAGAGTATAATGCCCCCGGTATTACAGTGTCAATAAATATGCTCAGAAAATCACAAGTCGTACATAATCTTCATGTTTCCCCGTCATACCGTCACTTTGAAGGTGGCGGGAAAGCAGGCACAGATGTTAAAAAAGTGTTGATGGATACGTGGCAATTGCCTGAAGCACCGGAACCTCCTGACACAAAGCCTTGTTTGCGGGGTCATTTTTTTGGTTATCACCAATATCCTTGTTTATATGCGAAATCTGGTTTATTGTTAAATCAGGCAAAGATGTGTGGGGGTATCACGATGGAATTCAGAAAGATGCGAAGTAATGAGTTTCTGACATTCGCGGTTATTCAGCGCAACCGGATTCTTTTGGATGCGTGTTTTCTTGTGCATGCGATTTTGATTGCGATTTATATGACGCTCCGAGTGCGGCCGATGATCATCCTGAACATCCTGAGTGTCTTGTTTTACGGGTATCTGATCTTCATCAAACGAACGTACACCAACCGGCATATCGTGATAACGTATTTTGAAATCCTGATTTTCTCCGTGGTGAGCACCTTTGTGCTGGGGAAATCCGCCGGCTATCAGCTGTTCATCCTCGGGATGGTGTCCATCGTGTTCCAGTTTGCGCGCTTTGCGGACTGGAAGAAGTATATTTACATGATCTGCGGCTTTTTGGGTTATGCTGTCACGAACTTCGTGACAGACAGCGGGGGCATATTTGCGGTGGAACGCGGTATAGTCGGCCCGCATGAAACACTGTTCTTCTGGCTGAACTTCTTTGTGACCCTGATTTTCGTTATCATGTCTTCGTATCTCTACGAACAAAACATTTCGACAAATGTCGAGAAGCTCAACAAACAATCCTTTATGGATCCACTCACTGGCTTATGGAACAGAAGAGGGTTTGACAACTTCCTCTTCGACAAAGAAGACACCAAGTACTGCGTGGCCATTCTGGACATCGATTTTTTCAAGAACGTCAATGACACCTACGGGCATGCGGCCGGGGATGAGGTCCTTCGCCAAATGGCCCGCACACTCAAAAAATCCCTGCGTGAAAACGACGCCTGCGCCCGCTGGGGAGGTGAGGAGTTCGTGGTGTATCTTGACATCACCGATCCCGAACAGGCCTACCATATCCTCGAACGCATTGCCGGACACATCCGGCAGATTGAGTTTGAAGACTACCCGGACCTGCATATCACCATCACAATCGGCCTGGCCCGCAAGGACCGCATGACGTTCAGTGAAGCCATCAAGCTGGCGGATGAACGTTTGTACAAAGGCAAACAGAACGGCCGTAACCAGGTCGTCTGGAAATAGATCTCAACGGCCGGGCATCCGGCCGTGTTTTTCGCTCCGGAACTTACAGGCCGTATCGCTTGCCCGGAATAAAGAAAGAGTGGTAAGATACATTCACTGGAATAAAACCTAAGGAGGCATTTGAGTATGAAAATTGCAGTGACATATGATAACGGACAGGTCGGCCAGCACTTCGGTCGGACTGAAGCGTTTAAAATTTATGACATTGAAGACAATGCGGTTGTCAGTGCGGAAGTCGTCCCAACGGGCGAATACAGTCACGGCGCCCTGGCCGGGTTCCTCGCAGATCTTGGCGTGAACGCCATCATCTTCGGTGGTGCAGGTCAGCCGATGGTCAACCGTCTGGAATCCTTCGGCATCACACCGTATCCGGGTGTGAGCGGTGACGCCGATCAGGCCGTGAATGACCTTATTGCCGGCAACCTCACCATCAATGAAGCAGCTGTCCATGGTGCGTGCCACCACCATCATCATGACGCATAATATCAGAAGAACTTCTTCGGATATTCACAAAGGATATGATACAAAGAGCCCCGTCTGAACACTCAGGCGGGCTGTTTTTTTCTGATGCCGATCGTTTTTGCGTCTCTCCTGGAATTATGTTAGGATGTAGGAAATGTCACGGGGAGGACTCAGGGATGGACAAGGTGAAGAAGGTGCTTTTTGCGCCAAAACGGTTTTATCAGAACGCCCTCACCATTGCGGTGCCGATCATGGTGCAGAATGCCATGACGAACCTCGTTTCGATGCTCGATAATATCATGGTCGGGCGGATCGGAACGGATGCGATGAGCGGGGTGTCCATCATCAACCAGCTTTTTTTCGTCTACAACCTGTGCGTGTTCGGCGGTCTTTCCGGAATTGGGATTTTCACGGCCCAGTTCTGGGGCAAGAAGGATATGAAAGGCATGCGTTACACAATGCGGGCCAAGCTTCTCCTGACCGCTTTACTGACGGTCTTGTGCGGGGCGGTTCTGATTCTTTTCCAGAACAATCTGATCGGCATGTTTCTGCATGAAGGTGGGTCCGCCGGGTCTCTCACCGAAACGCTCGCCCAGGCCCGTTTGTATTTGAAAGTCATTTGTTTCTCGCTGCCGGCACTGGCGCTTTCCAACGTGTATGCCTCGACCTTGAGGGAAACAGGCACAACGCGGGTGCCCATGCAAAGCTCCCTGGCCGCCGTGGTGGTGAACCTCACCGGCAACTATTTTCTGATTGGCGGTCACTTCGGCTTTCCGGCCCTCGGCGTGGCCGGGGCGGCGCTGGCCACGGTGCTTTCCCGTTATGTCGAAATGGTCATGAACATAATGTGGCTGCACAGCCATGTACAGGACCATCCGTATATCATACATCTTGTCTCCGGCGGCATTCCGTCCTATCTGATGGTGCAGTTTGTCCAAAAGGGCACACCGCTGCTCATTAATGAAACGCTCTGGTCCATGGGCCAGACGATGCTGGCGCAATCGTACTCCGTGCGGGGGCTGGACGCGGTGGCGGCGATGAATATTTGCGGCACACTGTCCAATGTCTTTAATATTGTGTTCCTGTCCATGGGCTCGGCCACGGCCATTATTCTCGGCCAGAAACTCGGGCGGGGTGAACTGGACGATGTCAAGCTGGAAGCGTACCGGCTGACCGTACTCTCACTCTTGTTAAGTTTGATGTCGGGAGCGCTCCTCTTTGTGTGTGCGCCGGTATTCCCGAAGCTTTACAACACCACAAACGATGTCCGTACCATTGCGACCGGACTCTTGTGCGTGTATGCGGTGTGTATGCCCGCATTCTCATTTTCCAACTCGAACTATTTCACCATCCGGGCCGGAGGGAAAACCGTCATCACCTTTGTGTTTGACTCCCTGTTCGTGTGGATGTTCTATGTCCCGCTGGCCTTTGTGCTCTCACGCTATACCAATATGCCGGTGGTGAAGATGTATTTTTGCGTGCAGGCGCTCGAAATTATCAAAGGCCTGTGCAGCTTTGTGATTGTCCGCAAGGGCTCGTGGATCCACGATTTAACCCAATATGGATAGGAGATTCTTTGTCAACTACCCATTCCTTAAAAGGAATGGGCTTGTCACTATCCAATGGTAAAAGCCTGTTAACAGACTCCCATCTTTGTTACAGCCGTTCTTTACAAACGGTGCTGAGTTACATCACGGGACGATTGACTGCGCCCCTTGCAGACAAGATATACTCATCTGCAACTGTATCAGGTCCCTGGCTATCCTGGGGATAGTTTATTCCCATGCAGTACAGTCTGATTACCTGAGTATATTTTACGGAACAACAGGATTTGTATTG
>Ga0065709_1006201_pt1 | contig 11965 bp, 11 predicted proteins | sample Hoacrofraction14_2_FD_59096 | JGI IMG/M metagenome (GOLD analysis project Ga0065709, IMG submission 59096) | Hoatzin crop microbial communities from Cojedes, Venezuela, sample from fiber fraction 14 v1 | ecosystem: Host-associated > Birds > Digestive system > Esophagus > Crop | place: Venezuela... | reverse complement strand
TTTGGAGAAAGACACCAAGGCTGCAAAGCAGCGAATGGAATCAGCCAGAGAAGAGCAGCTGCAAAAGATACAGGCCATAATCAATCAGGATTTGCGGGTGTGTATTGGTGCGTGATCACGGCAATCTACCTGGCATATAGTTTTACTACCGGGAGATGGGAGGACTCGTGGATAATCTGGCCGGTGGCCGGTGTCGGATTTGCAGCAGCCTATGCTGTTGCAAAAGAGGTTGTGAAGCGGAAGGAAAATTCTGCCCAAAATTCTGCGGGTATTGAATAATTCTGAATAGCCGGGTATAATGATGGTAGCAAATCGTCAATAGAACGAAACCAGTGACGAAATGATACATTAAAGAAGGTGAGAAAGCAATGCCCGGCAATTATCTGAATTCTGTGGACAGGGGAAGTGTATTTTCCCGCTCAGAGCTTCGTGCGGAAATTGAGGAGACAGCGGGAAACCTGAGTGAAGCTAATTTCAAAAGAATCCTCCGGAAGCTGTTGGGCAGCGGTGAACTGCTNCGTGTCGGAAGAAATGCATACAGTGCAGCCGATGGCAGAAAGAATTATGCATATGGGTATTCGGACAGAGCACAGANCATTGCGGAATATATAGAGCAGAACAATCCCTATCTTGAATTTGTNATNATGGAGCTGGTGCAGCTCAATGAGTTCGTAAATCACCAAATTGCCCACAACGTCTATTTCCTGTATGCGGAAGGAGACTACGGAGAGTATCTGTTTGATCCGCTGAAAAGCATGTTCCCGGGGAAAGTCCTGTTATATCCGGATGCGGAGATCTTTCACAGATATTGGAGCGAGGATGTCATTGTTATAGAAAAACTGGTGTCGCAGTCCCCGAGAGATAAGAAGAGCAAATGGCCTGTCCGAATCGAGAAGCTGCTGGTCGATCTGTTCGCCGATGACATATTGGAGAGCGTGGTCAGCCGGTCGGAGTACCCAGGAATCTNTGAAGGAGTATTCGGGCAGTATGCTGTGGATGAGAGCAGCCTGCTGCGCTATGCCGGGCGCCGCGGAGTGAAGAAAAAAATACTTGATTTTATCGCAGGCGAAACCGATATCTGTTTAAGGACGGTGAAGCAGGATGCTCAGCAGAACTAACTTTACAGAACAGCATATAAGACAGCTTCAGGAAGTAAGCCGGCGGGATCCGATCCTGCTGGAGCGGACGGTTTATGCTTTCGGATTGTTGGAGGCGCTGCGCAGGGTAGGGATGCCTTTCATTTTTAAAGGCGGTACTTCTCTGATGCTTCTGCTGGAACATCCGCAGAGATTGTCGACGGATATCGATATTGTTGTTCCGCCGGGTACAGATGTGGATGGATTTATCGGCAGGGCCGCAGAACTGTTCCCGTTCAAATCCAAAGAGGAAGATCTGCGAATCGGAAAGAATCAGATTGTGAAGAAGCATTATAAATTCATATATGATTCGCCGATTAAGGGAAGCGATTTTTATATTCTTCTGGATATTCTCTTTGAGGAAAATAACTACACGAGTTTAAAGGAATTGCCAATCCGGAATGACCTTCTTATCACGGAGGGTGAGAATCTGACGGTAAAGGTTCCAAGTGCAGAATCCATGCTGGGGGATAAACTGACGGCATTTGCACCGCATACGACCGGTATTCTTCTGCATGATGAAAATAAACGTGTGATGGAAATCATGAAGCAGATGTATGACGTTTCCTCATTGGTCGATGCCTGTGTTGATTTTGAGGAAGCACATCGCACGTATCAGAATGTGCTGAGGGCTGAGATTGCGTATCGCGGTAAGGATTATACGGAGCGGCAATGCCTGGAGGATACAATGGATGCGTGTATCTGCATTGCTTCGCGCGGGAGATATAATTCGGAAGAATACACCGAATATGTACGGGGAATCCGGGATCTGCGGGCCCATATTTTCGCAGAGCAGTATTCACCGGAGCTGGCGCTGATCCGCGCGGCAAAAATCATTTACCTTGCAGCGTGTATGATGAAGGAAGAAAATTACACAGCGGTATCCGACTTCCGCGATTTTGCGGGGGAGAAGCTGATGCGGGAAGATCTGCGAGTGCTCCGGACGTTGAGAAAAGGAAATCCTCTGGCATATGCATATGTGGTAAAGGCGGACCAGCTGCTGTCAAGATAGCCGGAAAATGTTACCACCAATGTTACCAAATGTTCTGACACCCCCTGTTACGGGCTGATACGCCCTGACACCGAAAAGTATTCCAACCCCGCATAAAATAAGCATTTCCGGCACAATCCGGCCCGGGGTAACACCGGCAGGCCGGCCGGCGGCGTGCTACCGGAGCCGATGGCCCAAACCAGGTATAGGCATTGTAACAGGCCATCGGCGAGGATATGCCGCGAAAGCCGCTTGAGGGCCGCAGCGAGCTAGACACTATCGCTGTTACTGTGGCTCAAAGCAGAGAGACAGATGGAATTTTAGGAACAAGAGTGATATGATGAGGCGAGCAATAACTGATCATATCCAAAGAAGAGGCTCCTTCCAGCCTCGGTTTCCCAAAGTTAATTGACCCTATCCGGATGTGCAGTAACATTTGCAGGCTGAAGGAAAAAGGATTATACTGAGTACCAGAATATGTTCAGCGTCCCACGGATAAGGTGATACGCGCAGGATCGGAGGATTGCACCATGATTGAGGCAACGAGCTGCGGCGGTGTCGTGATATTCAGGGGGAAGATCCTGGTGCTCTATAAGAGCTACCGGAACAAGTACGAAGGATGGGTTCTGCCCAAGGGGACCGTGGAGGAAGGCGAGACGTACCGGGAGACGGCCACCCGGGAGGTCCTCGAGGAGACCGGCGCGAAGGCGCAGATCATCCGCTATGTCGGCAAGAGCCAGTATACATTCAATGTTCCGGAGGATACGGTGGAGAAGGATGTCCACTGGTACCTGATGATGTCGGACAGTTACTACAGCAAACCGCAGAGGGAAGAGTATTTTATCGATTCCGGCTACTACAAATTTCACGAGGCCTACCATCTCCTGAAGTTCTCGAATGAGAAGATGATCCTGGAGAAGGCCTACAACGAATATCTGAATCTGAAGAAGAAAGGGCTGTGGGGGCCGCGGGCCCTGCAGCTGGCCCGGGAGGAAGTGGACGGTCTGTGACCCGGCACCGCAGGGAAGTGGACGGCCTGTGACCCGGTACCGCGAAGAAGGAGACGGTTTATGGCCCGGTACGGTGAGGAAGGGGACAGTCTATGATCTGGTATCGCGATCTGTATATCGGGCGGCTGATCGGCAGCCGCAGCGAGAAGATCATCTACCGGATCGATTCCGGGGACTATCCGGCCGGCGTCTGGCTGGTGACGGTGCCGGCCGATGAGCGCCGGAGCCTGGAGGTCATGGCCTGCCGTGAGCTGCGCTATGAATATACGAGGAATGCGGTGCTGATGATCCTCGGCCTCGCGCAGGGCCGCGAGGAGGCGATGCTCCTCGTGGAAACCATCGTGCAGGACGCCGTCGACGAGACCGGCAGCGCAGACATCCGCGCCTGGCTCTCAGCCCCGCGCCCGCCGCGCAGCCCCGAAGCCGCCGCAGCCGGGCATGACAAAGGCACTTCGGAACGGCCGTCGAACAGCGGGAATGCCGCCGCAGCCGGGCATGACAAAGGTACTTCGGAACGGCCGTCGAACAGCGGGAACACCGCCGCAGCCGGGCATGACGAAGGTACTTCGGAACGGTCGTCGAACAGCGGGAATGCCGCTGCGGCCGGGCGTTATGAAAGGGCTGCGGAACGGCACGCGCGCGGCGGGGAGGAGGCGTTATGATCGGTTCCATCCTGCTGACCGCGCTCCACGTGCTTCTGGTCGCATTGAAGGTGATCGGGATCGCGCTGCTGGCGGTGCTGTGTCTGGTGCTGCTGACGCTGGCACTGGTCCTGTTCGTGCCGATCCGCTACCGAGTCCGGGTGCTCAAAGAAGACGAGCCCCTCTCGGCCGACGGCGAGGTCCGGATTATATTCCGCCTCCTGCAGCTGACCTTCTATTACCGCGAAAAACAGGGCGGCGCTGCGCTCCGGATCCTCGGAAAGACGCTGAAGACCCTGACATTCCCGAGCGGCAGCGCGTCATCCGGCAATTCGCCATCCGGCAGAACGCCATCCGCGGATGAAAGCCGCAAAGCTGCTGCTGCGCCGGGCGTGACTGACGACAGCGGCAAAGAAACGGCTGCGTCGGACGCGGCTGACAAAGACCCGGCGAAGTCCGGCGACGCCGCGAAAGTAAACGAACACGCAGCTGTTGCCGGCGAGGGCAGTAAGTCGAAAAAGACATCGACCGAGGCCGGTTCATCCGGCGGTACATCGGCCGCGAAAGAGACCTCGGCAAAGGCCGGTTTATCGGCGGCGAAAGAGACCTCGCCAAAGGCCGGTTCTTCGGCGGCGAAAGAAACCTCGGCGAAGGCCGGTTCATCGGCAGCGAAAGAGACCTCGGCGAAGGCCGGTTCATCGGCGGCGAAAGAGACCTCGGCCAGGGCCGGTTCATCCGGTCGCGCGTCGGCTCCGAAGGAGAAATCAGCCAAAGCCGGTTCGACCGGCGGGCGGTCGATCGGGGAGACGATCTCGGATATATTCTGTGCGCTGTGCGCACTGCCGGGGGCGAGCGCGGACACGGCGCAGCAGCTGTGGTATCGCATCGACGACGGCATAGAGGACCTGCGCGCGCGGGCGGACCGTATCAAAAAGAAGATCGGGCCGCTGACCAACAGCGAAGCGCGGGCACTGTACGCGCATGTGCTGCGCGAGATCCGCTATATGCTGCGCGGCTGGAAGCCGAAGAAGATCCGCGGGTACGTGGCATTCGGCCTGGAGAAGCCGGACGCGACCGGCAAACTCTGCGGCCTGCTGTACCTGCTCGCGCCGGACAGCGCCGGAGAGTACCGGATCGAGCCGGACTTCACACAGAAGCTGTTCCGCACCGACACGACCGCTGAAGGCGCGATCCGCCTCTACCGGGCGGCCGTCTCCGCCGTGCGCCTGCTGCTCGACCCGAATTTCCGCATCGTGCTGCGAAACATCCGCGGCCGCAAAAAGCCGGCGAAGAACCCGCGGCCGTAAAAAACCGGCGAAGAATCCGCGGCCGCAAAAAGCCGGCGAAGAAGTGAGGCCGCAGCAAAATAGCGGGAAATAAACAGAAGATACTGAAGATAACGAAAGAATATACTGAAGAATCAACGACCGGCAGATCAGGAGGAAGGATTTACATGGCAGAGCATTTTCAGACAACGGCAGATTCCCTGCTGAAGGGAATGGAGAACTTCATTACCAGCAAGACGGTGGTCGGCGAGGCGATCCATGTCGGTGACACGACGATCCTTCCGCTGATCGAGGTGTCGTTCGGCATGGCGGCTTCCGCGCGCAACGAAGAGCGCAAGACGAACGGAGGCGGCGGGATGGGCGGCAAGATCACGCCGAGCGCGATCCTGGTGATCCAGAACGGAACCTGCCGGCTGATCAACATCAAGTCGCAGGATACGGTATCGAAGATCGTCGATATGGCGCCGGACCTGATCAACCGCTTCATGCCGGGCAGCCGGCACACCATGGACGCCGAGACCGAGGAAGCCGTCCGGCACGCCGCGGAGCAGGAGGAGACCTTCTGAACAGGCGCTGCAACTGAAAATCGATGGTAACTGTTCAGTGAAGCGTTCTGAACAGGTACCATCGATGACACAGACAGGCGGGCAGGCCATCAGGCGGCTCGCCTGTTTTTTGCGCACAAAAAATCCCGCAGGCGCTAACCCGCAGGACATTTTGGTTTCGTTCGGTATTAAGCTCTCTCCACTTTGCCGGACCTCATGCAAGAAGTGCAGACGTAAATCTTCTTATTCACGCCGTTGATCTTGCAGGTCACATGCTTTATGTTGGATTTCCACATATGATTGCTTCTTCTATGTGAATGGCTGACATTATTGCCGAAGTGAGCAGCTTTATCACAGATCGCACATCTGGCCATCGTAGCACCTCCTCATTACAAAATTCGGTTTGTCAATCTCTGCAAAACCGCGACGTTGTCATTCTAACAGAACCGCAGACCGAATGCAAGCAGAAAAATGGCCACTTTAAAATTAAGTTTGCATTTCCCGTGCTTTCTGTTAGAATAAGTACGACTTTGGGAAAATGCCGGTCGGCCCGCACGGCGCTCGTGCGGCTCTCCGGCAGCTGTTTTTCCATGAAGGAGGACTTATATGGGTGTTCGGATGAACAACGAGCTCGGATCAATCGTCATCGATACGAATGTCATAGCGACGTACGCAGGCTCCGTGGCGGTCGAGTGCTTCGGCATCGTCGGCATGGCCAGTGTAAATATGAAGGAAGGCCTGGTCAGCCTGCTGAAGAAGGAAAACCTGGAGCGCGGCATCAGTGTGCGCATCAGCGGTAACCGGATCACGCTGGATTTCCACGTGATCGTGTCGTACGGAGTCAGCATTTCCGCGGTGACCAGCAACCTGGTGAGCAATGTGAAATACAAGCTGGAAGCCTTCACGGGCATGGAAGTGGAGAAGATCAACATATTCGTGGAAGGTGTCCGGGTCATTGACTGAGCCGCATCGACCTCGTATGTTTGGAGGTACGGATTTGAATTCTAATAGCATAGATGCGGCCCTGGCCGTCCGGATGTTTCTGGCCGGGGCGCGGAATCTTGAGTCGAAAAAAGAATGGGTCAATGAGCTGAACGTGTTCCCGGTGCCGGACGGCGATACCGGCACGAACATGACGCTGACGATCATGTCGGCGGCCGACGAGCTCCGCGGCCTGGAGAATCCCGGCATGGAGACCGTCGCGAAGGTCATCTCCTCGGGCTCGCTGCGCGGCGCGCGCGGCAACTCCGGCGTCATCCTGTCGCAGCTCTTCCGCGGCTGGAGCAAGGTCTGCCGCAATGTGAAGGAGATCGACACACAGGTAAGCTGCGACGCGTTCCAGAAAGCGGTCGAGACAGCGTACAAGGCGGTCATGAAGCCGAAGGAGGGCACGATCCTCACGGTCGCCCGCGCGGGTGCCGAGAAGGCCCGGGAGCTGTTTGACGCGGACCCGGAGATCCCGATGGAGGATTTCCTCACCGGCACGATCGCGTACATGGAAGAGACGCTGAATAAGACGCCGGAGATGCTGCCGGTGCTCAAGGAAGCCGGCGTGGTGGACTCGGGCGGACAGGGCCTGCTGCAGATCATGAAGGGCTGCCTGAACGCGTATCTGGGTCTGGATGAAGAGGAAGACGAGGAAGAGGAGGCCGCCGCGGAGGCGTACGCCTACCGCGTGGAGTGCGTGATGACGCCGCCGGCGCGGATGAACGCGGAAGCCTGCCGGAATCTGATCGGCCGCCTGGAGATGACCGGCGGGAAGGCCTCGCTGGCGCGCGAGGGCGATGCGCTGCGCGTCCATGTGCTCACGAATGAGCCGGGCGAGGTGCTGTCGGCCGCGGTGCGCTGCGGCGCGCTGTCGAAGGTCTCCGTGGAGAACGAGGAAGAGCGGAAGGGCCGCGCGGCCGGTCTCTTCACCGAAGAAGAGCTGGCGCACGCCGACGACATCCTGCACGAGGCCGAGCCGGAGGAGAATGCGGCGGCCGAGAGTACGGAGATGAAGCCGATCGGTTTCATCGCGGTCACGATCGGCGACGGCCTGAGCGAGATCTTCCGCGAGCTGGGCGCGGACTGCCTGATCGAGGGCGGCCAGACGATGAACCCCAGCACGCAGGACATCCTGAACGCGATCGACGAGGTCCACGCCGAGACGATCTTCATCCTGCCGAACAACAAGAACATCATCCTCGCGGCCGAGCAGGCGCAGAAGCTGACGGCCGAGAAGAAGATCGTCGTGATCCCGACGACCACGATCCCGCAGGGCATCACGGCCCTCATCAACTTCCTGCCGGAGAAGAGCGCGGAGGAGAATGAGGAAACCATGCGCGGCGTGATCCTGTCCGTGCAGACGGTGGAGGTCACCTACGCGGTGCGCGACACGCACATCGAGAACCGCGAGATCCACGCCGGCGACCTGATGGGTGTCGGCGACCACGGCATCCTGGCCGTGAGCCGCGACCTCACGCAGACGGTGATCGAATCCCTGCAGGCCATGGTCAGAGAGGACAGCGAGCTGATCTCCGTCTACCGCGGCCGCGACGTCTCCGAGGAAGACGCCGACGCGATGGCCGGGCGCATCCAGGAAGCCTTCCCCGACTGCGAGGTCGAGATGAACCCCGGCGGGCAGCCGATCTACTACTACATCCTGTCCGTGGAGTGATCCGCACCGGCGCTCCGGAGACATGGCTCAGCCTCCCGCCTCCGGCCCCCGGTCACAAAGTACATTCGACAGATCCGCCCGTGCCCTGTGCCGGGCGGTTCTTTTGTTGCAGCGTACAGCCAGGCGAATCGCAGGACCGGCAGGCGGCGAAGCTTTGCTGCCGGGCCGGATCTGATCGGCGATCGGGCGCCGGGAAAGCTCTGAGACGGCAGTTTTCGGCCGGCGCGCCGGGCCCGACATACACAGGACAGACGAAATACGAAAGGAATTGACCATGGCCACAATGATTTCCCCGCTGCGCGAGGACTCGCCGCTGACCGCGATCAGGGGCATCGGCCCGAAGACCGCGGAGGCCTTTGAGCGCGCGGACATTCACTGCGTCGGCGACCTGCTCCGCTATTACCCGCACCGCTACGACGTCTGCCGTCCCTGCCGCGAGGTGGCCTCGCTCACCGCGCAGGACGAGGGCAGCGTGGAAGCCGTGTGCGTTGAGCTGACCCGGCCGCTGCAGGTGCGGCGCGTCCGCGCCTTAAGCATCATCACGGGCACGCTGCGCGAGCGCCTGCCGGGCGCGAGAGAGCGCACCGGAGAGCGCGCGGAGATCCCGGTGATCTGGTACAACATGCCCTACCTGCGCTCGTCGCTCCGCGCCGGCGTCACCTGCGTCCTGCGCGGCCGCCTGACCGTGCGCGGGAAGAAACTCACGCTGCAACAGCCGCAGGTCTTCACCCCGGAGGAGTACCGGGAGAAGATGCAGGTCATGCAGCCCGTCTACCCGCTGGTGCACGGCCTGACGCGCGGCGCCATCGTGAAAGCCCTCCGCGCCGCCCTCGAGAGCCCGGCCGCGCCGGACCGGGCGGCGGAGTTCGCACCGGAGCATTTGCCGGATTCGGCGGCATCGAACCCGTCGGCGAATCTGATGGCAGAGTATTTGCCGACACAGGTGCGGGAACAGTACGGACTGGTCGGGCTGCGGGAGGCGCTCACCGGAATCCATTTCCCGGGTGGGGAGGACGAACTGCAGCGGGCCCGGCGCAGGCTGGTCTTCGATGAGTTTCTCTTCTTCACGCTGTCGATCCGCCTCGCGCGGGCGGGGCAGGCGGCGCAGCGGCGCGGGCGGGCCTCGGCGCCGGCGGAGGCAACGCAGGTGCTGCTCCGGGCGCTGCCCTACGAGCTCACGGACGCGCAGAAGCGGGTCTGGGCGGAGATCGGCGCCGATCTCGCGAGCCCGTACCGGATGGCGCGGCTCGTGCAGGGCGACGTCGGCTCCGGCAAGACGATCCTCGCCTTCCTGGCGCTCACGCAGGTGGCCGCCGGCGGCAAACAGGGCGCGCTGATGGCGCCCACGGAAGTGCTCGCGCGCCAGCACTATGAGGCGTACACGTCCCTCATGGAGAAGAGCGGCCTGCCGTACCGCGCGGTGCTGCTGACCGGCTCGCTGAGCGCAGCCGAGAAGCGAAAGGCGCGCGCCGCGGCGGCAGACGGCACGGCGGACCTCGTCATCGGCACGCAGGCCCTGTTCCAGGAGCAGGTCGCCTTTCACGACCTCGGCCTCGTCGTCACGGACGAGCAGCACCGCTTCGGCGTGCGCCAGCGCGAGGAACTCTCAGAGAAGGGCGACGCGCCGGATGTGCTCGTCATGAGCGCGACCCCGATCCCGCGCACCCTCGCGGCGATCCTCTACGCCGACCTCGACATCTCGCGCGTGGACGCTATGCCGGAAGGCCGTCAGAAGATCCGCACCGCCGTCGTGGACAGCGCGTGGCGCCCGAAGGCCTGGGACTTCCTGCACAAAGAGATCGAAAAGGGCCACCAGGCCTACGTGATCTGCCCGATGGTGGAAGAGTCCGAGGGGATGGAGGCCGAAAATGTCACGGACTATGCCATTTCCCTCCGGGAGGCGCTGCCGGATGTGAAGGTCGCGCTCCTGCACGGACGCATGAAGCCGAAGGAGAAAACAGCGGTCATGGAGCGTTTTGCGCGCGGGGAGACGGACATTCTGGTCTCGACCACGGTCATCGAGGTCGGTATCAATGTCCCGAACGCGACCGCGATCCTGATCGAGAATGCCGAGCGCTTCGGCCTCGCCCAGCTCCACCAGCTGCGCGGGCGCGTCGGCCGCGGGAGCGACCAGGCCTGGTGCATCCTGATGTACGCCGGGCGCGGCGACGGCGTGAAGGAGCGCCTCGACGCGGTGGCCTCGACGGCGGACGGCTTCGAGATCGCCCAGAAGGATCTGGAACTGCGCGGCCCCGGCGAGCTGACGGGCGTGCGGCAGAGCGGAGACTTCGCCTTCGCGATCGGCGACATCTACGCCGACGCCGACACGCTGCGGCAGGCGGCCGAGGCCGCGCAGCTGCTCGAGGAGCCCGTGATGAGCGCTCTCCCGGAGGTGAGCGGCGTGCGGAAGGAACTGCAGCGCCGCGCTGAGCGCAGCGGTGCGGGGAGCGTGCCGGGGCTGTAAAATCAGCGGTTTGTAACTGTTCAGCACGGGTTGCTGAACAGTTACGCATCGGACGAACCTTCGCATCGCGCTTAAAATTTAAGAAAATCCTTGCAAAATGCACACTTCGGGAGTATGATTCAAGCTTGTGAGATCACACAAAGCTTTATTTCTTATGAAAAACGCCGCGCAGCGGCTGCCTGTAACCCCGGTTGCAGGCTCGGAGGTAAATGGTTATGAAGAAAGAACTGAAGGCAAAGGAAGCGGAAGTCAGGGCGGAAGTCAAGGCCGAGGTGAAGACCGAAGCGGCGAAGGCCGGGGCGGAAGTGAAGAAGGCTGAAGCGGACGTGAAGAAGGCTGTGGAGAAGACCGGGAAAGAGACAGCAAAGGCAGCCGACAAGGCAGCGAAGACCGTGAAGAAGACCGCGACCGCCGCGAAGAAGGCCGCGGAGAAGACCGGCGAGAAGGCAGCGGAGGAGACGAAGAAGACAGCGGCCAGGACCGCGACCGCCGCGAAGAAGACCGCGACCGCCGCGAAGAAGGCCGCGGAGAAAGCGGCCGAGAAGGTTACCGCAGAGGCCGACAAGGCAGCGGAGACCGTGAAGAAGACAGCCGTGAAGACGGCGGTGAAGGCCACCTCGTCGAAGGTGACGGAGACGATCGCCCTGCAGTATCTCGGCAAGGACATCCGCATGGATGCGCTGACCGATGAGGCGAAGAAGGTCTGGACCGACAAGCTGGGCCGCAAGGCTACCGAGCTCAAGAGCCTGGACATCTATCTGAAGCCGGAAGACAACGCAGCGTACTGCGTGTTCAACGGCGAGCTGACGGAGAAGATCGATTTCTGAGAGGCGTGCCCCGGCAAATGAAAGCATGCCGGTTCGATGGCCGGAACTTTCAATAAAATTTAAGAGAACGGAAAGAACGGAAAGGATCCCGCACCGGCGGGGTCCTTTCTGTGCTTTATCAGCTGTAAAAGTTTGCGGGAAAACCGCCCAAGACCGAAAAACGAGGCGCCGATCCCGCCATTTCCGGAATTATTTGTATAAATCCCTCACGAATCCGCGTGAATTTTCCGGCATTATCAGCAGATTGCCAATTGAATCAAAAAATCAATGGTGTTACAATTTCCCAAGATTGTTCACATAAGCTGCCGCAATCATTATCTATACTGTAAAAGTCCCAAGAGCCCAAGCCGGCAGGCGCCGGGCGATTGGCTGACTTTTCGTATACCTGTGATATACGGCTTGTCCG
>Ga0065709_1029823_pt1 | contig 11970 bp, 10 predicted proteins | sample Hoacrofraction14_2_FD_59096 | JGI IMG/M metagenome (GOLD analysis project Ga0065709, IMG submission 59096) | Hoatzin crop microbial communities from Cojedes, Venezuela, sample from fiber fraction 14 v1 | ecosystem: Host-associated > Birds > Digestive system > Esophagus > Crop | place: Venezuela... | reverse complement strand
GGCCTGTGCCGCCACGGTCGCCGCCGCCGCGCCAGCCGCGCCCATGTGCAGGACACAGACGCAAAACAGGTCGCCGCCGACGTTGATAATACACGCAATCAGTACCGCGATGAACGGAATCTTCGAGTCGCCGATACCGCGGAAAATACTGCCCAGCACATTGAAGGCCACAATCGGGATAAACCCGAAACCGCAGATATAGACATAAGCCCGGCAGGCTTCGACCGATTCCTCGGGGGTCTGCATGATCCGAACCATAAAGGGCGTGAAAAAGGCGGTGATGAGCGTGAGGACAATCGCCAGAATCGCGAAAAAGACGATACTGGCTCCCACCACATGGCCCGCTTCCTCGGGGTCCTTCCGGCCGATATTCCGGCCGATCAGCACCGTGGTACCCATGGAAATTCCGGTCGCAAGCGACGTGAAGAGCCAGATCAGCCACGAACCTGTCGAAACGGCCGCGACGTCAGCCGAGGACGCAAACTTGCCGACAACCCACAGGTCGACGGCACCGTAAAAGGACTGCAAAAGCAGGGCAAAAAAGAGCGGAATCGCGAATTTAATCAGCGGGCCGACAATTTTACCCTCTGTAAAATTCTGCTTTTCTGACATAAAAAACCTCCGAAATTTGGTTCATCCCATACCTTTTGGAAGGGGGAGACCGAACAGGGGTAAGGATAGCACAAGCGGCGCAAAAGAACAAGGCGAAACGTTGCTAAAAAATCTCTTGTTTTCGGGCTGTATTTTTCGGGCAGATGTGCTAAACTTTGAAAAAGAAAAAGCGGGGTCCCAAGACGCGGGATTCCGCACATGAATCCTTAATGATTGTAATAAGGAGGTTTCAATGGCAAGATTTTGTACGAACTGCGGTATGCAGCTTAGGGAGGGCGCAAAATTCTGCACGAGCTGCGGTACGCCCGTTCTGAATCTGGACGAATGGAATGACGACGCGGAAGAAATAACGGAAAAGCTGAGCGAAAAAGCAGCTGACACTGCAACCGAGGCAGCTGCGGAAGCGCCTTTGGGCGCGGATGTCGCTGCGGACACCGTGGCGGCCGAAGCACCGACCGAGCAGCTTGCCGGACAGCCGACAAGCGAGATGGTGAATCAGCTTGTGAATCAGCAGCCGGATGGCTTCCCGGAGCCTCAGTGGGTGCCGGTGGGAACGCCGGCGGATGCGCAGGAACCCGTGAATGTGCAGGAAGCGGCGAGCGGCCCGGCACCGAAGTACGGTCCGGGTGCCGGAGCGCCGATTGAAAGCGACGCAGCAGGTGCGGCCCCGCTGCCGGGTCAGAGCGAGGAAAAGCCCAAAAAGAAGAAGCGCCACGGCTTTAGAAATTTCCTGATTGTGCTGCTGATCCTGCTGCTTCTTCTTGTCGGCGCAGCTGCGGTCTACCTGTTTGTGATGGTGTCTTACGTGGATGTGTCCTCCTATGTGACGACGACCTACAGTGGCTACGACGGCTACGGCACGGGTGAGGTGAACTTTGATAAGGAAGGCTTCATCGCGGGCAACCCGGATCCGGTCATGAGCAAGCTTGGCATCAAGGATGAATGGCTTTCGAAGATCGGCGCCTCCCGCAAGGACAAGCTCGAGGCCATCAGCACGGAGTTGGAAAAGGCCTTCATGGCGGACGGTGTGATTCCGAACAACGGCTCCCTGAAAAACGGCGACACCTATACCTATCAGATTTCGCCAATTGAGCAGGAAACCTTTAAATCTTCTTATAAAATCAACCTCTCACTGCCGCTTGAGGAGCAGACGGTGAGCGGCCTTTCCGCGGTCGATGCGGTGGATCCCTTCGATTTCGTGACGGTTGCGTTTGAAGGCGTCGACGAGTACGGCACGGTCACCGCCACCCCCAAAGAAGGCGCCCCGTATGCATTTACCTATGCTTTTAGCGCAGACAGCGCCCAGCAGAACCTGAAGAACGGCGACACCGTGACGCTGGAGCTCGTGCTCGACAAGACCGAGGAAGAGCTCGCACGCGACAACGGCATCAATCTCACGGGCACCACGAAAGAGTACACCGTGGAAGGTCTGGCGGCGCTGACCGAGTTTGACCCCTTCGAGTGGATTACGGTTGAGTTTTCCGGCGTCGACGGCGAAGGCAAGGCGACAGCGGACATCATGGTGGTCTCCGGCATGCAGGTGCTGACGGATCTTGAACTGGAGAAGACAGAATTCGAAGGCCTGAAAAACGGCGACAAGATTACGGTCAGCTTCAAGACGGATAACGCGCAGGAAATCGCGGAGAAGTACCAGATGAAGCTGTCCCAGACCTCCAAGGAGTACACCGTCGAGGGTCTGGGCACCTATGTCACCTCACTGGAAGAACTGACGGATGCCGCGAAAACGCCGCTCATCAATCAGATGAAAACGGCCATGCAGTCGTCGTTCGAGACCCTGCAGCAGGAAAGGTTGAACATGACCTATGCCGGCAATCTTGATTTTGAGTATCTGTGCTCCTATCTGGAAAAGGCGAAGGACACCAGCACGCTCATGATTGTGTACCGCGTTAAGGTTCAGGAAGAGGGACATACGCCGGATTACTTCATCGCTTACGGCGAGATGACCGAGGCTGTCCTGATGCCCGACGGAACAATCACAGTCAGCGAGACCAAGGTGCTTGGGGATGATGTGAACGCCAACGGCTGGCCCTTTAAAGGCGCGGCTGATTTTGCGGCGTTTGAAAGCGGCTATCTGACCGAACTGAATGCCAAGGTGACGGCCGGCGAGATGGAACTTTTGACCGGTGTCAACGCTGCGGCCATGAAAGAAAAGGATGAGGCGCTTTCGGTCGACAAGACGGCCACCCTCAAAACCGTAGCCGGCACCTATCAACTTTACGCTCTCGGAAACAGCCCGCTGGCCGAACTGGCCCGGACCTACAAGATTACGGAGGAAGAAGTCGCCAAGGTCTGGACGTTGACTCTGAAGGAAGACGGAACCTTGACCCTGGCCCAGTCGGCGGTACTGGGGGCTGTTAACGCCACCGGTACCTGGTCCGTCAAGGACGGGCTGGTCACGATTACGCTTAAGGATGTGACGGTCGCTGCCGGAAAGAATCCGATGACGTACATTGACGGCCGCCTTGAGGGCACGTTCGTCAACGACACGCAGGTGGTCATTCTGGAAAAAACGAAGTAAAAAACAAGGCAAAGCAAAGCCTTAAGGACCTTAAAAAGAGCTGTCGCAGTTCATGCGGCAGCTCTTTTTGAAACTCATCAGTGTTGATTCGAAAAATTTTCTGAGCTTCCGGGCAGAATCGGCCCTTAATTGAAGCCCACAAACTTCTGCAGGAAATGATAAACCGCGATGGTGACCTTGCGGCCGACGCGGGTGACAGGGGTCGTCATGATGGTCAGGAAGTTAAAGCGCAGCTTGCGGTACACGGCCTCGTCCTCGCGGCGGATGTCCTTCCACAGCTTGGCGCGCTTCTCGTAATTTTCCTCGGTATCACTTAAAAGAATCATCATCATGCTGACCGTGGTGATGATCTCCACATAGCTGTAGATGTAGAGATACTTCATCTTGTGCTCAATCTCGGACAGGTGCGTCTGCTTGACCAGTTCAAGGTTCACTCTCAGCTGCTGGTCCATCCGCTTAATCATGACGGACTCGTGGACTGACTGGTCGTCGCGGCCGATGAAGTAATGATACACATCCTCGTTCATGTAGTAGATTGATTCAACCATCCGCATCGGGACGGTGACGAAGAGGTTGTCTACATAGAAGGTGTGCTTGGGAAGCTCGAGGCCCGACTTGCGGATTACTTCCGTCCGGTACATGACAGAGTGCATCAGGATGTAGGCACCGCGCACGGGGCGGCGGACGTCGTCCCAGCTGAGGACCCGGTCGGTCGGCAGAGACAGGGTGTAGCGGACGACCTTCTTGTGGGTCGCCCCGACCTTGTCATAAATATAATTAAAGACGACCATATCGACCGGATTTTCAAAGGAGCGGACGCGGTCCAGAACGCGGGGCAGAGCCTCCTCGTCCAGCCAGTCATCACTGTCAACCACCTTAAAGTACTCGCCCTCGGCTGCGGCAATCCCGGCGGCCACGGCACCGCCGTGTCCGGCGTTTTCCTGATGAATCACACGAATCGTACCGGGATACTTCTCGGCCCAGGCATCCGCGATTTCGGCGGTGTTATCCTTGGTGGAACCGTCGTCGACAAGGATGATCTCCATGTCATCCTTCAAACAGGAAAGGATGCTTTCAATCGCGTGGTCCATGTAAGCGGCGGAATTGTAGCAAGGAATGGCAAACGTAAACTTTTTCATAGGAAAAACCTCTTTTATTTAATAATCATACACATGATAACGGCGACCAGGATGCCGGTCAATACCCCAAAGAAAACCTGCAGCTTGGTATGCCCCAAAAGTTCCTTGAACTTCTCCTCGTCGGAGAGCTCGTAGTCGGCCGAAAGCATCTCGATGATTTCATTCAGCGCTTTGGCGTGCTTGCTCGACTCCAGACGCACATTCGTGGCATCGTGGATGACGATGGTGGCCATCACAAAGGCAAGCGCAAACTGGAAGGAGCCAACGCCGTAATCAATCATCGCAGCAGCCGCCGTGGCAGCGACGGTCGCCGAGTGCGCGCTGGGCATACCGCCATCACCGACAAGACGCTTAAAATCCCACGTCTTGTTAACAATCGCGTTGATAATCGTTTTTGCAATCTGTGCCACGAGCCAGGCGGTGACGGCAGACAGCAGCACCCGATTTTCCAGCAGATCCCGCCAAACGTCGGCAGGCAGCTCTCTGATGACAATTAATCCAATCATTTTGTTGCCCCAGTCCGGTTTTAAATTTAAGCTTTAACAGATGACATGCAGGCTGAGGTGCCGCTCACGGCAGCACCCCAACCTGCGGATTTTATGTATAGCATTCGTCAGCACAAAGCCGGCTTATTTCAGCGATTCGAGCTCCTGCTCGTACTTCTTGTTGGCCTTGCTGTTTTTGAAGAAGCCGCTGATCGTGTGGCCGAGGCCGCTCCAGAAGTGGCCGTTGACCATCTTGACGAGGCCGTCCACCATGTTCATGTCGACCATACCGCCGGTCATCTTCGCACAGGCGCGCAGCGGCATGTTGTACTGGAACAGAGTGTTCAGATCGGGTTCGCCCGCCTCTTCGGCCTTGACCATCTTCTTATGAAGGAAGTTGTAAACGAAACGGCCGACCGCGCCCTTGGAGTAGTATAGCTGGCACAGCGCATCGTTCTTCCCGATCTCGCCGCTCCAGGAGCCGTCCGGAATCTCGTGTCCGAGGAGCTTCTCGAACTCAGCCGCGTCGACATTCATGATGTCGCCGCTGTAGTAGGACGGAAGTTCTTCCTTAGAGTAAGGATTTTCTGCGCCGGTACCGGCGACTTCGAGAGAACCCTTCAGCGGAAGGTCGGCGGAGCAGCCGCCAACGGCGATTTCGTAGCGTCCGCCCTCGACTTCCCAGCCGTTCGTCTTCACATTCCAATAACGGAAGGTGTACTCATCAAACGGGATTTCGACCTTCTTGGTTTCGCCGGCCTCGAGATAAACCTTTTCGAAGCCCTTCAGCTCCTTCTTCGCACGGAAGACCTGAGCCTCCGGCAGGGAGACATACATCTGGCAGACCTCGGCACCTGCACGGTCGCCGGTGTTCTTCAGGTCGAACTTCACGCCGCCCTCGGAAACCTCAAGGTTGGAGTATTCGAAGGTGGTGTAGGACAGACCGTAACCGAAGGGATAGGTGACCGGCAGGTCATTCTTGTCAAAATAGCGGTAGCCCACATACAGGCCCTCGCGATGCTCGCTGGTACGTTCCTTGGCCGGATAGTTATTATAGGAAGGCGTCTCCTCGTAAGCGTTGATGTAGGTCTCAGAGGTCTTGCCCGAAGGATTTACCTTGCCGGTGATTACGTCGAGCACGGCACCTGCGCCGGCAGAGCCGGAAAGGCCGGTATTGAGCAGCGCCTTGGTGCTTACGCGCCACGGCATCTCAATCACAGAACCTGCGCTGATGATTCCGACGATGTTGGGGTTGACTTCACAGAGAGCCTCCAGCAACTCAACCTGATTCTGCGGAATTCTAAGATGCGTACGATCCAGACCTTCGGACTCGCTCTGTTCATTCAGACCGAAGCAGTAGAGCACGACGTCCGCCTGCTTCGCAAGATCGAGCGCCTCCTTCTTCAGCGCCTCGTCGCCGCTGCCGTTCCGCTGATAGCCGGCGACCTTGCCCACGACTTCAAGCCCGGTCTCGTCAATCAGGTCGGCCACGGTGTCCACCTTAAAGGAGTTGACCTGAGAGGAACCGGCGCCCTGATAACGCGGCACAAATGCGAAATCGCCAATGACAGCAACCTTGGTGCCGTCCGCCAGAGGCAGAAGAGAATCATCATTTTTCAGAAGTACGAAGCAGTCTGCCGCTGCACGTCTGGCCAGGGCATGGTTCGCCTTCAGCACCGCTTCCTTGTCGGGATTCGGGTTTTCAGCCTTGAATTTCGCCTGATTTTCAGCAAGCGTCATCACGATGTCCAGAAGCTCGTCGACTCTTTCGTTCAGCTCGTCCTCGGTCAGAGAACCGTTCTTCACGGCTTCAACCAGCTGACGGGCGCTGTCAAGACCCGGGGCCGGCATCTCAAGGTTGGAACCGTTCTTAACGCCCAGCACATGGTCGTTGGAGCCGCCCCAGTCGGACACGACGAAGCCCTCAAAGCCCCAGTCGTCGCGCAGGATTTCCTGCAGCAGATGATAGTTTTCGTTCGCATAGACGCCGTTCACCTCATTGTAGGAGGTCATGAGGGACAAAGGATGCGCCTTCTTGACCGCGATTTCAAAGGCGGTCAGGTAGATTTCGCGCAGGGTTCTTTCATCCAGCACGGAATCCATGGCCATACGGCGGGTTTCCTGAGAGTTGACCGCAAAGTGCTTGATGCACGCGGAAGCTCCCTTGGACTGCACGCCCTGAACCTCGGCCGCCGCCAGCTCGCCGGCCAGATACGGATCCTCCGAGAAATACTCGAAGTTACGGCCGCACAGCGGGTTACGCTTGATGTTCATGCCGGGGCCCAGAAGGACGTTCACTTCCTCTTCCATGGCCTCGGTGCCCAATCCCTCACCAATGCGATGAGCCAGGTCACGATCCCAGCTATTGGCAATGGTGGCAGAGGAGGGGTAGCAGGTGGCCGGGACAGAGGGGTTCAGGCCCAGATGGTCGCCGGCGCCGGACTGCTTGCGGATTCCGCTCGGTCCGTCAGACATGAACATGGAAGGAATGCCCAGCCGATCGAAATTCCTCGAAATCCACTCTCCCTTACCCGCGAGGATGGCGGCCTTCTCTTCCAACGTCATAAGTGTCACAAGATTTTCCCTTTTCATGGCAGGTTACCTCACAGAAAAAATTAGTAATAACACTATAGCAGATATTGACAGAAAATGTAAATACTTTGCATGAAAAGTCGATATTTTGCCACAAGCGGCATTTTCGTTCGGCCGGTGCCCGGAGGGGAAGAAAACTTCTTCTTCGTGATAACGAAGTTTCTGCCTTTATCCTCTAGGATAATGAAAAACCAAGGAGGATGATTCCATGCTGGGAGAGAAACTGCGGAAACTAAGGGAAGGCCAAAACCGGAAACAGGCGGACGTTGCCCGTGCGCTGAAAATCAGCATCAAGACGGTGAATAACTGGGAAAACGATGTAAGCGCGCCGAATATTGAAAACCTGATAGGCCTGTGCCGGCTGTATCATGTTTCAGCCGATGAACTGCTGGGCCTCGAGAAGGAAGAAAGCATCCCGCTGGGCGGATTAAAAGACGACGACCGAAAAAAGCTGGTCATCATGGTCATGGCTTATATCCGAGCTTGTGATAAAGAATAGCATACACATCAAGGGAAGAGCGCAAGCATTTCTTCCTTGAGTTCAAGAAAAGCGTCAAGTCCTTCCTGTTCAGTGGCGAAGAATTCATTTTCCGAAACCTCTGAATAGGGGACGTAAGTTGTGTCGCCGGAAACAGGATAGATGACATTATCATGGGCAGCCAAACTAAAGACAGGGTTAATGTATGAACCCATTTGCAGATAAAAGACAGGCGTAATTTTATCATTAGAGATTCCTATGGGTTCCGTTAAAAAGACCAGATATTCTTCGCTTTTTTTCATGTCATTGACAAAGCCGGTCATAATTGCATGCTCTTGCATATCAACTTGCCCACGATAAGTTGTTATATAAATTTCGTCTCCCACCTTCAGGCCATCACCGGCATAAACATGGGTGATGGTGACCTTTTGCTGTCGACCTGCAAAGAAGTTTTCCGGAGAATCTACGGGAATTACCTTCAGGATGACGGGTGATTCGGGAAGGGAGGCTTTCAGAGAAAGGCAGTCATTCGCCGCCAGTGAAGTAGGAATTTCAGCGACATAAAAGTCGTTCATAAAATCCTCTTCCGCGGTTATATTGGTATAGCTAGATCTTTTAGACAGCCCGAGGATGGCAAAACCAGCGACAATGACAGTAATAATAATCAAATGAATTTTAAATTTCAAGAAGCTTGCCTCCTTCTTCGTGAACGACACCGTCTCGGATGGAGTATACCTTATCAGCGAGGCTTTGAATATCATCCGGATTATGACTTGCTAGCAATATCAATGCGCCTCTTTCTTTTTCTTCTCGGATTAACTGACGAACAGAGGTCACAGATTCCAAATCCAGAGAATTAGTGGGCTCGTCCAACATGATAATATCCGGTTTTTCCATGACGGCTTGAGCGATGGCAAGGCGCTGTTTCATGCCAAGAGAGTATTTTCCGTACTTTCGGCTATCCTTGGGGTCCAGACCTACCCGACGAAGGGCAATTTCAATCTCGGGCTTCCCGATTTTTTGTTGGAATTTAGCAAGGTATTCGAGATTTTCGTAGCCGGTGAGACTGGGGTACAGGGAAACGTTTTCCAGCAAAATCCCGAGATTGGGAAGTACATCGAAATCCTTTTTTAAGACCTTGTCATCTAATAAAACGGTTCCGCTTGTGACAGACATTAGTCCTGAAAGGGCACGAAACAACATGGTTTTGCCTGAGCCGTTGGGCCCGACAAAACCATAAATCATACCGCTTTCAAGAGTTAGGGTAACATTCGACAGAATCGCTTTACCTTTGATGGTTTTCGTGACATCAATGGCGATTAATTTCATGTTTACATACCTCCAAATTCCGAATCGACGACAACCCAATCATAATTGATCTGCTTTGCTTTTGAACCAGACACATATGAATGATATAACAAATAATATCAACATAAAGCAGATTATCAATCTATTTAGCTTGGAGGAATCGTCAAATAAAAAAACATAATTATACCAACGAAGGGTGAATGGAAGGTCGGCGGGAATGTACAACGTTGCATTCAAAGCAATAAATACCGGTAAAAATAAAATGACTTTATATGGAATATAAAAAACAGCGGATATTGCTACGGTAAACATCCCCAAAACGCCGGAAAAAAGGCCCCAGAAAAGTATACCAACGATGGCATAAAGATATGGATTAAAATTGTATAGTCCCGCCATAAAATAGGACTTGGTCATGCTTATGTAAACCGAATCATACTGGCTTCTGTCAAAAAAATCGCCGGTTGCTTCCAAAGGAAACGAAATACAGTTCAGGAGCAACTCAATAAAAAAAGGAACGGTAAACACAATGAAAGTGACGAAAAAAGCAGAAAACAGACTGTTGAAATAGTAACTTGATCTGCCAACGCGTGATATTAATATGAGATTTTCCTTCCTGCTCTTTTCGGAAATCAGGATGAATCCTGCTGGACAAACAACAAGCACCGGGTATAGCTGTATCAACAGCAATGCAGTGTTTGCGCTGTAGTATGCCTGATTGTAGCTGATTGAAAGCATTTTCGCAGGATGGTACATTTCGACTAAATCTAATCCTTGAAATTCAAAAACATTTGTCGTGAAGTTTAGCAACACGATCGCCAAAAGAATATAAAAAGAAAAGAGCGCGCCTCTTTGCTTCAACATAAATGCAGACTGATGCGCCACTACTTTCGGATTCATTGCTCCTCCTAATAATCGCGGCGATAAGTGTCATGGCGACTATCGCCGCGATTTTATCAAATTTAAAGCTTTTAAAATTAATAATTTTGCGTAGATTTATTTTCCGTAATAGCTGACAGTGGCATATGCCTTAGCATTGCTGTTGCCTCTGAACTGCACATAAACCGGTGATGTTGAAAGATAACCCTCTTTAATATATATATTGGTGTAATCGGAGTCTCTTTCATCCAAGGAATAGGCGTTTGAAACTTCGGTTCCGCTGGAATTTACAAGGCGACACTGGATAGTGTAAAACAAATCTAGCCCACTACCTGGAAAAACAGAATGGCATTTTGCACGAATATAGGAGAAATCGCCTGAGCGGTCAATGTCACCGGCTTGCACCCATACCTGATTTGCCGGTAGAGTAATTGTTTGCTGATATGCGGATGCAAAAACAGGAATCGCCATAACCAACATCATTATGAATACCACAAAAGAAGTAAATAAGCGTTTAGCCATGTTCTCAAGAATCTCCTTTCAATGATTTGCATAAGGCAATTTTTACACTTCAATACTATCATGACAAAAAGAAAAAGTCAAATAAAGTTCGCTCAGTGAAATCCACTTTTTAAAAAATATTTTTGAAGGTCTGAAGGCCGACTTGCTTTTAAATGGTTCCAAATTCAGCATCGGAGACAATCAAGTCGCGCGTACAAACAAAAATGCATCCAGCAATTGTGATAGAAAAAACGACAATCGACATATAATAAAAAGTCGAGAGAAATGATATTTCTGCATAAGTCGAGAGAACGCAGTTCGAAATGGCTTTTATGGCAATCGTATGCCACCCCACAACCAAATGTGAAACAGGATTTGCCTTGAGGGCAAGTGAGTAAAGGACGGGATTGCCCTCCAACAAGCGAAGGAGCGACAGTAATGTTATGAAAGCGCATTGGCCGCCGATAGTCAAAACAACGGCAATGTCGCATCCGAGAGAGAGCGACAGAATATTAAGAAGCAAAGTCATGGCAAAGACCCACAACACATAGATCACATAATGGATGCCCAGAAGCAATAAACCATTTGAGTCTAATGAAACTTTATAGCGAAGACTGGTAATACCAATGGCGGTGACGGGCATAATCATCTGAAAAGCTGCTACAAAAGCAACGATAATCAGACATTCCTGCAAATACCATTTAAAGCGATTGCCTGTCCGGGAAAAAACATAGACACTTGCGGTACAAAAATGCCGATACATGTTTGTACCGAGATACAATTCCAGCAAAAAACCTGGCACCATTCTGGTGCAAAATGCAAGCAATTCATTTAATGAAATACCCAATTGAAAGTTAGCACGAGCTCCGCTCAGCTGTAATATCAATGAGGAAACGGAGGTTTGTCCGTCATAAGGATTAATGTAGACAACGGAAAGTATAATGCCGCAAATAATAGCTAGTATAATTACACCCGGAAGTTTTTTCCAAATCATTATTATACCTCCTTGCCTTTAAAACAAATGCATCTAACTGACAGAATAAACGCTAAAAAGCCATAACCCACACGGGGAGCTGATTTAGCATTCATCAAATCAACATAATTATTTTAACTCATTATCATAAGTAATTTCAACGATTTCTCCATTTTCATTTCTGGAAAAATGCTTGAGAAAATCCCACATGACCTCGGCTTCGTAGCTGTGAGGGGTGTGGACGCCGCCCTGAATGAGAATTAACTGGGCGAAGGGGGCGGTGTAGCCTTCTTTATAGTACAGGCTGTAATACAGCGTATCGCCGCGGTTGTCCGTAATATAATACTTATCCGGCTCGTAGCCCCAGTAGGGCGTGGTCGTGTAATCCGGCTTGGTGTCTTCGCTGATCATCTCATTGTAGACGAAGAGCGAGTGCAGTGCGGCCGATTCGTAGGGCATGACCAGTT
>Ga0065709_1001106_pt1 | contig 11972 bp, 10 predicted proteins | sample Hoacrofraction14_2_FD_59096 | JGI IMG/M metagenome (GOLD analysis project Ga0065709, IMG submission 59096) | Hoatzin crop microbial communities from Cojedes, Venezuela, sample from fiber fraction 14 v1 | ecosystem: Host-associated > Birds > Digestive system > Esophagus > Crop | place: Venezuela... | reverse complement strand
CTCAAAAACAGCCTTTTTGCAACCGTAGTCCACATCAAAAGGCGAAAAAAATCGCAAAAAACGCACTTTTTTTTCACGCGAAATAAAATTTTAACAAATAAAACTTAACATTTTTAACNNTNNTTGACACACCTATTTTAACACTATTTTTTAACAATTCGCNTGAACTAAATTTTTATCCCGCCAAGCGATATATTTTTTGCATGTATAGCAATAAAATGAACCCACGCGCGTTATCTATATGTCATGACACGAAAATTATTTCTTTTCAGCATATTTTTTCTGGTAGGCATGTATGCGCATGCCCAAAGTTTCGATCTCGTTGGTAGAGTAACGGATGAGAAAGAGCATCCTATTGAATTAGCGACCGTTTCTGTTGCGAAGCAAGGCAAAGTCACGATGACTTCGCTCAAAGGCGAGTTCTCCCTGCATCTGCAGAGCGCCGATTCCGTTGTTGTTAAGTTCTCAATGCTCGGCTATAAGACGAAGACGCGCGTTCTAAGACGCCCGAAAGGCAAACAGACTTTGCAAGTAGTNATGTACGAAGACGATAGCGAGCTGGAAGAAGTAAAGGTCACTGCGCGCAAGATTCAGACGGGACAATCTGAAGAATTGAAGAAAGAAGATATAGCAACTCGCGCCTTCCGCATCTGGAAATGCTGTGGAAGACATGATTCAAGCGCAGGCTGGCGTTTCTACTCATAATGAATTGAGTTCGCAATACAACGTTCGCGGAGGAAGTTTCGATGAGAATAGCGTATATATAAATAATGTAGAAGTTTACCGTCCATTCCTTGTCAGAAGCGGTCAGCAAGAAGGACTATCGGTTATCAATAGCGATATGGTTGAAAAGATTGGTTTTTCCACTGGCGGTTTCGAAGCAAAATATGGCGATAAGATGGCTTCAGCGTTGGATATCACGTACAAGCAACTCAAACCTGAAGGCAAGCGAAATTGGATGCATGAAGGTACGNTTTCAGCAAGCCTACTTGGCGCGAGCGCTTACCTTGGTTTTGCCAACAAAAAGCTGTCTTGGCTCAACGGTGTACGCTATAAAACAACGAAATACTTGCTTGGTTCGCTCGAAACGAGCGGTGAATACAAACCCGATTTCTTAGATTACCAAACGTATCTCAGCTATCGACCAAACAAACGCTGGCAGATTGATTTCATAGGCAACATCTCGAACAGTCGATATCAATTCGAACCCGAAGACAGAGAGACGAAATTCGGAACGCTTGAGAATGTAAAATCTTTCAAAGTCTATTTCGACGGACAAGAAAAAGACTTGTTCCGAACGTTTTTCGGCAGTTTAGGACTGAAATATAACTTCACTGAAAAATCAAGTGTTAAGCTTTTGGCTTCCGCTTTCACTACAAAAGANCAAGAGAAATACGANATACAAGGACAATACTGGTTNACGCAAACCGAAACGAGCGAGAATCTCGGTGTTGGAACGTATTTCGAGCACGCTCGTAACTATCTTGACGCTGATGTTTTCAGCTTAAAACTTCAGTTAAANCATAAAACAAAACATCATGACATTGAGTCAGGATTGACTTGGAAGCGNGAGCACATCACAGAGAACAGCGTTGAATATGANATGCGCGATTCCGCTGGTTACAGNATGCCGCATACTGGAACGGATTTNCANATGATTTATTCGNTACGCGCTAACAACACGTTGGATGCTAACCGAATAGAAGCGTATGTGCAAGATGTATGGCGCTGGACATCGGGCGAGGCGTGGGACGATGACGAGGGAAACACCCATAATCCTACGCTCTACACACTTTATTATGGTGTAAGAATGAGCCATTGGAACTTCAATAAAGAGACAATTGTTAGTCCCCGCGTTTCGTTAGGCATCATTCCTGGTTTTAATCAGAATCTTACGTTCCGTATTGCAGCAGGATTATATTATCAAGCACCGTTCTTCAAAGAATTGCGCGATACAACGACAATCGACGGAGTNACTTACGCAACGCTAAACAATAAGATTAGGAGTCAGAGATCTATTCATTTCATCGGTGGAATGGAGTACCGATTTAATATGATGAATAGACCGTTCCGCTTTAGNGCAGAGATTTATTACAAAATGCTGCAACGNATGATTCCGTATAGCGTGAACAACGTNAAGGTTGTATATTACGGAGAAAATACTTCATCGGGACATGCNGCNGGAATCGACATGAAACTCTATGGCGAATTCGTGCCAGGCACCGACAGTTGGCTATCATTATCGTTGATGAACACGAGGATTAAATTCCAAGGCAAGAACATTCCGTTGCCAACCGACCAGCGTTACGCTGTCAACTTGTTCTTNACCGATTATTTCCCAGGTACAACACGCTGGTTGATGTCGNTNAAGNTGGCTTACGCCGACGGTCTCCCCTTCTCTGCTCCACATAAAGAAAGCGAGCGAAACTCGTTCAGGGCACCTGCATATAAGCGCGTTGATATTGGCATGAGCTATCGTTTGCTCGACAATTCACAGAAACCAAATGCAGGAGTGAAGAATATATGGTTGGGAATTGATTGTTTGAACCTTTTAGGCATTAGTAATGTGAACAGTTATTACTGGATAACCGATGTTACTAATCAGCAATACGCAGTGCCAAACTACCTGACAGGACGCCAAATCAATGCAAGAATTCGCTTAGACTTCTAAGATAATTGCACAATTCAGGTGGAGTGTGCAAAAAAATCAATTTTCTACACTCAGAATCCGCATATATTGTAAAAATTTATTACTTTTGCGCCGTCAAAACAGTAATAGATTGTTTTGACGATTTGTTGTAACTATAAAAAAGTTCAGTAATGAGCAGACAAACAGAAAAGATTAAGGAACTCGTAGAAAAACGCGAGCAAGCTCGATTGGGCGGTGGCGAAAAAGCCATTCAAAAGCAACACGAACGTGGTAAATATACAGCGCGCGAGCGAATCGACATGCTGATCGACAAAGATAGCTTTGAAGAAGTAGATATGTTTAAACTACATCGCTGTCACAACTTCGGAATGGAGAAAAAGCAGACACTTGGCGACGGCGTTGTAGCAGGTAGCGCAACGATTGACGGTCGTTTGGTTTACGTTTACGCGCAAGATTTTACGGTTAATGGTGGATCGCTATCGGAAACCATGTCGCAGAAGATCTGCAAGGTAATGGATATGGCGATGAAGAATGGCGCGCCGATTATATGTATGAACGATTCAGGTGGCGCTCGCATTCAAGAAGGAATTTGTGCGCTGGCTGGCTACGGTGAAATATTCGAACGCAATATTCTTGCATCAGGAGTAGTTCCACAAATCAGTGGAATATTTGGTCCGTGCGCTGGTGGAGCAGTTTATTCTCCAGCTCTGACAGATTTTATCTTGATGATGGAAAACACATCTTACATGTTTNTGACTGGACCAAAGGTAGTTAAAACCGTAACTGGCGAGGATATCGATTCNGAACACCTTGGAGGCGCTTCGGTTCACGCAACAAAGAGCGGCGTAACGAGCTTCACTGCCAAGACAGAAGAAGATGCTATGGCGCTGATTCGCAAGCTTCTGAGTTATATCCCATCAAACAACATGGAAGAAGCACCGCGTACCGAATGTAACGACCCNATCNATCGTGCCGAAAACATGCTCAATGAGTTGCTACCTGATGATCCTAACCAAGCATACGACATGAAAAAGGTGATTACTGCTATCACCGACAACGGNGAAATGCTTGAAGTACAACCACAATTCGCAAAGAATATCATCACAGCGTTTGCTCGCTTCAACGGACAAAGCGTTGGTATTGTTGCAAATCAACCTTCCTGCTACGCAGGTGTATTAGATGCAAACGCATCTCGTAAAGGTGCAAGATTTGTTCGCTTCTGTGACGCGTTCAATATACCAATTGTAAGTCTGGTTGACGTGCCTGGCTTCCTTCCTGGCACAGGACAGGAATATAATGCAGTGATTCTTCANGGTGCGCAGTTGCTTTACGCTTACGGAGAAGCTACAGTACCAAAGGTAACCGTTACTTTGCGAAAGAGTTATGGTGGAAGTCACATCGTAATGGGCTGCAAACAACTTCGTAACGACCTGAACTACGCTTGGCCTTCTGCTGAAATCGCAGTGATGGGTGCATCTGGCGCAGTNGCAATTCTATCAGCTAAAGAAGCAAAAGCAAAGAAAGAAGCTGGCGAAGATGTTGCAGCATTCCTCGCAGAAAAGGAGAAAGAATATTCAGACATGTTTGCTAATCCTTACCAAGCAGCGCAATACGGTTATATTGATGATGTAATCGAACCGCGCAACACGCGTTTCCGCATCTGTAGAGCGCTTGCGCAACTGCAAAACAAGCGTCAGACGCTTCCAGCAAAGAAACATGGATGCATGCCGATGTAAGATATAAAACCATTTCACGATGAAAAAAGATAAAAACATCTACGCTGCCATCGCAATGGCCATCTACGACTGGAAAGGAAACAACGTTCACGACAAGGAAACGGGCAAAATAACTATCCAGCCTAAGCAAACGCAATGGAATTCCAAATTCTTAAACATGACAGAAAAACCAATTAGAAAATGAAACAGTTTAAATATACCATCGACGGAAAGGTTTACGAAGTTGAACTCAATGAATTATCCGACACAACGGCTGAAGTAACGGTGAATGGCGATAAGTTCGTAGTAGAAACCGAGCAAGAAAAAGAGCCAGAGAAAGAAAAGGTTGTNTTAGGTCAACCATCTGCGCCAGCCGATGATGAACCTACAACTTCAACTGCCAACGTTAACACCGCTAATGCACTNAAAGCGCCACTGCCAGGCGTGATTATNGAAATCAAAGTCAAAGTNGGCGACACAGTAAAAGCAGGNGATACGCTCGTAGTGCTTGAAGCGATGAAAATGGCAAACAATCTTGAAGCCGAAAAAGACGGAACCGTCACCGCCATTTGCGTAAAACAAGGCGAAAGTGTNATGGAAGANGCTCCGCTTGTAGTGATTGAGTAACACCTTATTATATATATAAGAGCGAAAAACCGTAGCCAAAAAACTACGGTTTTTTGTGTTTCTGAAATATTAAAAATGCTGAAACAAAGACCCTAAAATGCTTAAAAAAAAACAATTATAGCGCTTTCTGNGGCTGTTTTACNAAAAAAAATCGTAAATGTCAATATTTTTTCGTAACTTCGCAACAAATTATAATTATAATTGAATGGCAAAGAAGATTTTGTTTATCAACCAAGAAATTGCTCCTTATGTAGCAGAAACAGAACTCGCTAAGTTGGGCAATGAGTTACCGCAACGCATGCAAGAAAAAGGCTTCGAAATCCGCACCTTTATGCCAAAATGGAATTCTATCAACGAGCGACGCGGTCAGCTTCATGAAGTAATAAGACTCTCGGGCATGAATCTTATCATCAACGATACCGATCATCCGCTCATCATCAAGGTAGCTTCGCTCCCTGTTTCACGCTTACAAATTTATTTTATCGACAACGAAGATTATTTTAAGAATAAAGCGCCAAAAGAAAACGAAGTCGTTGAAAAACTCGATGACGGCGAACAGGCTGTTTTCTTTGCAAGAGGCGTTCTCGAAACAGTGAAAAAACTGCGCTGGATCCCTGACATCATTTGCTGTCAAGGCATGTTGGCTTCCGTAATTCCTTTCTATATCAAAACCGCTTATGCAGACGAGCCTTCGTTTAATAATGCAAAAGTGGTGACAACACTGTTCAAGGAAGATTGGAATGGCGTGTTCGAGAAAGATTTTAAAGCTGAAGTAGAATTCAAAGACGCTACACGTAAGACGCTAAAGAACTATGCCGACGATTTTAATATTGAAGAATTAGGAAAATTAGCAGTGGACTATAGCGACGCATTTATCAAGCAATTCGATGATACTCAGAAGCAACAGCTCGCTTACGCAAAGAAAACAAAACGTCCTTTGCTTACAATAAAAGACGAAGACATAGCAACGCAATACACAGATTTCTTTAATAAAATTTGCCCAGAATAATCACGATGTTCAATCTCGATTAATTAGCAAACAAAATGAAACTAAAATACCTCGCAAGTCTTTTACTTGCTACTCTTTTTTTCGCATCTTGCGATGACAACACAGGCACTCTCGGTTACACTTTGACTGAATCGTCGGACAATCTCACGATCTCGAGCGACTCGTTTGTTGTAAAATCCAATTCTATTCTTGTTGATTCCGTTCTCTCGCGCAACACAATCGCTTATTTAGGCAAGGTTCGCGACCCAGAAACTGGTGCATATATCACTGGCAACTGCATGATTCAGTTCCATACTATGGATAATACATCGATGCCAGACATAGACAGTATTCTCAGCAAAAGCGGTGGCGAAATCATAGCAGACTCATGTGAAATCCGCCTTTACTATAGCGATTATTACGGAGACTCNCTTGCGACGATGAAACTCACTGCATACGAAATGGATCACCCGATGTTGGAAAAACGTAAAGTATTATTCTAATTTCGATCCAGAGGCAAACGGNTACATTCGTGATGGTGGATATCAAGTCGATCAAGTCTATTCGCTNTCGGATTACGCNACATCTGATTCGCTGAAAGGTACAAGTACGTACACGCCAAGCATCCGCATTTGGNTGAATGATGAATATACGGANAAGAATAACAAGACTTACAATAATTACGGCACGTACCTGATGCGTAAGTATTATGAANATCCATCGAATTTCACAAATTCCGTAAAATTCTTGAATAACATTGCGCCTGGATTCTACTTCAAAATGAAAAGTGGTTTAGGTTCAATGGCTTACGTTCGCGTGTCACAGCTGAACGCATATTATCGCTTTATCTACAACGATACCGTNTATAACGGCGTTATGTCATTCTCTGGAACAGAAGAAGTGCTGCAAACGACNTACATATCTAACGACGATCAAACTTTGCAAAAGCTTGCATCCGACAACACTTGCACGTATCTTAAGACGCCAGCTGGCATCTTTACCGAGCTGACGCTGCCTGTTACCGATATCATGAACGGTCACGAGAATGATACTATTAACTCAGCAAAATTGGTTTTGACGCGAATTAATAATTCATCGAAAAGCTCTTACGCGCTGGATCCACCAAGTACGCTGCTATTGATACCATCCGACGAACTTTATACGTTCTTCGAAGATGGTAAACTGCCTGATTACAAAACGTCGTTCATTGCATCGTATAGCAGTAGCACGAACACTTATACTTTCAACAACATCTCTGGACTCATCAATTACATGCGTCAGCGTGGTAGTTCAACGAGTGACTGGAACAAAGCGGTGCTTGTGCCCGTTACTTTATCGACACAGACCAACAGTTCAACGGGATTGACTTCTATCACTGCATGNTATCACGATATGTCGTTGACNAGCACGAANCTTGTAGGTGGATCGGCAAATCCGTACGATGACATACAAATCGGAGTCATCTATAGTAAATTCAAATAGCAACGCGATGGCNGACAATTTCTTAGAAAGGCAGCGCGAGATTTACGAAGAACGCAAAGCCAAATGGTTAGAAAAAGAAACNTCGCGTACCAAGAAAAAGTCGTAACATAGAACGTCCCGAAGACGAAGCATTATAAAAGAAAAAGCGTATGGCGCAAATCTCGATTGCCATACGNTTTTTTTGTGTTATAATAGTTTATATCTGGCAAATTTTAGCAGCAGTTGCTTATCGCCAGCATTGCGAAATCTAACTGTCGCTTTCGTGTTTTCGCCTGTTCCTTCAACAGCCAACACTTCTCCAACGCCGAAACGCTCGTGCTCGATGCGGTCGCCAACTTTCAGAAGCGCTTTTCCGCNNCTCGCAGATGGTGCAGATGATGGCGTAATTCTACGCAATCGCCTGCCATTTGCTTCATCCAATTTTTTCTTGAACGCAGGCGAGAAAACTTCTGCAGGTTTTTCAGGTTTGACGGGCGCTGTAATTTTTTTGCGAGGCTCTGCACGAAATTGCGAACCCACTGGNTTAGCGTTCTGCCACCGCGAGTTACGTTGGTTTNGATAGAAGAAACNAGCNTCGTTTGTTGCGTTAAAACCACGACTCCGCGTGTTGAGNGGGCGATCCATGTCAAGCANATCNTCACCGATATCTTTTAGAAATCTACTTGGNTTGTTTTCTTCTGGTTTCCCATAGCGATAGCGTCGGTTTGCATAGGTTAAGAAACAGTGTTGCTCAGCCCGCGTTATTGCAACGTAGAATAAGCGTCGTTCTTCTTCGAGTTCTCGTCGCGATTCAATAGAAAGCGAACTCGGNAAGATGTTTTCTTCCATGCCAACAACGAANACAGTATAAAATTCCAAGCCTTTAGCAGCGTGAACCGTCATCAGATGAACGTGGTCATCGGATTTGTCCATGCTATCTAAGTCAGTTAGCAGCGCAACTTCTTGCAAATAATCCGCCAAGCGTGTCTCTGCGCCTCTACCTTCTTCAGTTCGCATATCAACGAATGACTGTAGCGACGCAAGGAATTCATCNANATTTTCCTGACGCGTAAGATCGTCTGCNTCTTTGCCTTGTTGCAAGTCTGCAATAACGCCAGAAGTTTGCAGAATCTCTTGTCCGATTTCCAGTGCATTGAGTTCATCTTTNTTTTCAATAAAACCTTGAATGAGATTCGCGAAGTTATTGATTTTCAATAGTGTTCCGCGATTGATGTTTAGTTCGGGATACGCCAACAGATTGCGTATAACCGACCAGCAACTCACGCTATTNTCGCGCGCAACTTCACTAATTCTGTTCACCGTTGTTTGACCTATTCCGCGCGTTGGGTAATTGATGATTCGCTTCAACGAGGCTTCGTCGTGCGGATTCTGTACAAGACGGAAATAAGCCAGTATATCTTTGATTTCCTTGCGTTGNTAAAAACTTTGTCCGCCATAAATCCGATAAGGCATCTGACGTCGAATCATCTCCTCCTCGAACGTTCGGCTCTGCGCATGCGTGCGGTATAGAATCGCAAAGTCCGCATATTTTCGTTGCTCTTGACGCTTGATGCGATCGATTTCCTTNCAAACGATGATTGCTTCTTCTTGTTCGCTATACGCCTGCTTCAGCTGAATTTTTTCTCCTTCATCGCCTTCGCTATATACTTCTTTAGGAATTTGCGCTGAATTATGCTTCATCAGATTGTTGGCTGCNGCAACAATGAGACGAGTCGAACGATAATTTCGCTCAAGCTTAAAGAGACGAGCGTCGTTGTATTCAGTTTGAAATTTAAGGATGTGATCTACGTTTGCACCGCGAAACGCGTAGATGCTCTGNTAGTCATCTCCAACCACGCAAATGCGCTGACGCTCGCGCGTTANTAGTAGAAGAATCTGCTGTTGCACGTAGTTTGTATCCTGATACTCGTCAACTAAAACGTAATCNAAACGCTCCACATATTTGCGCAGCACGTCTGGATGATCGCGAAGCAAGAGATAGGTTTGCACAAGCAAGTCATCGAAATCCATTGCATTAGAACGNTGCAACCGAAGCTGATATTCACGATAGATTTGCGCTATGGCAGGAACGCCNTTCAATGCATCGCGNTGCTGAACCTCGCCGTCAGCAGCGTATTGTGCTGGCAGAACNAGACGGTTCTTCATCATAGAAATGCGNTGCAACACGCNAGCAGGNTTGTACTGCTTTTCGTCAAGNTGAAACTCTTTGATTATGGTTTTAACTAAGTTCTTTGCGTCAGCCTCNTCGTAAATTGTGTAATCAGAGGTAAAGCCTAAAAGTCCAGACTCAACGCGCAAAATTTTTGCAAAAACAGAATGGAATGTTCCCATGTTGAGACGCGACGCTGATTCAACGCCCGCCAGTTGTGCTATACGCTCTTTCATCTCGTTGGCTGCTTTGTTNGTNAACGTAAGCGCCAAGATTTTCCACGGTTGCATGCCTGTACGAATCAGATACGCAATCTTGTAGGTCAGCACGCGTGTCTTTCCAGAACCAGCGCCTGCNATTACCAGTTGCGGACCATCGAGATACGCCACTGCCTCGCGCTGCGACGGATTNAGTCCATTCATTATATCATCTATCTCAATCATTTCTTTTTGTAGATACCGCCTCTGACGGTGTTAGGATTTACTTTTTCGCCTTCCTTTGGGAAAGATGGGATGTTAATCATCTGCTTTTCTATCTGTCGTTGACGTTTNTTGACGTAGGGNGTCGGCTGTTTCGAACTGTATTTGTGTGGATTGGGCAATGTTGCAGCAATCAACGCACATTCTGAACGCGTCAAATCGATGGGCTTTTTATCGAAATGGTGTTTCGAAACCGAATAGATACCATAAATTTGATCGCCCATTTCAATCGAATTCAAGTAAACTTCCATGATGCGNTGCTTGCTCCAAAAAATTTCAATCAACAACGAGAAATACGCTTCCAGTCCTTTTCGCAGCCATGTGCGGCCTGGCCAAAGAAAAACATTCTTTGCAGTTTGCTGGGTGATTGTACTGGCGCCGAGTTTCTTCGTTCCGCTCTTGCGGTTCTTCTTTGCAGCGTTCTCGATGGCTTTGTAATCAAAACCGTGATGCAGGAGAAAACGCTGATCCTCGCTCGCCATCACCGCAACGGGCATGTGCGGCGAAATGTTTTCCAGTGAAGTCCAACGATGATAGATGCGTGGCGTAACGCCATCCTTTACTTGCTCGCAAAGACGTATGACCATTAGCGGCGTAACCAGCACTGGTACAAACCTAAATGCAATCACCGCAAGAATGGTTGATGCGAAAAAAAAGACGATGATGCCGCGCAGAATTTTTTTCATCACTATATATAATATAATAAGGTGTAGCGTCGGGACGCTATTTCTTGAGAATTAGAGTTTAAAAAGGAGGCCACCGCAAAATGCTTTGACCTCCTTATGAGTTTATTCAACGTTGTTTGCGTTTGTCTTATTCGAGTTTTCCAGCTTCAGCAGCGTTCACCATTTCTTGGCTTGCATAGAGATAGATTTCTACGCGACGGTTCTGCTGTTTTCCTTCAGTTGTTTCGTTCGAAGCAACAGGCTCTGAGCTACCTTTTCCTACGATGTTCTGGAACTGTGATGCTTGTACGCCACAAGATTTCAAGTAGTCAACAACGCTTTGTGCACGTTGGTTGCTCAAAGGAATGTTGATACCATCGTTTCCTGTTGAATCCGTATGGCCGTACACATCGACGTGACAGTCGGTGTTGTTCTTCAGAACTGAAGAGAACTTAGCCAGCTCGTTCTTTGATGTTTGATTCAGTGTTGAACTGTTGGTTGCGAAGAGGATTCCACTGTCGAAAGTAACTTTAACTGCCTTCAATCCGTTAGCATCTGTTACTTCTTCAACTTTAGCATTCTGCACTTGTGCTGCTGCTTCNGCNGCAACTTTATCCATGTGCTTACCAATAATTGCGCCAGTTGCTGTTCCAACAGCGCCACCAATAGCAGCACCGATAGCGGTTGCTTTGCTGTCTTTGCCGATGATGTTTCCAAGAATACCACCAACNACNGCGCCACCGCCAGCTCCAATCAATGAACCTGTACCTTGCTTGGTTGAGCAGCCTACTACCATCAAAACACTCATAGCGAGTGCCATAAATTTCATTTTTTTCATGTCAAATTTGATATTAAAGATTAAACTTTGGTCATTCGTGCATGCGCTATCCAAAAGGAAAAAGCGCAAACTTTGCCGTAAAATTATATGAAAAACGATAGANTTCAAAATAAATTATANTTTTTTTTGAGCAAGAAACGAATTTTTAGTCATTTTCAGAAAAAATAAATGCATAATCTATACATTTTTAATCTATAAAAAAGGGAAAAATTTGGGCACAGAAATGGCGTTGTTAAAAGGTGTGAAAAATGTTAATTTTGCGCGAAAAAATTTCCGAAAATCAGTGCAAAAAAGTAAAAAATCATTACAAAAAAGTGGCTCTCATTTTCATTTTTTTTCGCCGTTCAACGTTCGACCGACCAAAAACACGTCAAATTTT
>Ga0065709_1029822_pt1 | contig 11973 bp, 7 predicted proteins | sample Hoacrofraction14_2_FD_59096 | JGI IMG/M metagenome (GOLD analysis project Ga0065709, IMG submission 59096) | Hoatzin crop microbial communities from Cojedes, Venezuela, sample from fiber fraction 14 v1 | ecosystem: Host-associated > Birds > Digestive system > Esophagus > Crop | place: Venezuela... | reverse complement strand
AAAAACGCGCAGTCCCCGAAAAACGACACTCTGACCTATGCGGTCGTGGACACGATTCCGGATATCACGGAGCCGTGCGGGATGTGCCTGGTCATTTATGACGAGAACTACCATAAGTCCGATGTGCTTGGTTGTGCGCTCTACTCCGAAGACCACTCACTCTTTATCCCCTGGGATAAAGCTCTCAAAGACGGGGCGTTTATCGCCTATATGAGCGATGCGTCCAAGCCGAAATACACCTATGCGATCAAGAGCGTCATCGGGGCGATGCGCCGTTATGACCTGGATGTGCAGGGCCTGGATTTTGACCTCGCTTTGGCTACCTATGTCCTTTCGCCAAGCGTCAGGGACAACCTCGCCGCGGCGTGTGAATACTATGAATATACGGGCGTCAGGTACGATGATGATGTCTTCGGGAAAGGTGCGAAGAAGAAAGTGCCGGAGACGGACGTACTGGCCCGCGAAGCAGTCAGCCGCGCCCGTGCGGTGTACCGCCTGCGCAAGAGCGCCCTCAGCCGTCTGGAAGACGAGGGTCAGAAAGACCTGTATGAAAACCTTGAACTGCCGGTGACGTTTATTCTGGCGGACATGGAATCCAACGGGATGAAGGTGGATGCGGATATTCTTGCCAAAACCGATGTGGAATTTGACAAACGCATTGAACAGCTCGCTGAGCAGATTTATTTCATGGCCGGGGAAGAATTCAATATTCTCTCACCGAAACAGCTTGGCACGGTGCTCTTTGAACACATGGGCCTCAAGCACGGGAAGAAGACAAAAACCGGGTACTCCACGGCGCAGGATGTGCTGGAGAAACTCTCGGGGGAAAGCCCGATCATCGACATGGTTTTGGAATACCGTGCTTTGACGAAACTCTCGGGCACGTATCTCAAGGGCCTGAGCGAACATATTTTCCCGGACGGGTGTGTTCACACCATTTTCAAACAAACCCTGACCCAGACCGGCCGGCTCTCCTCGGTCGATCCGAACCTGCAGAATATCCCGGTGCGCACCGAAGAAGGCAAACTCATCCGCGGGGCGTTTGTGCCGCAAAATGATTATTTGATGAGCTTTGACTACTCCCAGATTGAACTGCGCATTCTGGCCCATATGGCCCAGTGCAAGCATCTGATCGACGCCTTCAATTCCGACAAAGACATTCACCGCCATACCGCGGCCCTGATCTTCGGTCTGAAGGACGACGATGTCACGAGTAACCAGCGCCGGCAGGCGAAGACAATCAACTTCGGCATTATTTACGGCATGAGTGAATTCCGGCTCGCCCGTCAGGTCGGGATGAGTGTCCCGGAAGCGCGGGGCTTTATCCGCCGCTACTTCGAGACATACCCGGAAATCGAAGCCTATATGACAAATGTGGTGAAAGAGTGCGAGGAGACAGGTTATGTGTCCACGGTGCTCAATCGCAAACGTTATATCCCGACAATCAAAGACCGGAACTTTGCGGTGCGTGAACAGGCGAAACGCTTCGCCATGAACGCCCCGATCCAGGGCTCCGGCGCCGATATTATGAAGCTCGCCATGATTGCGACCGACAAGGCCATGAAGGCTCACGGCTTTAAATCCAGGATGATATTACAGGTCCACGACGAACTGATCTTCGATGTGCGCAAGGACGAACTCGAAGAACTGATGAGTGCTGTGCGTGAGGCCATGGAACACTGCTTCAAGCTCGATGTCCCGCTCAAGGTCGAAGGCGGCTATGCGGACAACTGGCGTGATTTGAAATAGGAGACACATATGCCTGAACTGCCAGAAGTCGAAACGGTCCGGCGGACACTGAAAAACTTTGTGCTGGACAGGGAAATCACGGCCATCACGGTGCACTGGCCGCGCATCGTCGAAGATGACCCTGATTTATTCAAACAAGCCCTTCTCCATCAGCACATCCGTGATATTGACCGGGTGGGGAAGTATTTGATTTTCGTTCTCGATGACACGGCGTTTGTGAGTCATCTCAGGATGGAAGGCAAATACAATATCGTCCCTTCAAAGAGTCCGCTCACCAGGCATGACCATGTGATCTTCCGCCTGGATGACGGCCGGGATTTGCGCTACAACGACACGCGCAAGTTCGGCCGCATGGTGCTGGTCGATCACGACAACTACCGTCATGAACAGCCTTTGACCAAGCTTGGCCCTGAACCGTTTGAAGCCACTTTGGATGAGGTGTACCCGGCGTTCAAAAAGTCCAAACGCTATGTCAAAAGCATCCTGCTTGATCAAAGCGTGATGTGCGGGCTCGGTAATATTTATGCGAACGAAGTCATGTTTGTGATGGGCATGCATCCCAAAACCCGGGGAAAAGACGTGTCCAAAAAACGTGTGCAGGGGCTCATTGATGCCTCAAAGGCCATCCTGAGTGAGGCCATCACCCAGGGCGGCACAACCATTCACTCCTTCGATGCCAACGGCATCCACGGCCTGTTTCAGGTCAAGCTTCATGTCCATGGCCAGAAGACATGTAAAGCGTGCGGGAGTGAAATCAAGAAAATAGTTGTGGACGGCCGGAGCAGTTACTACTGTCCGGTGTGCCAGAAGAGGAGGTATTAGAGGTCATGTTACTGTGGGGGATCATTGGACTGGACGACAATGCGGGGGCGTTCGCCCGGGCGCTCGGGGAAAGCGACGAAGCGTCCCTTGGCGCAGCGTATGATGCGGACGCACAAAACAGACAAACATTCACGCATCCGGAGCTCATCACCCCAAGTGAAGATGACATCTTTTCCGGTGACATTGACGCGGTGTTTGTGAACACCACAGGTACAAGCGACCTGCAAAAAGCCCTGAGAGCGCACAAATGCGTCATTGCGAAGATGCCGGTGAATACAAAGGATCTGGACGCAATGATCACCTTGGCCCGCGACAACCTTCTCGTCTTCACCCCGGCGGTGCCATTTCGCAAAATGCGCCTGTTTCAGGTGCTCCTGAATGACATTCGCAGAGGTGTGATCGGGGATGTCACGAAGGTGACATGTACCCTTGCTTCGGAGGATGATCTGAAAACCAAAATCATGCACGTCATTGCGGCTTTACAGACGTTTGCGTCTGAAAGTGAGTCCCTGACAGCGTTGAAGAAGACGGATAAAGCGACCGCATTCACCTTCCAATCCGGAAACGTGACGCTCACCGGCTCGTGCGCTTTGTCTGAAGATACACCGGCCTCACTCGTCATTGAAGGCACCCGGGGCTCGGTGGAGATTCCGGACTGGCTGTGCCCGCGCACAGCGCAGGTGCATCTCGATGCGGACGGGGAAAGTTACAGTGTGCGTGATGAGTGTGACGAACCTCAATGGCACGGGCTTTTACAGGCTGTGCATGAGGCGATGGCGTACTTGCGCAGTGATGCCGAAGGGTTGACGATGGACGATTTGCGGATGATGTGTCATATGTATGACGCGCTCACAAAGCCCCGTGTGATCGGCCTGACCGGTGGCATCGCCACCGGCAAGAGCACGGTGACATCGTACTTGCTTGAACACGGTTATACGGTGCTCGATGCGGATCAGTTCGCCCATGAGGCGTATGACGACAAGGATGTGCTTGCGGCCATAGAGGACCGCTTCGGCACAAGTGACCGCAAGGCGTTGGGGGCCATCGTTTTTGCGGACGAGGCGGCCCGCCGTGATCTGGAAGCTATCATTCACCCGTATGTCAAAGTCAGAACACTGGATGGCATTGAAAACGCACAGACACGTCTGGTGTTTCTCGATGTTCCATTACTTTTCGAGAGCGGTTTTGATCAATTATGTGACACGATTGTTTGTGTGACATGTGACCCGGACATTCAGCTTCAAAGGCTGATGGCGCGTAACGGACTGAGTGAAGACGAGGCGCGGAAACGGGTGGCAGCGCAGATGCCACTCTTTGAGAAGGCGGCCAAAAGTGACTATGTCATTTCCAACAATGATGATATAATAAGCCTTACGACAAAGGTGCAGGAGGTGCTGGAGGATCTTGAACACGATTTATAAAACCGATACGTATTTATGTGAGTACGCTTATCCCCTCAGCACAATCAGCCATGATGTGCTGACGCTGTGCTACGGGCCGCTCATGGGCCCGAAGGCGTACACGCTCTACCTGTATATGTACACTGAGGCGAAGCGGATGGACCGGTTCCACATGCCGATGACACTCGACCGTCTGGTGCAGGTGACGGATGGGGCGAATGAAGACTTCATGCTGGCCCTCGCCGCTCTGGAAGGGCTGGGACTGGTGCGTACGTACCGCCGCAGTGAAGACGGCCACACCCAGTATTTATTCCGGGTGAGAGAGCCGCTCTCCGTCAGGGCGTTTTTGAAAAACGCCGTGCTCACCACGCTGCTCGAAAAGGCGCTGGGTCAGAACGGGATGAAAGCGACGCTCAATCATTTCCGGATGGCCGGGGAAGACACCACGGACTACGAAGAAATTTCCCACAAGTTCACGGATGTGTTCAATGTGCGTATGAGTGACGTGCGCCCGCTCAGTCAACGCGGGGTATATCTCGATGAGAAAAAAGGCGAGCCGCAGTTCAACTATGACTTCACATTGTTTGATGAAGCGATGAACGACTACCAGATCCCCCGCCGTCAGCTTGAGGCGCACCGGGAACTGTTTGCGCAGATGGGTGTGCTCTACGGCATTGACGCTTTGACCCTGGCCAGCCTTGTGCGTGACGCCATGGGGCGGGACCGCAAGCTGGACCGGGAGAAGTTTATCAAAAACTGCCGGTCGTATTATGAAATCGACGAAAACGCGCAGCTCAAAGCGGTGTATCACCACCAGAGCGACCGCTATAAGATGCAGGATGCCGGCACCGACAAGCTCACCCAACATCTGAAATATCTTGAAACCATCTCCCCGTATGAACTGCTCAAAAACAGACAGGGCGGGGCGGAACCAATACTTCATGACCTGAAGATTTGCGAAAACCTGATGGTCAATCTCGGCCTCGAGCCGGGGGTGGTGAACGTGCTGGTGGAATATGCGCTCGGGCGCAATGACAACCGGCTGTCCGCCGCATTTTGTGAAACCATCGGCGCATCATGGCGCCGTAAACATGTGACAACGGTCAAAGAGGCCTACGAGGAGTGCCGCCGGAAAGACCGGCCGCAGACTGCCTCTTCACAGACGCCGGTTGTCAGTGACAACACCGATGCGCTCGACGAAGACCTGCTCGACAATCTCCTCAAAGCCGTGGAAGAAGGTGATGACGCATGAGAAGTACAAAAGATCTGGTCAGTGTGCCGGGACTCGATGATATCCGCACACAGTCCATCAATGACCTGATGCGTCATGACGGCATCCGGGCCTTTGTGGAAGCCAATCACATCGACCAAAGCACTCTGAACCGCTTTTGGGCGGAGCTGTTGGACTATGAGGAAGACCACCGGCCGTGCGCCTCTTGCCCAGGGCTGGACGACTGTCCGAAGGTGTCCAAAGGGTTATCCAGAACACTTGTGTATGACGACGGGGCGATTGTTCTGCCGCTCACGCACTGCCGCTACGGGGAAGAACAGGCGAAGAAGCAGCGGGCGCTCACCCGCGTCCTCTACAACAACCTTTCTCCGACCATTATTATGAATGGCTTTTCCGACAACGCGACCATCAAAAACACCCGCACGCTCTCCAGGACAACCCAGCTCACGGTGCAGAAAATTCTGACCTACACGTACGGGGAGACAGGGCTTTATATTTCCTCGGATGCGATGGACAAGACGGAACTGATGGGGGCGCTGATGAACCATATGGCCCTGGACGGGCATGACGTGGCGCTGTGCCACTTTCCGACATTTCTCATCGATATGAAAGCCTCGTTCAAGTCGTACAATGACGATGCGTCGCTTTCCCAGCTGATGAATGCGGAATGCCTGATGCTCGACGGGCTCGGGGAGGAAAATGTGACGGCGTGGTCGCGGGATGAAATCCTGATGACGATTCTGTCGCACCGGGCGCTCAACCACCTGCCGCTGTTCGTGACATCGTCCTACCGCTTGTCGGAACTCGCGTCGGTGTACAGCCTGAATCACGGTCGTAAAGATGTGAAAGCCGAGAAAACCGCAGCCCGTATTTCGGCGATGTGCGAAGAGCTCAGGATGGGCTGACAATGACTTGTTAAAAATCTGTCACACAATCAAAAGTCCGTAGTAAAGGATTTCTTTTTGTGGTACACTTAAGCTAGAATTTAATTCAAGAGGTGAAACAAATGATCAAGAGTATAGGTGTTTTAACGTCCGGCGGGGACGCGCCGGGGATGAATGCGGCGATTCGCGCCGTGGCCCGTACGTGCCTGAACAAGGGCATCGATGTGTATGGCATCATGCTGGGATACAAGGGGCTTCATGAAGGACAGTTCTACAAATTCAACCGTCATTCGACACGTAATATTATCAACGTCGGCGGTACGATTCTGAAGAGCGCCCGTTTCCCTGAATTCAAGGATCCGGCTGTGCGTCAGGAAGCCATCGACCAGATGCGTAAGGTGGGCATCGAAGCCCTCGTCGTCATCGGCGGTGACGGCAGTTATCACGGCGCCCTCGAACTGACAAAAATGGGTGTCAACTGCATCGGCCTGCCGGGTACGATTGACAACGACATCCCGGATACAGATTACACGATTGGTTTCGACACGTGCCTGAACACGATTGTGGAAGCCCTCGACAGACTCAGAGATACGTCCGGCTCGCATCAGCGCTGCACGATCCTCGAAGTCATGGGCCGTACATGCGGCGACCTCGCCGTCAATGCCGGTCTGGCCACGGGTGCCGAAATCGTCATCACGAGCGAAACAGGCTTTGATGAAGAAAAGGTCATCGAAAGACTGCGTCTGTCCAAAGCCTCGGATAAGAAACATGCGATCGTGGTTATCACGGAACATATCACGGACGTGCATGAACTCGCAAAACGCATCGAAGCCGCAACCGGATTCGAAACGCGCGCCAACGTGCTCGGCCATCTCCAGCGTGGTGGATCGCCGTCCGCAAGAGACCGCATCCTCGCAACGCGTATGGGCATCCGTGCCGTTGAACTTTTGGAAGAAGGACAGGGCGGTCTGTGCCTGGGAGAACTGAATAACCAGATCGTCGCAGAACCAATCCTTGACCTGTTTGATCACAAGCGTAAGGTCGACGAAGGCATCTACGAAGATATCCTGAAAGTAAGATAACGCTTACACAAAATTATAGCGATTTCATCGCCATGAATTTGCATGGACGGCTTGAAAGTCCCATAATGATGTGATATAAAAGTGTCGGCCGGTGAGCCGGCACTTTTTATTCAATATGATGAGGTTAAAGAGAGAGAAATGAAAAAAGACAAAATTAAAAAGACAAAAATTGTGTGTACGATTGGTCCGGCATCGGACTCTGAAGAAATGTTAAGAAAGCTCATCAAGGCAGGCATGAACGTCATGCGCTGCAACTTCTCCCACGGGGATTACGAAGAACACGGGGCGAAGATGGACAAGCTCCGTAAAGTCAATAAAGAAATGGGCACGAACGTGGCCATCCTGCTTGACACGAAGGGCCCGGAAATCCGTACGGGTGACTTCGAGGGCGGTGCGACCGAGTTCCATCGCGGACAGGTGTCTGTCATCACGCAGGAAGACATTGTCGGTACGTCCGACAAGTTCACCGTCACTTACAAAGAGCTCTACCGCGACGTCAAGCCAGGCGGGTTCATCCTTGTGAACGACGGCCAGGTGTCCCTCCAGGTCGACCATGTGGATGAAAACAACGATATCTTCTGTGTTGCCGCCAACGACGGGACTGTCAAAAATAAACGCGGGATCAACGTCCCGGGCGCCATTCTGGCCTTTGATTTCCTGAGCGAAAAGGATATCGCCGATATCCGTTTCGGCTGTGAACAGGACATCAACTACATCGCCGCGTCTTTCACAAGACGTGCGCAGGATATCCTCGACATCAAAAAGTTGCTTGTGGAATGTGGCAAGCCTGATGTTCAGGTCATCGCCAAGATCGAAAACGTGGAAGGTGTCGACAATATGGACGATATTATCGACGTGGCTGACGGTGTCATGGTGGCCCGCGGCGACCTCGGTGTCGAAGTGCCGGCGGAAGATGTCCCGCTCATCCAGAAAGAAATCATCCGCAAGTGTAACGCGGCCGGCAAGGTCGTTATCACCGCAACACAGATGCTCGAATCGATGCAGGAAAACCCGCGTCCGACGAGAGCCGAAGTGTCCGACGTGGCCAACGCCATTTACGACGGCACGGATGCGATCATGTTAAGTGGTGAAAGTGCGCAGGGGAAATACCCTGAAGAAGCCGTTGAAACAATGGCAAAGATCGCCCGTAAGACGGAAGAATCCCTCGACTACGGACACATGCTGAGGGCGGCAATCAAGACGGCCAAGCAGGATACATCCGAAGCGATTTGTATGTCGGTGGCAGAAATCTCCCACAACTATGATATCGCAGCCATCATCGCCTTCACGGAATCCGGTTCCACGGCGAAACAGATGTCCCGCTACAAGCCGGAAGCACCGATCATCGCCGCAACGCCAATCGGTGATACGGTCCGTAACCTCGCCCTCAACTGGGGTGTCACGGCTGTCAAATGCCAGCACATGAAATCCAAGGAAGGCCTTGTCAATCTGGCGCAGGTCATCGCCCGTGAAAACGGTGTTGAAGTCGGTCAGAAAGTCATGGTTATCGGTGGCACACCGGGTGTGGCCGGTCAGACCAACTACATGGAACTCGTGACCATCACGAAATAAAAACGAATCCGGAGAGCTCATATGAGCCCTCCGGATTTTTTTAAATTATTCGATTTCGACCGATCCACTCTTGATAACGTCACTGAGCGGGACCTGGGTTTCAAGATACTCCACGGAACCTTCCGGATCTTCTTCCTGTTGCTCCTGGGTGAGCTGCACGGTGTAGTACCATGTGCCCGGGGATAATTCCTGATTGGTCGGAACATCAAAGTCGGCCGTGATATACATGAAGCCGTAGTCAGACATGTCTTTGTTTTGTGAATATTTCACGACAAACTGACGGTTTTGATCACGGTTGACGCTGAGCGCCTGATCGTGGTAGGTGAAGGAAAGAACTTTACCTCCGGTCACATCAAGATCTTCAAAGTACGGCGTGACTGTGATTGGCCCGCGCTCTTTCCACGTCGTGGCATCGATGGACCGTCCGGCCGTGGCGGACAGGCCTGTCGCCGTACCGGTTTGTCCTGTCTGACTGTAACCGCCCCATGTCACAAAGGACAAATCCCCAAGCTTCGCCTTTGCCAGCTCAGTGACCTTGCCGTATTCATACGTTGTGACAGTGTCACCGTCAATTTTGGCATCGCCCAAATCATAAATGATGTCCGGGATAGTGCTGCGGACCATATAGTCTCCGTGTGGGATGGACGTGTATTTCTTGTTGGAGGGGTCGCGGTACGTGATTCTCGCATCCAGGGATGTGAAGGAAATGGTTTTGTCGGCACGGTTGACGATGTGCGAGAGGTTTTTGGCGTCTTTGAAGAGCGCCATGTCCTTTTTCAAGCCTTTCCCGATGACGACTTCTTTGAGGTTGTCGGAATCGATGAGGCTGTAGTCTTCAAACGCATCATTGAACGTGAGCTTCACAAGCGAGTCAATCATACTGAAGGACTCCAGCTTCTCCGGTAAGGTCATGGTGAGAAGGGCCGTATCATCTTTGAAGGCGTCTTCTTCGATGGACTTGACATCATCTCCGAACGATACTTTATACAGAGAGGCATTGTCACTGAAGGCACCGGACGTGATCGTCTCATACCCGTCAGGAAGTGAGAGACTCTTGATGCCGGAGTTGTGGAAGCCTTTGACGTTGGTGATGCCTTCCTCAATCGTGAGAGATGTCAGGGCCTTGGCCTTGTCTTCACCCATGAGCTTTGTGGCGTCAATGTCACCGCATTCGCCTGTACCTTTCAGTGTGGCATGACCGTCTTTGTCTGTGACAAGACTGATTCCGCCATCCAGATCATACGTTTGGTCTGTTTTGGCAGTGGTGTCTTTGTGCTTGACCTCGATGTTCCCCTGAAGGGAGATGGTGTCGGAGGAGACTTCATCCGCCTGATTGTTAAGGTAGGTGATCTCATACCAATACGTCGCTGACGGTAAGTTGTCGATGGTGACATTCGTGCGGCTTGCTTTGTTGGTGATGGTCACATCATCCAGAAATTCTTTGTTGGCCGAGGTTGTTTTCCTCATGTCAGGATACTTGTTTTCGATGGCGGCGGAGTGATACACATGCAGCTCAGTTGCATCGTCCATATCTTCATTTGTGGCATAACGGATCAGGTAGCCATAATAGCGTCTGACATCCCTTAAACTTGTATCAGTGTAGTTGCCGTAGTCGGACTGGGAAAAAGAAAATGTCAGGGAGTTCTGGCTGGTGACAGTGACACGGTCATAGAGCTCGGTCCTGTCACCTATAATCTCATCGTCCGAGTAAGCCGTCGGTGCGTCCGCATTTTTGGTGGTATAGAGTGCTTTGATCTCTTCTTCCTCGTTGACGATTTTGGCGTCGGATGTCGAAAGAAAATTGTGACACCCGCACAGGCTCAGGCAGAGACAAAGTCCGGGGATGATTCGTAATGGTTGAACTGTTTTTTTCATATCCATAATTCCTAATCTGAAACGAGTTTGCTTTTCAGGACAGTGCAAATATACTGGTAATGTTTGAAACCTTCGCAAGGGACAAGACCGAGCCGAATTTTATTGCCGCTTTGTGGGATGCTGAGACCTTCCATTTCCATGTCACATCCCGAATTGATGTTTTTGTGGGTAATATGTCTGTCTGTTTTGAATGTGCCATCACTGGTGTAACGCTTGATCCCAAGCTTGTTCCCATCACCGGTCAGGCTTTCATCCCCGAGACACCAGTAGATGGAATGCAAACCATTGGAACCCTTGTTGGATAACTCAAGCCCCTGATTGTCTGAATTCGTATAGTCCGCATTGGAATCCTTGCTGTTTCTTTTAAACCCTCCGAGTTTTTTCAGGCTGGTGTTGTTTTTCATACTGACATAGGTTTTGTTGGCGGCCTCGGCCTGATCCAAAGCTTTGTTGATGGCGGACAGAGAGTGAATTGTCAGGATTGTGTTGCGGCTGCCGTTTGATTCTTCTTCGCTTCTGGTCCAAAGCAGGAGATAAGTTTTGTCTGTTGAAAGAGCGGCATCACATCTGACCACTGCCCCTGAACTGGATGCTGGGTTATAAGCATAGGAGAGATAATTCAGACGCATGACATCGTTCAATGTATAAGAGTTATCACCGTGGGCCTTGCCGTTAAACTGGACCCGGGCAATTTGTTTGCCCCACGGATCATCGCTTGTGCTGCTGTTGTTGACGTCCATCAACAAATAAGTTTTCCCACCGTAATCATAAATTTCAAGAGTTTGTCCGTGCCCGCCTTTTTCAATGCGCATGTAGTCAGTGGCGGACATTTTTGCTGTATTACCACTGTATTCACCTCTGAAAATATACAACACATTCATGTTGCCCTCATATCGCCGCTGAGTAATGTAAATATATTTACTGCCCACATAGAAACTTTGCATGACATAATGACCTCCATTGGATTTGGTCATCGGGACCTTACTGAGGTCGAGTTCGAATTCTTCCGTGCATGCCAGACCGGCGGCATTTTTCCGAATCTTCAGAGTTTTCGTGGCCGAGTCGTCAGATGAAGTTTCTTCCACAAGTTTTTCGTAAACGTCTTGTTCAGCATCACTCAGACTTTCAATCCCGTCAGACAAGTCAAAATCATCGAGGGTTGCATTATAATTGGGATCTGTCGTGCTCATGACATCATCGTCTTCAGAAGCACTATAGTCCTGTTCGAGAGAGAATGTATTCATAACATTTGTTACCGGGGCCGAGGATTCCGCATCCATCACAAGTGTGAATTCCCGTGTCTCATCCGGTGCCCATGCGGATGACCAGTCACTGTTTCCGACCACAAATTCCCGATT
>Ga0065709_1029821_pt1 | contig 11973 bp, 16 predicted proteins | sample Hoacrofraction14_2_FD_59096 | JGI IMG/M metagenome (GOLD analysis project Ga0065709, IMG submission 59096) | Hoatzin crop microbial communities from Cojedes, Venezuela, sample from fiber fraction 14 v1 | ecosystem: Host-associated > Birds > Digestive system > Esophagus > Crop | place: Venezuela... | reverse complement strand
AGTCCAGGAGAATCGGAACGGTTCCCTGTGTTCCTGTAATGGTTCCCATGTTGTCGGCAACATGGATGATAATCATAAAAAATATGGCAACCACTTTGGCAATATCGAATTCAGGCTGCCTTCCCACATTTATTTTTTCTCTTTCCAAATTCGCCACCTGCCTTTCTGAGCTCATTCCGGAAGACCCTCTTCCCATTTTGGTTCGGCAATCTTCTGCTCATCAGTTACAATATCAGACACAGAGTCTAATAACAACAATCAGATTTCTCTGTAAAATCGGATATCGGACATTTGAAACAGGCATGTCCGATGACTCTCAAAATAATCGGAGATTTTTATGGAAGACAGAAGAATCCGAAAAACATACATGGATCGTTCTCCCCGGCAGCAATGGGAACCGAAATTTTAAAGAAAAAGTAAGCGATATTCCAGAGAAAAAATATAATCTCTCCGGCAGACCGCGCCAGGCCCGTTGGCAAACGCGGAAGGGACGGAACTTCTCAATCTTTCAAACATGCGACAGGAACTACAAACACACCATCCTCTCGTTTGTACGCAAAGGGCGCAACACCACAAAGAACCATTAAAAATGACGGTTCTTTCATCTTACTCGTGTCAATCATGTCAGCCAATCTGAGCAAATTTTTTGCGCCATCATTGATTAGTTTATCGCCTCCAAGTTTGACTTCGATCAGGCCATATCTGCCATCCCGCAAATGAATCACAGCATCGCATTCCAGACCGGTTTTATCTCTGTAATGATATACACTCCCGTCTAATGCATCAGCATAGACTCTTAAATCTCTGATGCACAGATTCTCAAATATCAGCCCCATAAGCTCCAAATCATTGACCAAATCCATAGGGCCCATTCCCAAAGCTGCTGTTGCAATGGAGGGATCAACAAAATACCTGGTATCGGATGTTCGAATCGCAGTCTTTGAACGGAGATTGGGATTCCAAGCCGGAGAATCTTCAATGACAAAGATCCTTTTCAAGGCATTCAGATATCCATAAAGCGTATCTTTGTTAAAGGTTTCTATATCATTGCTTATGATGTCGGTTCTGATGGCTTCGAGTGACGCCTGGGTTGCAACATTTCTTGCATAAGATTTCATCAGGCGTTTTGTTCTTTCCGGGTCCCTTTTCACATCATCCACCCTGGAAATATCGTCATTTGCGACGGCGTCATGATAATCGAATGCCTGTTTTAAAGCAACTTTCTCACTGCGATTCAAAGCAGCCGGCCAACCTCCCCGACAAATCAAGAAGGCAATTTCCTCAATGGAATGATGATCCGTTCCGGTAATATCTTTTTGGTTAAACAAATCCAATAACGAAACCTGCCCGCTTGAATCCTTGGATTCGTACAAGGACATTGTACGCATACGCATACGCACGATGCGCCCCGTACCGGTGTGCATGCTTTCATCTAACTTTGCCGGAACAGAAGAACCGGTCAGAATAAATTGCCCGAATTCGCCCCGCCGATCGACTTCATAGCGCACTGCATTCCAGATATTTGGTGCAATCTGCCATTCATCAATCAAATGAGGAGTTTCGCCTTCAAGAAGATTTGAAGGCTTTATCCTGGCCATTTGTTGATACTGTTCAGTCATATCAGGTTGATCCATCTCAATAACACTTTTTGCTATATGTTTTGCAGAGGTAGTTTTGCCGCACCATTTGGGCCCTTCAATCAGCACTGCTCCTTTGGAATCCAGATGCTCCAGCAAGACCTGATCCGAAACTCTTTGATAGTATTCTTTCATCATGATGAATCCTTTCGTGTTTGCATTTGCTTGAATCGCGGCTATTATAGCCCGACCCTTCGGGCTCTTTTAACCCGAGCGTTTGGACTATTTTTACCCGAGTATTTGGACTACTTTTACCCGAGTGCTTGGACTTATTTTATCCGAGCGATTGGCTTTTGTCAAGCGAACAGATATCCTTTTCATCATTCACATTGACGATGGAATGGATTGCTTCGCTCAGCATCTCGGAATACTTCTTCATATCGCGCCCGTCTTTTGTCTCGCGATTGAACGTTTCACATTCTTCCATGTAAGGCGTATCGTGGTCGCGGCAAAACAAGCGCATTTTCAACAGCAGATCCTTCGGGGGCAGATGATGCAAGGGGGCATGCAACATCAAAAAAAGCCGCAAAAAATGCGTTGCGGCATAATTGCGGCATAATTGCGGCATTAAAAACGAAACCCCTTGATTTCTCAAGGGGTTTGCAGTGCGGGAAACAGGACTTGAAGTCGAGGGGATTGATAAACAGAAATCAACACCACTAAATACGGTACAATCCCGTAGGAAATCAGCCAATAAAGCACAATGTGAAACAACACAAAAATTACGCGTTGCGGCATAGTGAGTTCCCCCTGATATGCTGACAAGGTATTTTTTATACAACTTTTCATGCATTACATTCACAAAGAGATTACATACGATCCATATACAATCTTAAGATTTTTAACTTATGCAAGAATTCTGGATCCAAAATCAAAATATGCTACCTGGGATAAGCTTGACACTTATTACGAGAAGCCTAACTTTGGCTACCAGCATATTATGCGATTCATGGACATTCTCGAAGAACATTATGATGAATATCTGGAATGGCTTTACCAAAAGAGCAACAATATCGTCAAACGGGACACCTCTGTTCCTGGGCTTCCGGATCCCCGTTATCGGCCTCCCTGCACAGGGACGCATAGATCAGGACATCTTCCAGTTTCTCCTGCACTGCAAAGCAGGCTTTCACCGCCTCTTTTGCATTCTCGGCCACATGCCCGTCAAACTTCGCCATTTCATCGACTGCCTTGTCGGCATCCGCATAAGCTTTTTCCTATGCCTGTCTGTCGGCAGAAATATCTTCAATGGACCAACAGTATTTCTTTTCCACTTCGTTCCTTTTCAGAACACGCTTTTCATTCTGCGCTTCAGGGTCCTCCTTTATATGGCTCATCATCTTTCCGGCAGAAAGTGCCGCCGCACAAGATTGTATGGCATTCACCCCGGAAAGCCAAGCCGGACCTTCCCCCGGCGGTTCTCGGCAGAGCACACGTTCCCGGATCATGCATGGAAAAAGCCTGTACACACCGTCTGTCCGGCGGCTGCACAGGCCTATCGTTATTCGTTTGTATTTCTAGGCTCAAGGCGGCCGGAAACCATAAAATGCCTTTCATCGCCTTCCCGGCCAAAGAATGAGAAATCTGAATCCTGAACACACAGTTCGGTTGTCACATAGCTTGCCGGACGGATCTCCTTGGTATACTCCACCGCAAACTGCTTCACCTGCATGGTCTTTACGCGCTCCTCGCCCAGTGCATTCAGGCACCAGTCCATGTATTTCACGTTATTGACATGCCGGTTCACATCCAGATCGCTAACCAGGGCCTGGAATTCATGGATTTCCGTCTCCCCGTCCAGAAGTCTGACCGAAGACGGAGATTTCATCGGGATCTGCGGTACCTCAACGTCCTCCGGTTTCTCCATCAGGTTTGCAATATCCTCCGCATGAATCGCCTGCCGGGTTGTCATATCCATCACGACCCAGATGCTGCTCCCGTAAATGAGTGCCTCCCCGCTTGCCTTGTCCCGGATGATGGAATATCTCGGAAAAAGCGAGTGCCGGACTTTCCCGGGAAAAGTGGAGACTTCCAGCAGTTGCCCTGATGTCGGCAGCGTCTGGACCTGGGCCTCCACCTGCACCAGAACCCATGCGCGGTTCTGTCTGAGCATGTTCTTTGAACCGACCCCTGCAAGCATGCACTGCTGTCCTGCTACCTCCTGAAACGCCTCCAGGATCGAGGACGGTTTCATGGTATCCATAAAGTCACAGGCGGAAGTGCGCACTTTCAGGTCTTCCGTATAAACAAACGGATTCAATTGCATAACAATTCCTCATTCCAAAACATATGTCCCTTATGCGCGTCCGACTTTCTTCTTCAGTTTTTCCGCACGGGCATCCAGCTGGACCTTCTTCTTCTCCCATTTTTCAGGGCCGCCGGAAGCTTCCCAGAGTTCCTGGCTCTTGACCTCCCAGCGATCCGCAGCCGCCTTGCACTTTCCGCAAAGCACGTGCGCATCCTCCGGGCTCTGAAGATCGGTGGAATGGGCACCGGACTTATCTACCATTTCTGCAAGCTTGCCCTGATTGTCCAGCAACGGGCATGGACGCAGCATATTGTCATTAAAAGGCTGGTTGCGGTGATACTGCATAAACAGCGGACTCTGAAGCGCTTCCAGCAATGTCTTCTCGCGAACATTGGAATCACTGTAGTGAATGAAAGCGCAAGGCTCATAATCGCCATTGGCATTGATATGCAGATATCTGCGGCCGCCGGCAATGCATCCGTCGGCATATTCACCGTCATTCCAGAAGTCCAGGGTAAAGATGGCTTTCTTCTGGCGCATCTCTCTCACAAAATGATACATATAGGCGCGCTGCTCGGCAGTGGCCATCAACTCCGGTACGGCTTCCGCGCCCACCGGCATATAGGTGAACAACCACATGAACTTGGCACCAAGTTCGATCATCTTATCATAGTATTCCTCGCTGCCGATGCTGTTGACATTGGCGGAGGTATAGCAGCAGGAAATGCCGAAGAGCAGTTTTTTATCGCGCAGGATATTCATAGCGCGCACAACAGACTGGTAAACGCCCTTGCCTCTGCGGGAATCCGTTGCTTCCTCGAATCCTTCCACAGAGATAGCCGGCACAAAATTTTTGACGCGGAGCATCTCATCTGCAAAAGCCTCGTCAATCAGGGTACCGTTGGTAAAAGCAAGGAAGGCTGCCTCTGGATGACGTTCGCAGAGCGTGATAATATCCTTTTTCCGTACCAGGGGCTCACCGCCGGAATAAATAAAGAAATAGCAGCCCAGTGCTTCCGCCTGATTGATAATGGAATCCAGTTCCTCAAGCGTCATATTCAGTTTATTGCCGTACTCGGCAGCCCAGCAGCCTGTACAGTGAAGGTTGCAGCCGCTGGTAGGATCCATCAGGATGGCCCACGGCACATTGCAGTCATACCGCGCACTGTTTTCAAAGCCCGTAGATGTGCCAATCATACAGACGTTCACAATGAAATTCTCAAACAGCTTACGCCTCTGTCCATCGTCAATGTCATCATAAACACTCTGGATCAGCTTGTACCAGTTATTGTCCTTGTCATCAAGCACTTTCATAACCTGGTTGACTTCATTGGTCACGGTACCGCCCTTGTCGTGTTCGAGCAGCCAGTTGCAGATCTTCTTTCCGTTTTTATCGAAATCCTTATCCACATAGCTGAGCACCCGTTTCATCCCAAATGCCTTCAAACTGTTCTTCACACTTGTTGCCATCGCAAATTCCCCCTTACGACCAGATACAGGATATAAAATTTATGAAATATTTATTGAATATTCCACGCTTGTGTAGTATAATTCATTCAGTTCAATTTCTCAATAGCCAAATTTTTTGAAAGCGAGAATTATTCAACAAATGATCAAAAGTGAGGAAAAAAAAGACCGGCGCGTTGAAAAAACACGCAATGCCATCAGGAATGCATACCTGGATCTGCTGCTTGAAAAAGGCAGCCGTCTGTCCGTCACAGCGATTGCCGAGCGCGCGAACATTGACCGGAAGACCTTTTATTTTCACTATGACAGCATGGACGATGTCTTTGATGACCTCATCTCGGTTTCCTTTTCTCATCTCAATGATAATCTTGCGAAAATTGGCTTTTATGAAAATCCCACGGATATTGCCATGCTCCTGAAGGTCCTCAATCGGATGATTGAGGAAAATCTTACGGTATACCGCCACCTTTCCGGCGATCCAAAATACAACACGCTCATTGATCACATTGCATTCGTCATTACAGAGGCCATGATCAAGCGATACCAGTCCAATGTTCCCGATTCAGAGCCTTACAAGGTCTACTGCCATTATTTTATCTACGGGGTTATGGCAGTTTACCAGTCCTGGCTTCAGGGCAACATTAACATGAGTCTTGACCAGCTTGCAGAGTATACGGCACACATTGCCGTCAACGGTCTCCAATCCATTCCAAATCTTTGAAAACCATACAAAACGAGCTTTTCTGCAGGAAAGCTCGTTTTGTAATCATCACAAGGCATAGCAAAACTGGACATTCTAAAGCTGAGGATGATTGGCAGAAAAAGTGCTTACACACCTCCGGCCATTGAAAAACAAATTCAGCATACAGCGTCAGGGGTAAAAACACCATGCCCCAGACGGTCACGCAATTCAAACCGCACACGCAGCTTCCCCGAGACAGTTTCCCAATGCAATTTCGTTTCCTCCGTCCAGATGAATTCCCCAAGCTTCTGTCCGTCTTCCGTCAGGCATTCAACCCTTTCCCCCGGTGCCAGGGGCTGCAAATCGCGCCAGACTCCACGATTGTCCGACGCAGCAGTCCGATAGGCACCGCCAACTTCAGTCTCCCCGTCCTCCCTGATCACTTTCAGGCGGGTTTCCTTCCCGTTTACCCGTGCGGGGATCAACCAGACATCCGCCGGATCCTCCTCGCCTGCATATAAAGGACAGACAGGCACATCCCCGAGAAAAGCGCGCAGACGTTCCGGCGTCACGCGAAGGATTGTTTCCTCATCTGCCGCCGGTGCAAACATCACTGGCTCCGAGCCAAGCGGCACTGCTCCAGATGCCGTTTCAAGCGAGCGATGCAGAATCACACGCTGTACCGGATCCCCATCCGGCCGGATCACCAGACTAAGTTCTTCCGAGTCCTGTACAAAAGTAAAATCGGGTTGAAAGGCCTTTGCACGAATACGTGCAAACAGCTCTGTCCATGCCTGAACCCCCGTTACCCGGATCACGCCCTGCATCTGCGATTCAATAAACGGATCCAGATGACACGGAAAAACACTGAAATGCCTTGCGCCAAGGTCTCCTTTCCGTGTACACAGATCCTAACACATTGCCGGATGGTATCCTGCACATTTTCCGTTTCCTGTGGCAAAAGCACTTTCAACTCCTGTGCAAGACTGGATAAATCCACCAGATCAGTATACTCCTCATTCGCATTCCGTTCCCCTAGATATTCCGCACGATCACCGGCACGCAGAATATCCGCGATCGGCTGATCACACAGCGCTCCGGATAACCTTTCAAAAGCTGAGAGAAGCGGCGATACACTTGTCAAATCAATCGCTGAAAAAACATAGTCTTCGTCCCCTACAGCCCGAGAGACGGCAGCACCGCACTCTGCTGCCATACAGGCCACACTCTCCGGCGTAAGCCTCGGCATGTAATTAATCATTAAAAGCCATTCACTGTGCCTAAATCCACAGGAATCCCGCTCCGCGCCGGCCAGAAAATCCGCATACCCCGCAAATGCGCTGCAAACTTCAAAGGTCATCATCCGGCAGGAATCAAAAATCACAATGTCCGGATGCACTCCGGACTGCACCATCGCATCCCGCAGATCAGGTTGCTCTGCTGAACGCATTAAAGGGAAACGAGTACGAGGATTTTTTCATCTGCGCGCTTTTCACCGGCATGCGTGTCGGAGAGTTGCTTGGATTAACTTGGGACTGCGTCGACTTCAAAAACGGAGTAATCCACGTTCAAAAGCAGATCACCGTATCCAGAGGGAAAGGTCATCCGCCACACTTCGCTCCGCTTAAAAACGGAAAGACCCGAATCATTAATCCGGCGCCTTACGTAATGGAAGTACTCAAAAGGCATCGGGCGCGTGAAACAGAAAAGATGTGGAATGCCGGTGACTTGTGGAACCCCGGAGAATTTCCGAATCTGGTCTTTACCCGTGAAGATGGCAGTCATCTGATCCAGACAAGAATCTGGAAGGAATTCCAAGACGCGCTGGAAAAAGCCGGGCTCGGTCACTTCCGCGCCCATGATTGCCGGCACACCTTCGCGGTCAATTCGATCCGAATGGGAGATAATATCAAAACCATTCAGGAAAACATGGGACATTACTCTGCAGCCTTCACGCTGGACACCTACGGTCATGTGACCGATACCATGCGTCAGGAGAGCGCGGAGCGGATGGAAGCCTTCATTCAATCTCTCTGAGAAAAACTTCAAGGAGGAAACCTGCATATGGAAAAGAGAAAATTACAATTTATGCAAGGGGCATACAAAATCAAAAACGTCGCAAAAAAGTGCGTTGCGGCGCGGTTGCGGCGTATTGCGGCGCAAAAAACGAAACCCCTTGATTTCTCAAGGGGTTTGCAGTGCGGGAAACAGGACTTGAATTCGGGAAAGTTCAATTAATTACGCACAATATCGCTAAATATTGTGTAATTGAGTTTTCTAATTTTCCATTTTCAATCAACACAATGCAATGACGTATCATGGAGTTTTTCCAAAGATCACGTCAATTGGGGTAAAAATGACGATGTTTGGACGATAGCGTAGCAAGGACGCACACCATGCCTGTGGAAAAGTTTTCCACAGGCATCTTTTTTTCTGCCTATTCGGGAAAAACCTATACTGGAAAATCCAGTCTAGGAAAATCCAGTACTGGAAAATCCAGTACTGGAAAACCGCACACAATAAATAATAGACATAACTAATATAAATAAAATATTAAATAATAAAATACTTAATAATAAATAATCCATCTATCAATCCATCAATGCGCGTGCGCGCGAGGCCTCTGTGCCCCGCTGCTTCCCGCCCCCCTTCTGCCCTCATTCCGGCCAAGAGCCGTCTTTGTCAAATTCTCAATTCGCCACTTGAAAAAACGCATTCCCAAATTTCAACCGTTCGGTTGTTCACCGAACATCTTACACATTCGAAAGGAGAAGTCGCCAACCATGAAACTGAGCAAAAACGAGCGAGAAACATCGATCATCTGGAACCAGACTGACGAACCCGTTCAAATCTGGACCTATGACACCAAGCTCAAAAAACGTCTGAGAAATTTTGCCAATGAACATCCTGACCTCTGCCATATCGACAGCGATGAACACGGCTTGCTCACCGCCACAGTAGAAAAATCCCGCGTATCCATGCATCTCAACCCTCCCCAAAGCGAAGAACGGCGGAAGAAAGCGAGTGCCCGCGCCAAAGCCGCCTCAGCGCTTCACACAAAGAAACCATAACCGCTCATACTCACCCCCTGAACCTCTGACCAATTCGGGCAGAAGTCCCACATGACCCACATTCACATTTTTTCGACGAAAGGAGTCCAACAATGGCCACCACAACCCTCTATCCTTTGCATGTTGGCAAAGGGAAAACCGTCGCACAATCCTTCAAAGAAACCATCGACTATGTCCTGAACCCGGAGAAAACCAACAATCAGACGTATGTTTCAAGTTACGAATGCGATCCGCGAACTGCCGATCTGGAATTCTCCCTGATGAAGGAACATTACATCTATCGAACCGGACGCGTCCGCGGAAAGGATGATGTCATCGCCTACCAGCTCCGCCAGTCTTTCGCTCCGGGAGAAATCACGCTGGAAGAAGCGAACCGCCTCGGTTACGAACTCGCCCACCGTTTTACGCATGACAATCACGCCTTCATCGTCGCAACTCACGTGGACAAGCCTCACATTCACAATCACATTATCTTCAGCGCAGTCAACCTGGACTGCGACAGAAAGTTCCGGAATTTCTACAAATCCACCCGCGCACTCCGCCGCCTGAACGACACGCTTTGCGTCGAAAACGGATATTCCATCGTTGAAAATCCGAAAGACGCAAAGAAAACCTACGACGAATGGATGGCAGATAAAAAACAGCCGACTCATCGGGATTTGCTCCGCGAAGCGATCGATCAGGCGCTCGAAACGAAGCCGGCCACCTTCGAGGATCTGCTCAAAATTTTGGAGCAATCCGGCTGGGAAATCAAACGTGGGAAGCAAATCAGCGCCCGCCGGGCGGATGAAAAACGTTTCAAAAGATTCGACACACTCGGCGAAGATTATCTTCCGGAAACGCTCGAGGCAGTCCTCAAAGGCGAAAAAATTCACACGCCGAAAAAAACACGGTACCGCAAAAATAACCCCGAAAAATTTTCACTCGTGGTCGATATTCAGGCAAAACTTCGCGAAGGAAAAGGCGCCGGATACGAACGCTGGGCAAAAACTTTTAACCTCAAACAGATGGCCAAGGCGCTCAGCTATCTGACAGAAATTGGAGTCAACAGCTTCGAAGAACTGGACGAAAAAACGGAGGCAGCGATCGAAAAGCACGAGCAGCTCAGAGAAAAAATCAAAGCCGCAGAGGACAAAATTTCTGAAATCGAAACACTCGAAAATCACATCCGGAACTATGTAAAAACGCGCCCGACTTACGTCGCCTATCGCAAAAACGGATACTCAAAAAAATTCCTGGAAGAGCACGAGCCGGAAATTTTGATTCACAAATCCGCCAAGAAAGTGTTCGATGAACTGAACTTAAAAAATCTGCCGCCGCTCAAAACCCTGCAGGAAGAACGCGCAAAACTTTTCGCCGAAAAGAAAAAAGATTACACGGAATATCGCAAGGCAGGCGCCGAAATGCGTCAACTTTTGACCGCAAAAGCAAACATCGAAAAGCTGACTGGTCGCGATCAAACCGAACCGAAAAAGTCCATGGAGGAGCAAAATCGATGATCAGAATTTTTCGCAAATTCGGCCTCAGGCCGATCAAAAGCGTTTGCAAAAACGCGCAGCCGCTCGGAATTTTTCGAGCGGAAATTTGGGGCTTGGGGACCTCGTCCCCAACAAGCAAAGCCTCTGGTGGGTGTCCAGAGGCATTGCTTGCGACTATTGTTTTAGCGGTTACAAGAGGCTTGATCATGGCCCGGCCCCGTATTGAAGAAAGGCCGCTTTTCTGTTAAAATACGCCTGTATCCTAAGAAAAGGAGTGATTAGATGCTCGGCGCGATCATTGGCGATATCGCAGGCTCTCGCTTTGAATGGGCCCCGCATAAAAATAAAGAGTTTGAGCTTCTGACGCATCAGTGCCGTTTCACGGATGACAGCGTGATGACTTTTGCTGTTGCGCAATCACTTCTTGATTGTCACGGAATTTTTTCTCCGTTTTCAAAATTGCTGATTCAAAATATGCAATCTTTGGGAAGGCTGTACCCGGATGCCGGTTACGGCGGAAATTTTCGCAAATGGATCTGGTCTGACACTCCGCATCCGTATATGAGTTACGGAAACGGCTCGGCAATGCGAATCAGTCCGGTTGCCTGGGTAGCAAAAACAGAAGATGAAGTCAAACAACTTTCGCTCACTGCTTCGTCCGTAACACACAATCATCCGGAAGGCATCAAAGGCGCGGAAGCTGTCGCAATGTCCATCTGGCTTGCACTACAGGGAAAAAGTATTTTTGAAATCCGTGACTATGTAGAATCAAATTATTACGATCTGAATTTCACTTTGGATTCCATTCGCCCAGATTATCATTTCGATGTTTCCTGCCAGGGTTCCGTCCCGCAAGCGCTGATGGCTTTCTTTGAATCATCTGATTTTGAAGACGCAATTCGCAACGCTGTTTCCTTGGGCGGTGACAGCGATACGCAGGCCGCGATCGCCGGAAGTATCGCCGAAGCATATTACGGAATACCTTCATCGCTTCGGAAACACGCGCTCACTTTTTTAGATGATCGCCAGTTAAAACTGCTGACAGATTTTGAATCCGAGTATGGAATTTCGATTGAGAAAAAATCCGATGGCTCGTCCATTCGTTCGATTACTTTTACAAATGATAGGATGAAAAACGTGGAACAAAATTCTATGCTGAATGCCGTTGATGCGACAGAAAAAGCAGCGCAAAATCGTCAGGATGAAGCAGTGAACACATCGGCAAACGATCTCTTTAATCACCTGTATGAAGCCTGCAATATTCTGCGTGGCCCGATCAATCAGGATGACTACAAATCCTACGTTATGTGTTGTTTCTGTCAAAGTCGATAACCAGATTTCTAAAATCCTTTACCGCAACTCCATATCCGCAAAATGCTCCTACACAATC
>Ga0065709_1029820_pt1 | contig 11990 bp, 8 predicted proteins | sample Hoacrofraction14_2_FD_59096 | JGI IMG/M metagenome (GOLD analysis project Ga0065709, IMG submission 59096) | Hoatzin crop microbial communities from Cojedes, Venezuela, sample from fiber fraction 14 v1 | ecosystem: Host-associated > Birds > Digestive system > Esophagus > Crop | place: Venezuela... | reverse complement strand
TTGGGCAGTGGGGCTTGTCGGAAGAAAATAATCCGCACAATCCCGAATAATCAGGCCTTGTACGGATTGATTGTATGTTTAGCGGACAGTATAAATACCTATACAATAATTATATATACATCAAACTTTTTCTATCGTCATGAGGCACGGTGAAGAGCCACGTTTCCGCTGTCGGCACCTTCCCGAACGTTTGCATCTACTGCTTGTTCCTATTACTCGAGGTTGATAGGTAGGGGCGGCTGAGAGTTTGGGAGAAGGAGGTCTCAGTTTGTTCCGAAGAGGAGTGGGGTTGAGGCTTCTGTTTTTGCACAAAAAAGCGGAGGAACCCACGGTCATTTAGATGTTGGGGACATCGTTTAGGCCGGGATTCCTCCGCTTTTATGCAGCGTAGGGTTAATACTGCAAATAGGGTTTGAAGGCTTCTACACTAATTGCAAAATTTAAATCTGCGTGATTACCTACAAGACGTAAGCACGGGAGTCCGACTGCTTCGCCGTATTCGTTTAGTAGCGGGCCGCCACTGCTTCCGTAATCAAGGGGAATACTGATTTGCATTAAATCGTTCTCTCGCCATCCGGAGACGTTGCCCGAAGAAAAAGTGCTCTCTAACCCTTCGGGGCAGCCAATAGCATAAACCTTGTCGCCCACTTCCGGCTTCTTGGAAGCGAGGGGGATGTAGTTCATGTTGTCATAGTCAATCCGAAAGATTACAAAGTCTTCGTCCTCGTCGGCTTTTAAAACCTCTTTTATCTTGTATGGGGTATCTGAACCATATAATTTAACAGAGGAATTCAGAGGGGAGGTGTTTGCAAAGACATGATAGTTTGTCACCGCCAGACCATCACTACCGATGAAAAAGCCACCACCATACCAAATTTCATCGCCTGTATCGGAAAAAAGCAAAAAGACAGATGATTTGCAACGGCGATAGATTTCGCGTCCTTCCAACTTCTTTGTGGCTTTTCTCTCCATGCGCGAAGATAGTTCGGGGCGAACCTCACTCCGGGCGCGTGAACTTTTACCATTCCGGCTGCTGTGTCCCGACCGATGAGCACAAGAGCACATGAATAGTCCAATAGCAATGGTGCATATAAACCAGAGGGATAAATGTCTTGTCTTTAGGTGTATCATTTTGAAGATGCTTCTAGGATATTCTTTGGAATAATGTGTATGAGGAATCGCTGATTGTCTGATTCATTCATCTCGCGCATCAACGCCTTATTGTAGGCTGTTCGGTCTGTTCTGTTGCCACCAAGAGAATACTTGAAATCGGTATTGAGACGGCCATCGCCGCTACCGGCCAACTGAATTTCGCAATTGTTGCCAAAATTGCCGATCTCTTGTCGCCAGAAGTACAACAGACTATATGCCCGCAAAAAACTCAACTTGTAATTCTCAGGAGAATAGGCTTCTGAATTCATCGAGGCCTGCCCTTCTACAATCAGCAAGTATTTGGTGTCGCTATGCTTTCGTAAGAAGTTCACAATCTCCTTGCCGGCTGATTTGAGACTGTCGCGTGCGGACACAGATAGTTCACTTATCTCCGACGTGCCCACGGGGAAAAACACTTTTACTGTGAGAATGTATTTTTTGTGTTCCTCATTATAGCGGAAATAGCCATTGTTGTTAAGTTCCTCCGTTGATTTTTCAACTTCTTCAATTTCATGCAGACGCTGCTCTGTCACTTGCATGCGGCTGTGGAGTAGCACGATAACGAGCACAAAGAGTACCAGCATGATAAAGAACAAGCTTGTCATCAAGTCTGAGTAACTTGTCCAGAAAAATGATTCTTTTTTCTTTTGCATAGTTATTCAAGACACTTTAGGGCTTATTGGCCGGCGCTGCTGTCACAGTCGTTGCATTAGGGGCTACAGGTATCTCAGTAGGCGTTTGTACAGATGGCTCGGCAGGAGTTGCGTTTGAGGCGTCTGCTGCTTTTGGCTTTTCCGAAGTTGCCTTTGCGGTTGTTTCTTCTCCGGCAGCAGTTGAAGTCGTCTCTTCTGCAGGCTCCATCGTCTTTTCTGTGAGAGCTTTATACATGCGGTCGTTTGAATAAATATTCCAGCCACATGCGACAATTAGAATGGTCAAAGCCACGGCGGCCAATATCTTTAACCAATTAGGCAGGACACTGGCGGCAGTTGGTTGAGGCGTTACTTCACCTATAGGCTCCTGTGCTTCGGTACCAACCTCGGGACTGAGACCCTTTTTCGCGGAAGAAGCAGTTTGCTTCATAAATGATTTTATGTGACGCTGCATTGCCTCTTCATTTTTTGCAGCCTGCTTACCCATTTGCTCCGCAATGGTCTTGCTCATTTCCCCGATTTTATCGTAGAGAGATTGTAATTGGAAGGGGATTTGAGAAATGGTTCCAAGATTCTCCATCAACTTCGGAACCGTTTGCAGTTTTTCCGCAAAAGCCTCTACTAATTGTTGATTTGCCGAATTGAATTTATCGGTTTCTTCCGTCACGCTTGTACGTAGCGTTTGTAGAGAAGATTGAGTCGCCTCCTGCATGTAATCAAGAGCCATTTTCATGTAGTTTGTCTGCTCGTCCATGTCTTTAACGATTTCCTGTTTATGGCGGGCAAAATAGTCGCGTATTTCTTGTAGAACATACAACCTATCGCTTTCTGCGTCCAGACGGTCATGGAATTCCTTGATGTGTTGCGTATAACCCTTAACGCTATCGAGATACTTCTGGAAATCTTCCAACTTATCTGTACATTCCATCAAGTTTTTTAAAACCGTCACATTGGCCATTGAAACTTTCTTTATATCCAAGTCGCGAATCGCCTCCACAACTTTAGCCTGCGTGTCGTATGCTGCATTAACTTGCCTTAATGTCTTCTCCAATTTTGTGGTGTTCTCGGCAAAAACATTATTGAAACTGCGCAGGTTCTTTGTCAGACGATTCAGCACCTGTGTTGTGTCTGATGGCAGTTCGGGCAACAGACAAGATTGCATCCAAGCAAGGAATTCGTTTTTGCCGGCATCGCCTTCCAACTTGCGTCGTTTAAACATCAACGAGCCTGCCGTCGTAAGTCCGAGGCCACAAATACTAGCCATCATAGCCCATGCAACCCCACTCAACAGGTCGTTGACACCGTGAGCCGCATTACGGAATTCTGTTTTGTAAGTATCATCGTCTTCTTCGACATCTGCTTGTTTCTCGGCGGATTGTAAATCCCATTCGGTATCTTCTTGTTCGCTTTCTTGAACGCCTAACAGGTCGCTGATACTGCCGGTGAATAGCAAGGAGGCCAAACCTATGATGACACCCACCATTGTACCGGCCAAACCGCAATACAAGGGTACCGGCGTTAGGGTATTTATATCCTCTTCCACCATATCGCAGTTGCGGTCAACGGCATCTTTGAGTAGGTTAAAGTCAATAACCGATTTGTTATTTTTGGACAAATACTGATTGATGGAGGTTTTAATCGTCTCAAATGTCTGGTTGCCACCAGTTCCTTGAATGCCGGTCACGAAGCCGTCTTCGTTTTTCTGCACTTCCCAAGGATGAGAGAATTTGAAAATCTCACTAAACTCCTTCATTCGTATCCGATTCTTTCTGAAGAAATAGAGTTGGACACAAATGATGCCGATTACAATTAATGGAACTAATGCACTAAGTAAAGTCATGTCTGTCTACGTTGATAATTCGATCTTATCCTAATTCAATCTCGGCTTTTTCCATGATAATCCAAAAGGAATTCCCGTCCGAATCCTGCTCGCGAACGGCCTTCCCGCGCTTTGTGACGTTCATGGCCGTGGCGTCTTTTAACGATTTACCCTTATAGTTTACCGCACGTTCAAGGTCGTTGACGGTCTTTATCGCACCGATATCGCAAGGTTCAAACTCTGCTTCCTTTTCGTTCTTATAATACGCTTTGTATACGCTTTCACTCGTTTGTACATCGGACACCGTAATGATGACATCCCCCTTGTTATAGGCAAAATATCCGATTTTGGGCTCATTCGTGGGCTTTGAACTCGGTGCCTTTGGCGTGTTGGAAGGAGCGGGAGAGGGTGCCGAAGCAGGCTGGAGCGCGGCTACCTGTTTTTCTAACGTAGTGACCTGCTTGAGTATTTGTTTAAAATTCTTATTTGTGTCCTCAACTGCCGTTTGCAGGTTCTTGTTAATTTTGTTTATCTCGCTTGGCGCAGTTTTCGAAGAGGTGGTCGGCATTTCTTTTAATACTTTTTTGACTTTTTCCACTTTAGCATTGAGCTTTTTTAGAGCCTGCTGTTGTATCAATTGGTACAAAGCCAGTAGTATCACGCAAAGTAAGAGAATTAACAATGCGACCCATAAAAGGATTGGAGTTCCCGAAACGTTGGCGGTACTCTCTTGGACGACATTTCCAAAGTCGGAGGAGATATCTTCGTCACCATCACATGCAGTGAGGGCAAGGTTTATATAGGCCAGCAAACTGATTGCCGCCATTTGTTGTATCGTTTTCATGTGTGTTGTCTGTTGAAATTTTTATTCTTCTTTTTTTCTTCTGATTTCTTCCGCTAGTTGATAGAGGACGCCCTTGATGGGATAGAAGAACAGCGTTTCTTCGACGTTAGCATCTTCATCGGCATCGGATTTCTGTATTGTCAATCCCTTTTGTGCTCCGGTAGCAAGACGCGACGTGTCGTGTCCAATGTTTTCGGCAATATCCATAGACCATTTAGACGGTTCAAATTCGTCCTTGAAATTGAAGTCTCTATTCAGACGTTGAAGTGCGAACTCCATGAACTCATTGACGGCTGCAGCAACTTCTCTGCCAACCGTTTCTTCGTCTAAATCGCTCAAGCGTACGTTGTGAACAATGTCTTTGCCACGGTTGGATAGAATCATCACTTTGTCGCGTCCATCTGTTGTGGAGAGTTCGTCCTTTTTGGAAGCGAGTTCAACAAGGGCGCCTTTACATGTTGCTTGTTTTGGCCACTCAACTTGTTTGTCGTTTCTCACTTCTAGGCGTTCATCACTTTTATCCACCTCCAACAAGGTAAAGATAGATTTGGCCATGTCGGCCAGCACAGAGCCTTCATGCGACAGAACAGACAAAATTTTACTACCATTTCCGCTGAATGTCAATTGTTGCGGCATGGGGAGATTTTGGCATTTTAGGATTTTGCCGATGTGATAGATGATTGCAGCATAGAAGAGAATGAACACAATCTTAAAATCTTCATCATCTTGCAGAACCTTAATGAAGTCAAGAGAATCAGGGTCGATGCCTTTTAATCGGTTGTCGCTTCCGGATGTGAGAGAGAACAAGAAGGAGGCAACATCGCTGGGGTTTTCAATCGACGAGAGGATGTCGGCCAATTCCTTTGCACCTTTATCCTCTAACAACGTGACAAAACGTTCTTTATAGAAGTCGATTATACCATTCTCGATGATTGTCTCACCAAGTAAACATTCGAAAATGTCGTTTGCGGCAAAACGGAACGACGTGATGAAAGCAATCTCCTTTTGATTGTAATAGGCAACATCCGTAGTTCCACCACCAATGTCAATATTCATGATTCGGTTTGCCATCGCGCTGCTTGCAGTATAATAGAGTACAGGGGCAATAGATTCCGTCAGACTGGACGGCTCGCTTGCTCCGTGGAAGAACTCCTCGTATGCCTTTTTCCATTCCTGCTCGAACCTTCTGCGGCGACCGCGGGACATGCTTATCGGATAGAACCATGTTAGTTGTGTTTCTTCCAACTTGCCATTTTCCATTATGACTTTGCTGCGCAACATGAGAAGCAGGCTTCGAATGAACGCTTTTATTCGAGCAGCATTATCTCCGGCAGTACTCCACTTTATGTTCTTCTCTTCATTGTTGTACGACATCGCCTTTCGCTTGCCGTAGGGCAGAGCCACATTGTAATCAATGAAAGGAGTGCTTCTGTTGCTCCAATCTTCCAATCCTTTACGATAGGAAAGAACAGTGCGCGTTGGGAAGAAGAAAAGGTCGTCTTCGCCACCAACAGACATCGGGACAAAGTCATAGTCCAAGACTTCTTGAATACGTTCCAAATCCCAAAACTTTTGTCCGCCTCTTTCCGTCGAGGTTGAGAGGCAGAATGGACACAACAAAGAAGAAGCCTTGGAGTAACTAAACGGATGCGAACCTTTTTCGCCGGTCTTTTTATACTCCACATGGGTATTAGACGTTCCGAGGTCTATCGCAAATTGGAAGGAGTCAGAGCCTTGATAGGGTTTGAACTTCGGAATCAAGATTCCGCGATAGTGGCGGTCACGCACAATCTCGATAAAGTCGAAATTGGTTTCGCGCAACTCGTATGCCATCGTTTTGTAAACATCTGCGCCCAACTCATTTCGACAACCTGAAACGATGTTGTCTTCAGCCACTTGCTTATCGCCCTTATAGAACTCCAACGTATAGTTGTATTCTCTTTCGAATATGCATGCCGCAGTATAAATTGCATCTTTGGGATTCTGGAATTTCGCGATTGGCATCACAAAACCTGAGAGACTCTTGACTTCAATCATCCCGCCTCTGTTCTGCTCTATCTCGGCACTACCTCCGTTGTGATAGATGCGGGAGTATTCAATATAATGAATATTTTTTTGTCCTTTAACGGGTATTCGAAGAGTCACCTTCACGCTCTCGTTTATCATTTCCATTTCAACCATCCTCTTGCCATCGACAGGCGTTTTTTGCAGGTCTTCAGTCGTGAAGTAGGTGAAGAACGACGTCTTAAGGGGCAGGAGGTAGAAATATCCTTGTTCGCGTAATTTTGGCCCGGCGTTTCCATCAAAATAGAAATCGCTATTTAGTTTATGTTTTACCTTGATGATTGAATCCTCGAGGAAATCTCCAATCGTAAGATATGGATGTTTGCTATTGTCATACGGCAACGTGCGGTCCTTGAGAGGACGGGCATCCATGTAAGGGGCTCGACTCTTGTTGCCCCATTTGTCTGTGACGTATGTAAATGAAGCATATAGAGAGCCTGTCTCGACTGGCAGGACGAGAGGCTTTTGTCCGGGGATATTTTCGCGAGTTGGCTCAATCGTGAAGTCGCTTACGCTATCGCTGATGCGAATTTCTTTCTTATAGATTGATTTGCCGAGCACTTCTACTAGGTCATTCGTTCCGGGAAGCATAATTTTGGAAAAATCCTTTGGCCCACTTTGCAAAACCTCACGTTGCGCAGAAGTCAGTTTTTTGCGTGTCTCTTCGAGATAACTGTGAACTTCAGGGAATATGCCGCGGCTTTCTTCGTCGATTTTAAAAAGCATTTGAACATAGTCAAAATCGCGTTTGTAGAGGGGTTGATAATCCTTGTCAAACGGATGGTCTTGGCCAAAGCTGATTGCATTGGCATATTCGCTTAAATCGTTGGCATTCGAGAAGAATAATGTGGCCGGAGAAGTGGCTCCTACAAACGTGTATTTACCTTGCCCTCGCTTATAATTCAGAATGTACATTCTGTCGAAATCATCAAAATGATAGGTCCCGCTGTCATTCAAATACTTGCGTAGTACATCTCCAAGTATGCGATGTCCTGGCTTTGATGATTTCTCTAATTCCTGTAGCCCTGTTTTTTTATCCCATGTGACAATCTCAAACAAATCAGAGAATTTGTCGATATTAAAAAAGATTTCACCGACATCAAGAGCATCGGAAACCATTTTATGATAAATGGTTTTGCCGTCCATGTCGCGTATGACGTTTGCGACCTGGTCGAAAGCTTCCTTTATCAGGGCTATTCTGGCAAAGGGGGAGGGAATGGACGTGATTTCGTTATGTGCTTTGGCGCCTTCGGGGTCTCTAATCTCGTTACGCTCGTCTGCATTGTATGGAAATTGTTGGCAATCATACCAGTCTTTTCCACTGCCGGCATCAGTCTTGCCTATCTTGAATATTTTGGACTCTTCCATTGTTGTGGTTCTCGTTAAAAGTTAATTTTTTCCTTGACCATTTCTTTCGTCCCTCGACTATACAGACGTATGAATTTTGTGGGAGCGGAAAGACTATTGTCAATTCCCTTGGCATTTTTGTTGATGAGTTCGTTGAATGTACTGTAATCGGTTTTCCCAAATGCTCTTTTCAAGAATGTCGGTTTCTTCGCTTCGATGTCCGACACTAATTCAAAGGGCTTATTTTGCGTTGCCGTATTGAAAAGATTGAGTTGGGGATTGTTTTGTTTCATCTCGTCTAACCAACCACGGTAGTCTTCGGCAAATTCCTTGAAATGTCGATAGAACTCTCCTGTAAAGAAATCGGAACCTAAATTCAACGATTTATTGGCATTAAGTTCTCCCTGAATCTCTTTTTCTGCTTCAGGAGGATAGCATACGGCATTGGCTGCCAGCGTGAACGAGGTTAATGGCTGATAGAGTCGAGCCTTCGTTTCGTCGTAGAAGGATTTCATTGTTAGGGCCGAAGAGAAGCGATGAGTGCCCATTTGGTAATAGTGTGTCATGCCTTCCAAGTCGTCTTTGCTGCGATGACAGAAATCTACGATAGCAGATGCAGCAAGAAACTCGACCATGTGAGCATTGTTTTTTTGAGCCGTTGAGCCTTCGTTGTTTTCATACGCCTGTTGTGGCGTGTCGGCTACAAAATAGAATGCGTTTATTTCATCGGTTATATTTTTTTGGTAATAAGCCAAAGCTGCCTTTGTCTTTGACATAAAGGTTGACGATTCAATTTCACTATTTTCGTCATACTCTAACTTGAAGTAAGGCAAAACGCTTATTCCCCCGATGAGGGCATTGTTGAGCGCCTCTTTGTTTGAAAGTGTGGCATTATCAGCATCGCGAAGTGTTTTGAGCAACAAGGGGAAGCCACTGGCTCCGGTACCTCCGAAAATCGAACTAATGATGAAGATTCGGTCTCCTTGGTCGAAACTGTTTGCGATGTTTTTTAAATCATCGGAGTCTGCAATTTGATTTAGCACAACGCAACCGATATTAGGGTTGCCTTTAAACCCGACATCCATTTTGCTGTCTAGGTTTTTCTGAGAGAACAGCATTTCGACAAGCGCTCTGTTCTCCTTTGACAAGGATTCTTTCTCAATAAAATCGCCAAATCGCTTTTCGTCGGTATCTTTGATGTTAAGCGTGAAGTTTTGCAGAGCCAAATTGTTTTCTGCCGCAATTTGAGTTTTAAAGAAGGCGTAGTCTTCTTGATCAGAAAAGTCAATCTGGTTCCGTAATTTATTATACGCACGCATAAGGGTGATAGTACGCATCTTATCACCATTCGTTCTATCGGGGTCGATGATTATAGGAACAATTTCCTTAATGTCGCGTCCCAAATTTACGCCGGCAGCCATCATCATCGTTAGGCTGCGAAGCACGCGGCTACCTGTGCCGCCAATGCCAAAAATATAGAGTTTAGACATATTCAGAAGAAATAAAATTAAAATGGAACGTGGGAGCAGTTAACGCTCTTCCACTTGATAAGAATGGAAAAAATGATGAAAAACACCAATGATAGAATGGCGTTAGAAACGCCAAAGCAGAGGCAATTGGAAACATCAATCGATAAAGGTATTTCCTGATTGGTTGCAGCGTCTATCTCCACCATCTTGCCTGCATAATAATCTGACAACGTCCACTGCAATCCTACAAAGAAATTGACAACAGCGCTGATGCCTGCAAATATGAGCCATCCCCACCAACGTGCCAACTTTGGGTGGTTGATGATATAGTAGTACAAGACGGCTACAAGAAGGCTCAATGCTATCATCCACAATCCAACTCCAATGTAGAGGTTGCGTCCGTCATCGGTTGTGTCGCCCCACAGATATTCTGCGAGAGGTAAACCGAAAAAGTTCTCAAAGAGTGAAGTGTAAAGACTTCCAAAAAATTCTCCCATAATGTTGTTTATTTAATGATTTTGAAAATTATTTCAGCTAATTGTTTTTCGTCTTTATAAGCATCAGCCACGCCCATGACTAGGTACTTTATGCCGGATGTCTTAGAAAGATTACCCTTTATGTTCTTTCCTGTATCGTCATTCATCATTTCAACCCATTTTACATCGTGCGGATAGCGTAGCACCATTTGCTCAGCTGCCGATTTAAAACGATTTTTATCAATGGTAAAAGTGAGTTGATGAGTATAATCTTCATCGCCCTTAAATGGCGCGATGGATTCTAATTGCAAGAAAGCATTGCTTGTTTGGTAATTCTTTAAATCTTGCAGGTAGGAATCGTCTTGAAGGGTCTGGCTCATGTCGGCTTTCATCTGCACGAGATATTTACCCTTTTTGCTCGTCTTGAGCGCAATTTCCTTTTCATCCTTTTCTTTTCCCTTAGCATTAACTCCGTCTTTACCAAACTTGTTGGTAATGCTAAACGGAACAACGGCCTTGGGGGTATATGCACAATAATATTTGTAGCCGTGCGGAATCTCTTTTAGCGTGACTTTGCTATTGAGGAGAGCCAGAGCAGAACGGCTGCCCATGAGCCACATGTAGTATGGCCGCTTCTCTCCCTCTAATTTTGTGGTTCCGTCGCTCCCATAGTAATTTCCCTCAAATTTTGACTCCATGCATATTATTTCGACCGCAAATTCAGGGTCTTTTTTCCGTTGCTTTAATATGGCATTACGAATATCAATTTGCCTGTTTACAAAGAAGTCTTGTGCGTTTCCTTCCGGCACATCAAGAATGCAGTCCGACACAAAGACGGCAACATCCGACGGCTTCAAGGTGCCCAGCATACGAACAAGCATATCGCCCAAATCTGAATTCTTGCGGACTCCTCCTACCGTGCGAAACTTCTCGGGAGTCAAATTGCGGATAAACGTCTGCAAGTTGCTCTTGTGCGGAATCACCATGGAGTTGATATAGTTCAATTCAGTGGTGTCAGAATATCCCGCCAACGCACTCACATAGCCATAGACCGCATCCTTCAGTTCTGCTCCGGTGCACATATATCCATCCATGCTACCGGAATTTTCAAGATAGACTTTCAGCGTGCCGACATGACCTTCTTCACCAGAGGGAACAGGCTGCCATGCAACTTTTACGCCTTTTCCGCATGATGAAAACATACAGACTAGTAGCAAAAAGCATACAGGGCACAACTTTTTCAGATAATTGGAATTCAACATGGTTTTAACTCTCTTTTGTTATAGCGTTAATGTGAATTACGACTTGGTTTTGTTTAGTTTTTAAGTCTTATTCAGACAGCAACAACGTATTGCTGACTGTCCTTTCAGTTTTACTACACCTGCCGGTAAGTCGCCTTAAAAACTCCCAAAATAAAAGGCTTTGGTAAAATCGGTGGTCTTTGGCACAGTAATGAAAAAGCGTGGGAGTTCCTACTGTTGCCTATCTTCTAACGCCCAGGTCTAGCATTACCTTTCCTATCAGAAGAGTAGGCAATGCAGACACCCACGCGAATATGGATATATCGACAATCTGTCAAATATACACATATCACGTTGGCTTCTACTATTGCCTCTTGCGATAGGAAATTTCTAAATTGCTAGTTTAGGACGATGCAAGCAAGCGCAGTAAACGCCAATTCAAAATGTACACCTCCCCGGCGTTCTTATGGTCGACCGGAAAGGCGTTGGCAAATATACATATATTATTTTATAAGACAAGAAAAATTCTGTGACTTTTTCGTTTTTCCTGTCTTTCAATGAATCAGACGGGGCAAAAAAGAAGCCCCACCCAAAGCCGTTTACATTGGCAAGGGGAGACTTCTAATAAGGTTTAAGCTGTACGGCGACGGTTGCGTCTGCCCTCGGCAAGCACTTTAATCACTTTCTTTTTAGAGAAAGCTAAGGTGCCATTGAGGTTGAACGTGGCGGGTTGGAGTGTTCCCTTCGCTCGCATCCGTGAAACGGTGGCAGTGCTCTTGTGGAGGAACTCAGCCAAGCCCTTAAGGCCGTAAACCCAGTCGTCGGGGTCGTCAAGGTCGGTGTTAGAACCGACAGGCGCTTCGATGCCCTGCAACTTCCGGACAACAGCGTCGGCAATTTCGTCAACGCTCACGGCAGTCACGAG
>Ga0065709_1029819_pt1 | contig 11995 bp, 11 predicted proteins | sample Hoacrofraction14_2_FD_59096 | JGI IMG/M metagenome (GOLD analysis project Ga0065709, IMG submission 59096) | Hoatzin crop microbial communities from Cojedes, Venezuela, sample from fiber fraction 14 v1 | ecosystem: Host-associated > Birds > Digestive system > Esophagus > Crop | place: Venezuela... | reverse complement strand
GCATCATCTACCGCTTCCGTGAGACCTGTCATAATGCTCTCATATACGTTGTTCATCTCATACCTCCGATCTCAAGCTCTTTTCCAGTTCCTCTATCATTCTTTTAATTGCGTTGCACTCTGCCATAGACAGATTATCCTTTTTATTTTTCGGATACACGGTCACCAGATAGATTGTTTCAAGGACAAGGAAATCAACATAACAGACCCTTGTACTTCCGCTCTTGCCCATGTTGTTGATGGCAAAACGCACTTTCCTCAGTTTTCCGGTTCCCGGGATAACAGGACCCGCCTGCGGGTTTTCAAGAAGCAATCTTTCCAAGCGCCGCAAATCTTCATCATTCAGTCCTAAACGATCCCAGTTCTTTGAAAATTCTCGCGTTTGGATAAACGTTCTTGTCATGCACACTATCTCCTTTCGTATATTACCCTATTTAATAGGGTGCGTCAACATACTCTCGCCCCCTGTCCGTAAGATGCGCAACAAAAAAGGAGCACAGCCATTCTGCGATGGCTGCACCCCTTATGATTCCTATCCGTATATCCCGTAATCCCTCAAAAAGCAAGGGAAATATTACTTACCGCCCGGCAAGATTCCGCGATCGAGTCTGACAGTAAGTATCCCTCCCATGCCTGCGAGCATTATACAGCATTCGCTGAGATTGTCAATTATTTTTCGGAAACGGTTCCGGGAAAGACCTGTGGCATATTTCCGGCAATTTTTCCTGTATTTTTGTCAAAATGGCAAATTCCCCGCCCCCGCCGCCGCCCGTTCCCGGCAAAGCACCCGTTCGCCTTTCCGAACTTTCCTGCCGCCTGAAGAATGCCGCCGCGCCGCCCGCCCCGAATTTCGGAGTTTTGACGAAGCCCCGCCGGCCGGACCTTTTCGTCCGACCGGCGGGGCTTGGGGATTACTGTTTTGTATCGATCTGACGGCTTGCCTGCGCCCGGCCGGCTGTCATTCACGGCCACCGGGCGAGTCATGAATCTGTGTCCTTTGCCGCCGTCCGGCGCTGTGAGCCTCACAGCTTCCGCAGCATCTCGATCGCGTCCTTGATATACGTGTTGTCCACGGTATCAAACCGCCCCTCATCCGCCGCCTGCGCATAGGCGGAGTTCACCGGCACCATGCCGGCGACCGGGATGCCGAGTTCTTTGGCATTTGCCTCAGCGCGGCTCTCGCCGAAGACCGGGATCTTCTTCCCGCAGTCCGGGCAGAGCAGGTAGCTGTAGTTCTCGATCAGGCCGAGCACCGGGATGTTCATCAGGTGCGCCATGTTGCAGGCCTTCGCGACGATCATCTTCACGAGGTCCTGCGGGCTGGTGACGACGAAGATGCCGTCCACCGGCAGGGACTGGAAGACCGTCAGCGGCACGTCGCCGGTTCCGGGCGGCATGTCCACGAGCAGATAGTCCAGCTCGCCCCAGACCACATCGGACCAGAACTGCTTCACAACGCCCGCGATGATCGGGCCTCTCCAGACCACGGCCTGCTCCGGGTCAGGCATCAGGAGGTTCAGGCTCATCACCTTGATCCCGTTCGCCGTGATCGCCGGCAGGATCTGGTCTTCGGCCAGGGCCTCGGCCTGCGTGTTCAGGCCGTACATCTTCGGGATCGACGGGCCGGTGATGTCCGCGTCCAGGATGCCGACATTGGCGCCGGTCGCGGCGAGCGCGTTGGCGATAGACGCCGTGATCATCGATTTGCCGACGCCGCCCTTGCCGGACACGACGCCGATGACGTGCTTCACGTGGCTGTACGCATTCTCCGGTGCCTGAAACGACTGCGGCCCCTTCGCCGCACTGGGACATCCTTCGCAGCTCTCACGCGAGCAGCCGGAAGCGCCCGCGCAGTTCTCTTCATTTTCTCTTGCCATGACTCGTCTCCTTTGCTGTTACTCTTTGTATTACTCTGGCTATTATACACTTCTGACCGGCTCTTGCCTAATGGATTCTGCGCCTGCTTCAGATCTCCCCGAGATCCTGCGCCAGCAGCCGCAGCAGGTACGAGCTCACGACCCGCGAGAAATTCCGGATGTCGCGGATGTACGCGAAGTCCCGCCCGAAGATCAGCTGCTCGGCCCGCAGATCCTTCTCCAGCCCCGTGAACACGCCGAGCACACTCACCCCCTGCGCCCGAAGCCGCCGGATCTGCGCCGCCGTGTCCTGCGCCGCGAAGTCGCCGAAGTACGGCTCGATGCTGCGGCTGCCCGGCCGGTTGACGATGATATCATTGGGCCGCCCGTCTGAGAGCATGATCAGGATCTTCCCCTCCTCGCCGCGGTGCAGCAGCGAATCGCCCGCCGCGCGCACCGCCAGCCCGTCCCGGTTGTTCGCCGACGTCATGAAATTCAGCACGTTCCGGTCATCCTCCGCCGGCGCGTCATAGGCGCGGAAGCGCTGCAGCACCGTGTAATCCCAGAACGTGCAGAAGCCCGTGATCTCATGCGCGATCCCCGCGCGGCTGAGCGACGCGGCGATAATGTACGCCTGGATCGCGACCATCGACTGCCGGTTGTGCTGCGAGCCGCTCGCGTCCATCAGGATGCTGACCGCGTACCCGTTCGAGTGCGTCCGCGTCTGCCGGGTAAAGAGCTTCCCCGGGTCCGTGCGGCCGATCCGCCAGAGCCGGTTCGGGATCACCGTGCCGCAGTCGGCCTCGATGAGCTCACTCTCCGTGCGCAGCCGCAGCATTTCCTTTAAGGAAGCACTCATCGCGTCGACGCTCCGCCGGATCAGGTTGCGGTGATTGAGAAAGGCGCGCCGGTTGTCCGCCGCGTGCTTCTGCGCGCGCACATACTGCGCATTCACGAGCACCGGGTCCGCGAGGATCCCGTCCGTGTAATAGAGCAGGCAGTCCGCGTGGATCCCCTTGCAGATCCGCCTTGTCCGGTAATCACTCTCCGCCGGCGTGAGGTAGCTGCGCCCGTAATTCGTCTCGATGTACGAGTACATCTTCGAAGCCGCCTCGGCGTCCACGGTCACGATCCGCCCGCGCGGGCTTTTCTCTCTCGATTCCTCCCCCTCCGCGCTCTCCGCCGAAAGGTCCTCGAGGCTCGTGACCTGCTCCTCCATTTTCCGGAGGCAGCTCTCCATCATGTCATCACACGCGTCCTCCTCGAGAAAGTCGCGCCAGTTGAATTCCTTCAGGTCCTCCATGGTCGTGTCGAGCACGTGCCACAGATCGCCGTTTCGTCGCTCGAAGCCCGTGTCGATCAGCGAATTGTAGAGCCGGTCCACGGTCCAGATCAGTGCGAACGTCCACCCGTAATTCTCGCAGGCGCGCAGCATCTCCAGCGCCGCCTCGTTCTTCCGGTCCGCGCGCCGGTCCCCGGTCAGCACCCCGCGCATCAGCGCGATCTTGAGCCGCCCCGCGATCGTCTCCTGGAGCGAGCCGTAGCGCTCCTCGAGCAGCTCCTCGAAGGCCTTGCGCCGGATCTCCCCCACGCCCGGCCGCTCCGGCAGCGCCCTCGGAAATGCCGCACACTCCACCGTCAGCTGCGCCAGGCTCGTCAGCGGCGCCTCCTCCGCCCCGCAGCAGATTTTTTTCAGCAGATACAGCGCGAACGCTTCCCGGTCAAAATACCGGTCGAAGGCCCCCTGCTTGATCGCGTCGTACATCGCCGCGTGTTTCAGCGTGGAGAAGGACGCCGTGTCCAGCTTCGTGTCCAGCGCGTAGTTGCCGCTGACCGTCCACATGAGATTTTTCATCCGGAGCTCGGCTTCCAGGGCCTCGTCCGTAAAGTCGTCAAACATCTGTGCCATGTGCCGCTTATCCTCAGCCCTCGAAGAAGTCCGCCGCGGTCCACGCCTCCGGGATCCGCGTCGCGATGATATCCTCGACCAGCTCGCGCTCGAACGGGTCAAATGTCTTGTTCACGATGCCCATCCGGATCGCCGGCCGCGGGCTCAGGCCGCCCCGCACCGTGCGCAGCGCCCCGATGAGACCGCGCATGTCGAGCGGCCGCGTCGAGATCTCGTGGTTCGCCGCCTTGGTCTGCAGATCGAGGAACAGCCCCGCGCACTGGCGCTCCGCCTCCTTCTTCATGTCCGGGAAGAGCCGCGCCGTGATCCGGTAAATCGTCTCCTCCGTCACCGCCGGCATCTCGATCACGAGGAAGCGCGAGACCAGCGCCTCGTTGAGCTCCCGCGTGCCCGCGTAGCCATAGTTCATCGTGCCGATAAAGCGCGTCGCCTCGTGCAGCGGCCGCCGCCCGTACCCCGGCACATCCAGCACCCGCCGGTAATCCAGCGCCGCGTGCAACACCGAGACCGCGTCGTTGCGCGCCATGTTCACCTCGTCGAGCACCGCGAAGCCGCCGTGGGCCGCCGCCTCCCAGACCGGGCCGGTGCGCAGCGTCACCTCATTGTTGCGGAACGTGTCCGTGCCGACCAGCGACGCCGCGTCCGTGCTGACATGGAAGGAAATGTTATAGAGCGGCCGCCCGAACAGCCACGCCAGATTCTCCGCCAGCATATTCTTGCCGGTCGCCTTCGTGCCGGTCAGCAGGATGTTCTCCCCTTCAAGCAGCGCATGCGCCGCCATCTCAAAGATCTCCCGCCCGTAGAAGGGCAGCTCCGGGACCTGCACGCGGTCCGCGCACGCGCTGTCCACACCGCTCTTGCGCCGGAACGCCTCGATCTCATCCAACAGGGCCCGGCTCACCCCCTGCTGCTCCATGATCTCCCTGATCTCGTCCACACTGACTCCTGTTCTCCTGCGCGGGGACCGCCGCCCCCGCACACCGTCCGTCTCAGATCTCCGTAAATGAGAACCGCTCCTTAATCCCGGACGCATCGATGTCAAAGATAATCTCGCGGCCGTCCTCACTCACGCTCTTCTCCAGCTTCAGATTCGCGTCCTTAATCTTCGCGCGCACATACGCCTCCGGGTCGTCCGTCTCGATCTCCTCGATGAAGACGTCCCGCATCTGGTTGTTCGCGCATTCATTGAACACTTCCCATACCGTCTCGTAACATTTCCGGCTCATACATCTCTCCGTTTCCGGCCGGGCAGAGCGAAAACTCCCGGCCCGAGAACTGTCTCTGTTCGGCCCGTTCATACCATCCGGCCGCCCGCCGCCGACCTCACAGCGCGCCGAGCTGCCGCCGCGTCACATCAGACCGCGCGCGTCGCCCGGCGCAGCCATTCCTTCTCCTCACCCTCACAGAGCGGCGAGAGCGCGGCATACACCTTCTCATGGTACGCATTGAGCGTCGCCTTCTCATCCTCCGTGAGCATCTCCGGCAGCAGCGCGTCGAGATCAAACGGCGCAAGCGTCAGGATCTCGAACTCCATGAACTGCCCGTACTCATTCTTCTCCGCCTTCCGGCAGAGCACGAGATTCTCGTGGCGGATGCCGAACTTGCCCTCCAGGTAGAAGCCCGGCTCGTCCGACGTGATCATGCCTTCTTCAAAGACACACGGCGTCCGCCGCCCCTGCATGGCCTTATAGGAAATGCTGTTCGGTCCCTCGTGCACGTTCAGCAGGTACCCGACACCGTGCCCCGTCCCGTGGTTATAGTCCTTCCCGACCGCCCACAGCGGCCCCCGGGCCAGCGCATCCAGCGACAGTCCGCTCGTCCCGTACTTGAACTTCGCGGCCGCGAGCGCGAGGTGCCCCTTCAGCACGCGCGTGAAATATTCCTTCTCCTCCTGCGTGGTCTCGCCCATCGCGAAGGTCCGCGTCACATCCGTCGTGCCCTCGAGGTACTGTCCGCCCGAGTCCACGAGCAGGAACGAGTGATCCTCCACCGGGATGTCCGTCTCCGGCGTCGCGCTGTAGTGGACAATCGCCGCGTGCGGCCCCCAGGAGCAGATCGTGTCAAAGGACAGTCCGAGGAAATGTTCCTGCTCTTTTCTCAGCGCTTCCAGATGATCCGACGCCGAGATCTCCGTCATCACGCCGCCGCGCTGTCCGTCCGCGTCATACTCACAGACCACGCCCTTCTTTCCGGTCTCCCGGTCGATCTCAGCGCGGTCCCGCGCACTCGCCGCAGCGCTCTGCTTCAGCCAGTACATGAAATGGGTGAGCGCGGCGCCGTCCTTCAGATGGGCGAGCCGCATGTTCTCCATTTCCACGGGGGTCTTGATCGACTTGGGCAGGAGCGTCGGGTTCTGCTCCTCGAGGCGCTTCGTCCCCTCCGGGATCTTCTTCCACGCCGCGTAGTTCACGATCGCGCTGTCGAGCAGCACGCAGGCGTCGTCCGGGATCGCGCGCAGCGCCTCATAGAACTCATCGTACGGCGCGGTCTGCACGCCGTCCGCCGCGAGCGCCTGCCGCACCGTCTCCGGCAGGGCTTCCTCCTGCACATAGAGCGTCAGGGTCTCCGGCGAGACGATCACGTTCGCGAGGAAGACCGGATTGCAGGCCACATCGTCGCCGCGGAGGTTGAGGAGCCAGGCGATGTCGTCGAGGGAGGTGAGCACATGCCACTGCGCGCCCTTCTCCTCGAGGGCCTTGCGGAGATTCCTGATCTTCTCCGCGCGGCTGCAGCCCGTGTACTCGGTGCCGAGCTCCCAGATCTCCTTCGCGCTGCGCGCGGGGCGGTCTTCCCAGATCTCGCCGACCAGGTCCGCGTCCGGCTCCAGGCGCACGCCCTGTTTGCCGAGCTGCTCCTCGAACCGGCGGCCCTGCACCGCGCTCATGCAGCGGCCGTCGAAGCCGAGCGTCTGGCCGTCGGTGAGATGGGAGGCCAGGTATTCGTCGACCGTGGGCACGCCCTCTTCACCCATTTTCTCGAGGATGATACCGCTGCCCTCGAGCTCGCGGGCCGCCTGCAGGAAGTAGCGCCCGTCCGTCCACAGGGCCGCCTCGTCCTGCGTGATCACGGCCGTGCCGGCCGAGCCGGTGAAGCCCGTGATGAACTTTCTGCACTTAAAATATTCCCCGACGTACTCGGACAGATGGAAGTCTGCCGTCGGCACCAGGCAGGCGTCGATGTGCTTTGCTGCCATGTGCTCCCGGAGAGCCGTGAGACGCTGTGTTACTGTCATGTCCATTCCCCCTTCGCGCTTTGCGCTGCTGTCTGCTTGTTCCGGTCCGCTTCTGCGGGCCTTTGCTGTCCTATGTTATTTTATGGTAACTGTTCAGAGCCATCCGGGAAATCCTTCGGATTCCCCGGATGTTTTGACTTCGCCGGGCGCCCTGTTTCCTGTCCGGCCGAATGCGGCCGGCCGTGCGCAGCGGTTCAGCGGTTCTTCTCGTAGATGAGCCCGAGCCCGCGCAGCACCAGATCATCGTCCTGGTGGATCTCGTGGCGGCAGTTCGGGATCACCGCCTTCGCGAGCCCGCCGGTCGCGACCACCGTGGCGTCGGTGCCGAGCTCCGCCGTGATCCGGTCGATCAGGCCGTCCATCATCGCGGCCTGCCCGTTGAGGATGCCGCTGCGGATCGCCTCCGTCGTGTTGCGGCCGACTACCCGCTTCGGCACCTCGAGGCTGATGCCCTGCAGCATCGCGGCCTCCGAGATCAGGGACTGCAGCGAGACCAGCATGCCCGGCAGGATCATGCCGCCCGTGAAGTCGCCGTTCGCGTCGACCACCGTGAGCGTCGTGGCCGTGCCCATGTCGATCACGATCAGCGGGCACGGATAGACCGCCGCCGCGCCGACCGCCCCCGCGATCAGGTCCGCGCCGACCTCCGTCGGGTCATCCATCCGGATATTCAGGCCGGTCCTGATGCCCGGCCCGACGATGCGCGCCCGCACCCCGCTGATCTTGCGGATCGCCGCCGCCAGCATACGGTTGACCTGCGGCACCACGGAGCCGATGATCGCCCCGTCGATGTCCGACGCCTGCCGGCCGTGCAGCTCGAGGGCCGTGCGGAACAGGATCGCGTACTCCAGCTCCGTCTTGCTCCGGTCCGTGGAGAGACGCTCCGTGAAGAGCACCTCCTTCCCCTCCATCGCGCCCAGCACGATGTTCGTGTTGCCCACGTCTACTGCAAGGATCATCTCTGCCTCCCTTCTGCGCGGCGGCCCTGTCGCTGCGGCAGTCTGCGCAAAGCACGGCCGCCGGGCCACCCTGTCTGTTCTGAAGGCGCCGCGCCCATACCCCGCGTCGCCGCCTGCTTTCCCGTCACCGCGCGGCACGCGCGCTGTCTGCGTCTGTGTGTTTCCTCCCATTTTCCTCACGGGTCTGGTCTCACCCCAGCGCCGCGTCCAGCAGCTGCTGCGTGTACGGGTGCTGCGGGTGGCGGAAGATCTCGTCCGCCGTCCCCTGCTCCACGATCTCGCCCTGCCGCATCACCAGCACGCGGCTGCAGATCCGGTAGACCACGTTCAGGTCGTGGCTGATGAAGAGGTAGCTCAGGTCGTAGCGCTCGCGCAGCTCCACGAGCAGCCGCAGGATCTGCGCCTGGATCGTCACATCCAGCGCCGACACCGGCTCGTCCGCCAGCACCAGCTTCGGGTGTGTGATCACGGCCGACGCGATGCTGACCCGCTGCCGCTGCCCGCCCGAGAGCGCATCCGGCCGGCGCGAATAAAACTCCGCGTCGAGCCCGACCTGCGCAAGCATCTCGAGCGCCATGTCCCGCCGCTGTGCCCTCGTGCGCCGGAGCCCCGGCGTGCAGTGCTCCTGCGCGCGCAGCGCCTCCTCGAGCGTCCAGCCGATCGTGCGCGCCGGATTCAGGCTCGAGAACGGATCCTGGAAGACCATCTGCGGCCGCTCCGTGTGGTGCACGATCTCCCCGGTCTTATCCGGGAGCATGCCCAGGATCGCCCGGCAGAGCGTCGTCTTCCCGCTGCCGCTCTCCCCGACCAGCGCCACACTCTCCCCCTCGTAAATGTCAAAGCTGACATCCCGCAGCACCTGCACCCGCCGGCTCCCCCCGCCCGGTCCGGCCGTCTGCTTCCGGTAATATGTATTCAGATGTCGGACCTCAAGGATCGGCTGTCCCGCCATGGTCGTCTCCTTCTCCCTGCCTCATCATGCCCGGCAGCCCCTGTCTTCATCACTGTATACGGAAAATCATCGGTCGTTTTTTGCGCAGTCTGCGTTGCCGGCCGTCAGGCGCCCATGGCCTCCCGCTCCGGCCGCGCCGCGCCTTACCGACTGCGCCGCGGCGCGTCCGCCGGGATCGCGGCAATCAGTTCCCTGGTGTACGGGTGGTGCGGATCCCGGAAGATCTCCTCGACCGCCCGCTCCTCCACGATCTTCCCCCGCTGCATCACGATCACCGACCGGCACAGCCGCCGCACGACCTGCAGGTTGTGGCTGATGAAGAGGATCGCCATCCCCGTCTGCGCGTTGAGCTTGCGCAGGAGCTCCAGGATCTGTGCCTGGATCGTCACATCCAGCGCCGTCGTCGGCTCGTCCGCGATCAGGAGCTTCGGCCGGCTGATGATGGCCGCCGCGATCATGGCCCGCTGCAGCATCCCGCCCGAGAGCTCGTGGGGATACATGCGGTACACCGCCTCCGGGTCCGGGAGCTCAGCCATTTCCAAAGCCTCCAGCGCGCGCGTGCGGCGCTCGGCGCGGCTGATCCCTTCCCCGAAACCGACCCGCGTGGTCTGCTTCGGCGTCCCGCGCCCGGTGATGAGCGACATCCCGGCGTCCGCCGCCCGCAGCCGCTCCGTCATCTCCGCCTCATGCCCGTGCACGCGCAGGCTCTCCTCGACCTGCACCCCGATGCGCCGCACCGGATTAAAGCTCGTCATCGGTTCCTGGAAGATGACCGCCATCTCATCCCCCTGCACAGACCGCAGTTCCCGCGGGCTGCAGCGGAAGATCTCGTGCCCGTCCAGCAGGATGCTGCCTTCCACCTCGGCCTTCTCCCGCGGCAGCAGGCCGCTGATGCACATCGCCGTCACGGTCTTGCCGCTCCCGCTCTCGCCGACGAGCCCGAGGATGTCGCCCGCCTGCATCGCGAAGCTCACCCCGTTCACCGCAAAGCGCTCCGGCGCCGCATCCCGGAAATGCACTCTCAGGTCGCTCACCCGCAGCAGCGCCCCGCCCGGCACTCCTGCCGCCGTCCCGAAATCCTGTCCCATGCCGTGCCTCCTGTCCGTCCCGTCTTCACCGACCACCGCTGTCCGCTGCGGATGTTCCCTCATTTCCCTGCCGGCCTGTCTGACTGTTCCTTCCGGTCTTCGGCCGTCATTTCATACTTTTTCTCATTTCTCCGCAGGATGTCTTTCCCCGTCCGAAGGCGGCCGCCGGCCGTCACTCGGCATCTGCCTGGAACGACTCGCTGAGCAAGGAGAATCCGAGGATCAGCAATACCATGGCGCCGCCGCTCCCCAGCGCATACCACGGCGCATTGCGCAGGTACGTCTGGCTGTCGCGCAGCATCAGCCCGAGCGACGCCGCGGGCGGCTGGATCCCGATGCCGAGGAAGCTCATCGACGCCTCCGAGAGGATCGCGTTGTTGAACCCGATCGTCACCGCCGGCAGCAGCACCGTCATCGTGTTGGGCAGGATGTGCGCGTAGAGGATCCGCGGCGCCGACACCCCCATCAGCCGGGCCGCGCGGATATAATTCTGCTCGCGGCAGCGCGCGTACTCCGTCCGGACCACGCGCGCAAAGCTCGGCACAAAGAGAATGCCGAGCACCAGAATGATATTGTACACACCGCCGCCCGTGATCGACACGACCACCAGCGCCAGCAATATCGACGGAAATGCCGTCACGATGTCGCACAGCCGCATCAGCACCAGATCCGGAATGCCCCCGAAGTAGCCGCACAGACTCCCGATCAGGATCCCGATCGCGCACCCGATCGCCACCGCACACAGCGCGATCAGGGCGCTCTGCCCGGCGCCCTCCATCACGCGCGAGAGCACGTCCCGCCCGAAATTATCCGTCCCGAGCAGATGCCGGAGCGACGGCGCCTGCATCTTCTCGGCCGCGTTCATCTTCGTGGTCCCGTACGGAGTCCAGAAGAACCCCAGCACGATCAGGGCGCACATAAAGCCGGACAGCGCCGCGCCCGCGCAGAAGAAGAAATTGTGCTTCTTCCCGCGCCCGCCGGCCTTCTTCGTCCCGCTTCCCTTACCCTTCGTCACCGCCATATCCATCCCCCGTCAGCGCAGCCGCACCCGCGGATCCATCCACTCGTTGATAATGTCCGCGAGGAAGTTCACGGCCACGATCCACGCCGCCAGCAGCACCACGATCGCCTGCACGACCGGGAAGTCCCGGTTGCCGATCGAGGCCATCAGCAGGCGCCCGATGCCCGGCACCGTGAAGACCTGCTCGATGATGATCGTCCCCGTCATGATCTCCGCCGCCGACACCGCCAGAAATGTCACCACCGGTATCATCGCGTTGCGCAGCACATGCCGCAGGAGCACCGCGGCCGGCTTCGTTCCGCGCGAGCGGGCGGTCAGGACATAGTACTGCCCCATTTCCTTGCGGATACTGCTCCGGAGCATCTTCGCCGTCATCGCGATCCGCGGCAGCGCCAGTGACAGCGCCGGGAACAGCAGATAGTGCAGGCTCCCCGCGAGATCATCCTGCGGCCGCACGAAATCGCCCGGCACAAAGAGCCGCAGCACCAGGCCGAGCAGAAAGCAGATCAGGATCCCGAGAAAGAACGGCGGCACCGCCATCACGGCCTGATCGAGCACGAGAAAGAGCCGGTCCGCCGCGCGGTTTTTGATGCTCCCCGCCGCGATCCCGAGCGGAATGGCCGCCACCGCCGTCAGGGCGAAGGACAGCACCGTCAGCAAAATCGTCGCCGGCAGCTTGTCCGCCAGCATCTCCGCGACCGGCATCTTGTAGCTGTAGCTCGTCCCGAAGTCCCCGTGCAGAAAGTCCGTGAGCCACAGCCAGAACCGCACGAGCACCGGCTTGTCGAGCCCGAGGCTCTCCCGCAGCGCCTGCACCTGCTCCGGCGTCGCGTTCGTCCCGAGGAGCTTCGTCGTCGGATCCCCCGGGATCACCTGGAACGCCAGAAATGCCAGAAAGGAGACCAGCAGCAGTGTCCCCGCGAAAGCCAGCAACTTTTTCAGCAGTGCGCGCATGCCGGTCTCCTCCTCTCTCAAAATC
>Ga0065709_1006343_pt1 | contig 11995 bp, 6 predicted proteins | sample Hoacrofraction14_2_FD_59096 | JGI IMG/M metagenome (GOLD analysis project Ga0065709, IMG submission 59096) | Hoatzin crop microbial communities from Cojedes, Venezuela, sample from fiber fraction 14 v1 | ecosystem: Host-associated > Birds > Digestive system > Esophagus > Crop | place: Venezuela... | reverse complement strand
CGCTCGGTGGTGAGGGTGGTCTGGTTCTGCGCGGTGTCTGCCATGCTGCCTCCCGTCGTCATGCGTCCAGTCTAGCCCACGGCGCCGCGGCAGGGGACGGTGGGGCTGACGGGGAACGGTGGGGTTGACAGGAAACGACGAGGGCCGGCGGGGAACGGCCACGACAGGAGGGGACGGCAGCGGCAACCCCGATGGATGCGAGTCTTTGCAACATCGCCGCAGGTCAGACCGTATCAAAAGCGAATCACGACTTATGCGACACCTTGCCAAATCGTCTTGCGGGTGGGATGACCGATGACGTATATTTTTTATACGAGTGTCATGTTTTTCGCCGTATAACGGAGGACCAAATGAACAAGGCGACGAGAAGGTCCCTTGCCCTCGCCTTCACCTTTGTGCTCGCCATCGCCGTGAGCCTTGTCGCGCCCGCGCGCACCGCCCTGGCAGAGATCGCCAGTGGCACGAGCGGTACCTGCACGTGGGTGATTGACGACGACGGCACGCTGACGATTTCGCCCGCTGAGGGCGAGGATGAGGGCACACTGGGCTCATGGACAAAGATTACTCAGTCTCCGTGGGCAATGCAGTATGCAACGAAAATCAAGAAGGTCGTCGTCAAAGAGAAAGTGTATGTGGCGGAGACCGGCAAGTACTTGTTTTCTGGCCTTAGTTATTGCGAGAGCATGGACCTAAGCGGCCTTGACACAAGCAAAGCAACGAATTTGAGCAACATGTTCTCGAACTGTAGCTCTTTGACATCACTTGATATTTCTAACTTTGATACGAGTAACGTAACTGACATGTCGTCCATGTTTAGCTCTTGTCAGAAACTTCCCACCATCACGTTTGGCGAGAAGTTTGATACGAGCAAAGTAACTACTATGTCGGTGATGTTTAACGACTGCCAGGGCCTGACTTCACTTGACGTAAGCAAGTTTGACACGAGCCAAGTGACCAACATGGCGTCTATGTTTAATAACTGTAAATCCCTTACCAGCCTTGACGTGAGCGGTTTTGACACGAGCAGTGTAACTACTATGAACAGCATGTTCCAGAAGTGCTCATCCCTCGCGAGCCTTGACGTGAGCGGCTTTGACACGAGCAAAGTCACGTCCATGAACCTTCTGTTTTCCGAGTGCAAGGCTTTGCCCAGCATTGACGTGAGCGCTTGGGACACGAGTGCCGTGACCTCCATGAGGTATACGTTTGCGTATTGTGAGGCCCTTACCACTCTGGATCTCACGAATTGGGATGTCTCTAAAGTCAATCGCACGAACAGCAATTGGACTTATGGACTTATATACATGTTCTTAAACAGCTCGAACCTCACGACCATTTACAGCACATCCGATTGGAAACTGAGCGACGAAGAGTCGAAGTTCATCTTCACGGGTGCAACCTCCCTTGTGGGTGGCGCAGGCACAAAGTATGACGCCGACAATGTTTCGGTCGCCTACGCTCACCCCGACGGGGGCACCGACAACCCCGGGTACTTCTCGGCCAAGCCGTACACGGTGAAGTTCGACGCCAACGCTGATGACGCGACTGGCTCCATGGACGACCAAGACTTCGTCTACGGCACTGCGCAGAATCTCACCAAGAGCGCTTTCTCGCGCTCCGGCTATACATTCACGGGCTGGAACACCGCAGCCGATGGCTCTGGCACCTCGTATGCCGACGAGGCCGAGGTCAAGAACCTTACGTCCGTGGCTAAGGGCGAGGTCACGCTCTATGCCCAGTGGGATGCCAAGCCTACCTACACCGTGGCCTTCGACGCCAACGACGGCACGGGCTCCATGGACAGCCAGGGCTTCACCGTGGGCGAGTCCCAGGCACTCACCTCCAACGCGTTCACCCGTGAGGGCTACACCTTCAAGGGTTGGAACACCGCGGCGGACGGCTCGGGCACGTCCTATGCCGACGGTGCCACGGTCACGGACCTCACGACCGAGGACGGCGCCACGGTCACGCTCTACGCCCAGTGGGACGCCATCGTCTACACCATCACCTACGACCCCAACGGCGGCAACTGGGACGGGGACACGGCGTCTCGCTCCTTCGACTACACCTACGGCACCGCGATCAGCATCTACGAGCAGCCCACGCGCGACGGCTACACCTTCGTCGAGTGGCGCGGCTCGAGCTACCAGCCGGGCGACTCCTACACCGTCGTGGAGGACCATACCTTCACCGCCATCTGGGAGAAGGACGCGGTGGTGAAGCCCAAGTCCACCACCAAGGCAAGGGCTAAGGTCCTGCCCCAGACGGGCGACCCCTACGGCAACGAGCCTGTCGCGCTTCTCGCCGCCGGCGCCGCCCTCCTTGCCGCAGGCGGGACGGCCGTCGCCGTCGACCGCCGCCGCCAGCGCTAGACACGCTCACATGTACACAGCCGAGAAGGGCCCTCATCGCGGAGGGCCCTTCCCACATAGGGGAGTGGGATGAGACGGTCTGCCGTCAAAGGCGCTTCTCGTATACATAGCTGCAAAAAGCGTTGCATAGGCCTTCACAGAAAGAGGGTTTGCGGCTGATAGATAGGCTCTCTTATACTTTAGTTGTATGTGTGTTTGGCCTGTCGAGAAGAACCGAGTTGGACCATGAAGAAGCTCCTGAAGAAGGCGCTTGCCCTGGTGATGGCGATCGTGCTCGCCCTGAGTGTCGTGGTGGTTGCCCCGCCTACTGAGGCTCAAGCGGATACCACGTCGTACTACCTGGACGTCAACGGCTGGATTAACGGCGAGAAGGTCGTCAGTGGCATGCAGTTTCGCTTTGACGTCTACATCAACGGCAAGAAGGTCAAGACAAACGTCAACGACTACTACACGGAGCACTCTCCGGGCACCACCTTCAAGGTGGTCATGAACAGTGCCACCACGGGCTACGAGCTGGAGGAGACGCCCCGCAAGGTGGATCAGTACTCCATCCTGGTCTACGAGGGCACCATGCCCAATCACAGGGTCAATCTCTACGTCGTGGCCAACACCATCTACTACATCACCTACAACTCCAACGGCGGCTCGGGCTCCATGGACACCCAGAAGTTCCTCTATACCCACGAGCAGGAGCTGACGGCCAACGCCTTCACGCGCGACGGCTACACCTTCACAGGCTGGAACACCAAGGCCGATGGCTCGGGCACCTCCTATACCGACGCGCAGTCCGTGGTCAACCTTAGCAGTGACCCCAACGGCAAGATCACGCTCTATGCCCAGTGGGAGATGAACGACGTCACCGTGACGCCGTACACAGGTGACTACGACCAGGCGGCGCACGACGTGGCCACCGTGGAGGGCCTGCCGAGTGACGCGACCATCACCTACGGCACCACCGAGGGCACCTACAACCTCACGAGCATGCCGCAGAAGACCGACGCCGGCGAGTACACGTATTACTACAAGATCAGCGCCTCGGGCATGGAGGACGTCACGGGCAGCTTCACCTGCGTCATCAACAAGATCGACGCGGAGGTCGACCTGAGCATGTCGTCTGCGTCCGTGGCCTCGGACGAGACCATCAGCTTTGACGCCACCACCACCAACACCGACGGCGTGCAGATGACGGCCGAGACGAGCGACGCGAGCGTGGCCTCTGCCACCGTGGCCGCGGACGGCACCGTCACGGTGACGCCGGTCTCGGGCGCCACGGGCACGGCGACCATCACCGTGACCTCGCCTTCGAGCACCAACTACAACGAGGCCTCCAAGGACTTCCACCTTACGGTCACCAACGGCTTCACCTATATCGTGCCGGGCGACGACGAGGTCACCTACAACGGCAGTGCCCAGTCGCTGAGCGAGGTCAACGTGCTCAGCCCGAGCGACGCCACCGTCAAGTACGGCACCTCCGAGGGCACGTACGACCTCGATGCGCCGCCCTCGTATACCAACGTGGGCACCTACACGGTCTACTTCCAGATCACGGATGCCGACGGCAACACCGAGACGGGCAGCTACGCGCTCACCATCAAGCCCAAGACCGTGACCGTGACGGCTGACGACCTGAGCAAGACCTACGGTGAGGGCGACCCCACCCTCACGGCAACCGCAAACGGCCTCGTGGGTAGCGACACCCTGAGCTACAGCGTGACGCGCGCCGCTGGCGAGGATGCGGGCGAGTACGTGGCCACGCCCTCGGGAGACGAGCTCCAGGGCAACTACAAGGTCACCTACAAGACGGGCACCTTCACTATCGAGAAGGCCACACCTACCATCACGCCCAGCCAGAGCGGCTACGCCATCAAGTATCCCGAGTCCCTCTCGCTGGACATCGCCAGCAGCAATACTGATGGCTGCACGTTGGAGTGGTCGCTCTCCAACACCGACGTTGCCGAAGCGACGGTCGCGGCAGGGGAGGGCACGAGCAAGGCCTCGGCCACCCTCAAGTCGCTCCTGCCCGGTTCCACGACGCTCGTGGTGACGTCACCCGAGACCAAGAACTTCAAGGCCGCGACCAAGAAGTTCTACGTCACCGTAAGCAAGGGCGAGATCGTTTACCAGATCGTCTACGCAAGCGAGGACGAGGCCATCACCTATGACGGCAAGGCGCACAAGCCTGACGATGGTGTGGCGGTGGTGGTCGAGTCGCCCGAGGGCGTCTTCATCGAGTACGGCAAGGAGGAGGGCAACTACTCTGACCTCACCCTCGACAACTACAAGTACACCGAGCCAGGCACCTACCGGATCTACTTCCAGCTCTCCAAGGCCAACTACGAGACGGTGCACAGCTACTTCGACTTCACCATCAAGCCCATCAGCGTCACGCCGCCCGAGGGCACCGACTTCACCTACGATGGCACCCAGAAGACGGGCGTGACCGCCACCGACAGCGCCTACACGCTGAGTGGCACCACCCAGGCCACCGACGCCGGCACCTACACCGCCACGGCCACGCTCACCGACACGACGCACTACTCCTGGTCTGACGGCACGACCGACCCCAAGACCATCACCTGGACCATCGACAAGGCCACGCCCACGGTCAACCTCACGCCGTCGAGCGACACCACGACCTTCCCCGACGCCGTGACGTTCACGGCCACGACCACCAACACCGACAGCGACGTCAAGCTCTCGGCCACGGTGGCGGACGCCTCCGTCGTGGGCATCTCGGCCATCGGCGACGACGGCAGCGTCACCGTGACGCCCGGCAAGGTGGGCTCCACCACGGTGACCATCACGTCATCCGAGACCACCAACTACTACGAGGCCACGGCCACGTACACGATCCAGGTCTTCGAGGGCGGCATGACCGTCACGCCCGAGGACCAGACGGTCACCTACAACGGCTCCGAGCAGACGCCCGAGGGGGTGACGGTGACCACACCCGAGGATGGGGCCACGGTCACCTACGGCACCGAGGACGGGACCTACGACAGCTCTTCTCCCATGGGCTACACCGACGCGGGCACGTACACCATCTACTACCAGGTGACGGCCGACAACTACACCACCGTCACAGGCAGCTACACCTTCACCATCGAGCCCAAGGACATCGCCGACGAGACCATCAGCGTGGACCCGGTCGACGACCAGACCTGGACGGGCTCGGAGGTCACGCCGTCGCCCGTGGTGACCGACTCGCAGACGGGCAAGGTGCTCACCGAGGGCGTGGACTACACACTGAGCTACGAGGACAACGTGGACGAGGGCACGGCGACCATCACCATCACGGGCATCGGCAACTACACCGGCACCCGCACGGTGACGTTCAAGATCGCCAAGGAGATCTTCACGATCGTCTTCAGGCCCAACGGTGGCAACTGGAACGGCAGCACCGAGAACCGCGTGATCGACTACGCGGACGACACCACGATCACCATCCCCGAGGCGCCCGAGCGCGAGGGCTACACCTTTGTGGAGTGGCGCGGCTCGAGCTACCAGCCGGGCGACAAGTACACCGTGACCGAGGACCACGTCTTCACCGCCATCTGGAAGAAGGATGCCACGACCACGTCCAAGGTGAAGCCCGCGAAGGGCGCCAAGAAGACGGCCGTGCTGCCCAAGATGAGCGACCCGTACGGCAACGCGCCGACGACGCTTGTGGCCGTGGGCGGCGTGCTGCTGGCCGCAGGTGCGGCCGTCGTCGCGATCGACCGACGTCGTCGCCATCACAAGGCGTAGGCGAGATAGGACATAACGCCGAGAAGGGCCCTCCGCGCGAGGGCCCTTCTCGTGCGTGGGGTTTGGATGGGACCCCTACCGGGCTGTGCCCTAGATGCGGCGGATGAAGAGGCCCGAGAGGAGCTTGGGCTCGAACCAGGTGGACTTGGGCGGCATGAGCAGTCCCGCGTCGCTCACGGCCATGAGCTCGTCAAGCGAGGTGGCGTGCAGGGAGAGCGCCACGCCCTTCTCGCCTGCCGCCTCTCCCGCACGCCGTGCTGCGTCCTCGCCGCCCACGAAGCTGATGCGATCGTTGCCCGAGGGGTCGTCAATGCCCAGCAACGGCCCCAGGATGCGCTCCTGCGCGATGCTCACGTCCAGGCGTGCCACCGGGTCGCTGGCGTCTGCGGGCGCGGTCAGGCGCAGCTCGTGCCAGGCACTCGCCGTACAGAGACCAAAGGTCCCGGCCTCCGCGGGCTCCACGGGACCGCTGGCGTCGCGCACCTCGAAGCCCTGGGCCGAAATGGCGTCCAACAGGCCCTCCTCGTCCAGGCCGGCGGTGTCCGCCACCACGCGGTCGTAGGGGAGGATCATGAGCTGCTCGGCGGGGAAGAGCACGGCAAGGAAGCTGTCCCAGGGGCCAGGCGCACCGACTGCCGCATGCGCTTCTCGGCGCTCATGGCAGACTTCGACGGCAGAGGCCGCGCGGTGGTGCCCGTCTGCGATGTAGGCGCACGGTACCTGCGAGAAGAGCTCTCGCAGGGTCGTGACCGTGTCCTCGTCGGCCAAGCGCCAGACCACGTGCTCGCAGCCGGTGACGTCGGTGAAGGCATAGAGCGGCTCGCCCTGCGTGGCGGCCTCGATGCAGGCGTCAAGCGCAGGCAGCGCGCGGTAGGCGAGGAAGATCGGTCCCGTCTGGGCACCGGTGGCGCGGATGTGGTTGATGCGGTCGGCACGCTTGGCCGCGCGCGTGTTCTCGTGGCGGCGGATGGTGCCGTCGTCGTACTCGTCAACCGACGCGCCGCAGACCACGCCCGTCTGGGTGTGTCCAGCGCCCGTCATGCGCCACACGTAGTAGCAGGGCACGTCGTCCGCGACGAGGGTGCCGTCGGTGGCGCGGGCCTCCAGCAGCTCGGCTGCCTTGGCATAGACGTCGGGCGCGTACATGTCGTGGTCGGGAGGGAAGGCCGATTCGGGCCGGTCGATGGCCAAAAACGACCTAGGGTGCTCGGCCACGAAGGCCGCCGCCTCGGCGCGGCTCACCACGTCGTAGGGCAGCGCCGCGAACTCCGCGGCATGCTCGGGCGCGGGGCGAAGGCAGGTGATTGGGTCGACGTGCATGGTGCTCCTCTGGTCGGCGTGCGGTTCGCGGTGTGCGATGCGCGCGGCTTGCGACGCGCACGGTTCTTCTCGCAAAAGGAAGGGCGCCCCGCAGGACGCCCGTCCAAGGTACCTATTCTAGTTCGAAGGCTCCGGTGTAGAGCTGGTAGTACGTGCCGCGCGCGGCGATGAGGTCATCGTGCGTGCCGCGCTCGATGATGCGGCCGTGGTCCAGCACGATGATCACGTCAGCGTTGCGCACGGTCGAGAGGCGGTGCGCGATGACGAAGGTCGTGCGGTTCTCCATGAGGGCGTCCATGCCGCGTTGCACGATCTGCTCGGTGCGCGTGTCGATGGAGCTCGTGGCCTCGTCCAGGATCATGACGGGCGGGTCGGCCACGGCGGCGCGGGCGATGGACAGCAGCTGGCGCTGGCCCTGGCTCAGGTTGGCCGCGTTGTCCGAGAGCATCGTGTTGTAGCCCTCAGGCAGGCGCTCGATGAAGCTGTCGGCGCCGGCCAGGCGCGCGGCGGCGATGCACTCCTCGTCGGTGGCGTCCAGGCGACCATAACGGATGTTGTCCATGACGGTGCCGGTGAACAGGTTCACGTCCTGCAGCACGATGCCCAGCGAGTGGCGCAGGTCGGCCTTCTTGATCTTGTTGATGTTGATGCCGTCGTAGCGGATCTTGCCGTCGTCGATGTCGTAGAACCGATTGATGAGGTTGGTGATGGTGGTCTTGCCGGCACCGGTGGCGCCCACGAAGGCGACTTTCTGGCCGGGCAGCGCGTAGAGCGAGATGTCGTGCAGCACCTCGTGGTCGGGCGTGTAGCCAAAGTCGGCGTTCACGATCACGATCTCGCCCATGAGCGGCGTGAGCGTGACGGTCCCGTCCTCGTGCGGGTGCTTCCAGGCCCACTGGTTGGTGCGCTCGTCGGTCTCGACAGGGTGGCCGTCGGCGCCCGTGGTGGCACGCACGAGCGTGACGTAGCCGTCGTCGTCCTCGGGCTTCTCGTCAATGAGCTCAAAGATGCGCTCGGCGCCCGCGAGGCCCATGACCACGAAGTTGATCTGGTGCGACACCTGGCCGATGGAGCCGGCGAAGCGCTTGGTGAGGTTGAGGAACGGCACCACGATGTCGATGCCCAGCGCCATGGCGCCAAGCGATGGGTTGGGTGCACCCAGGGTGAGCATGATGCCGCCCGCGAGGGCCACCACCACGTAGGCGAGGTTGCCCATGTTCATGAGGATGGGACCCAGCGTGTTGGAGTAGATGTTGGCGTTCTTGGCCGCCTCGAAGAGCTCCTCGTTGACGGTGTCGAAGTCGGCCTGGGTCTGCGTCTCGTGCGTGAAGACCTTGATGACGCGCTGGCCGTTCATGGACTCCTCGGCAAAGCCCTCGAGTCCGCCGATGCGGCGCTGCTGCAGCAGGAAGAAGCGCGCCGAGCGTCCGCCCAGGACCTTGGTGAGAAGGGCCATCAGGGCCACCATCACGCAGACCACCGCGGCCAGCGGGATCGAGTACCACAGCATGATGGCCAGGACCGACACCATGGCGCATGCCATCGTGAGCAGGTTGGGCAGCGCCACGCCGATGAGCTGGCGCAGCGTGTCCACGTCGTTGGTGTAGTGGCTCATGATGTCGCCGTGCTTGTTGGTGTCGAAGTAGCGGATGGGCAGGTCCTCCATGTGGTCGAACATGTCGTCGCGCACGTGCATGAGCGTGCCCTGCGTGATGAGGGCCAAAAGCTGCGTCTGAGTTGCCTGCGCGGCGAGCGCCACGACGTAGAGCACGATGAGCGTGAGCGTGATCTTGAGGATCTGCGGCTGCGCGGCGGCCCAGTCGCCCGACTTCCAGTAGTTGCCCAGCACGTCGATGGCCTTCTGCATGAAGACCGACGGGAACGACGAGAGCACGGCGGCCGTGACCACGCAGATGAGCATGATGGTGGTCTGCACGGGATAGTACCTGAAGACGAGGCCCACGGCGCGCTTGAACGTGGCCATGGGGTTGGTGGCTCCCTTGCCGCGGGGGTTCTTTGCCATGCTACTCACCTCCCTTCACGGTTACGTTGCGAGTGGGCGAGCCCTTCTCGTCTGCGTCGTCCTCGACGTCGATGACCTTGTCGTCGTGCGACTGCTTGTTCTGCGTGAGGTACGTCTCGCGGTAGATCTTGTTGGAGCGCAGCAGCTCCTCGTGGGTGCCGATGGCGTCGATGCGCCCGTCGTTCATGACGATGATGCGGTCGGCGCCCTCCACCGAGCCCGTGCGCTGCGCGATGATGATCTTGGTGGTGGAGGGGATGAACTCGCGGAAGCCCTGCTGGATGAGCTTGTCGGTCTTGGTGTCTACGGCGCTCGTGGAGTCGTCGAGGATGAGGACCTTGGGGCTCTTGAGAAGGGCGCGCGCGATGCAGAGGCGCTGCTTCTGGCCGCCGCTCACGTTGGAGCCGCCCTGCTCGATGTAGGTGTCGTAGCCCTGGGGCAACTGGCGGATGAACTCGTCAGCCTGGGCCAGGGTGCACGCGTGGACCATCTCTTCGTCGGTGGCATCCTCCTTGCCCCAGCGCAGGTTGTCCTTGATGGTGCCGCTGAAGAGGACGTTGCGCTGGAGCACCACGGCCACGGCGTCGCGTAGCGTCTTGAGGTCGTAGTCGCGCACGTCCACGCCACCCACGCGCACGGTGCCCTCGGTGGCGTCGTAGAGGCGGCTGATGAGCTGAATGAGCGTGGACTTGGACGAACCCGTGCCGCCGATGACGCCGATGACCTCGCCGCTCTTGATGTGCAGGTCAATGTTGGAGAGCGCCGTGCGGTCGGCCGCGGCTGAGTACACGAAGCTCACGTCGTCGAAGTCGATTGAGCCGTCGGCCACCTCGTAGACGGGGTCCGCTGGGTTCGTGATGTCGCTCTTCTCGTCAAGCACCTCGCAGATGCGCTCGGCGCTCTCGGCGCTCATGGTGACCATCACGAAGACCATGGACAGCATATTGAGGCTCATGAGCACGGCGAACCCGTAGGTGATGAGCGCGGAGAGCGAGCCCAGGCCCATGACGGCGCCCTGGCTCGTGACGATGGTCTTGGAACCAAAGTAGACGACGCTTGCATAGATGACGTCGACGGCGAAGGTCATGGCTGGCTGGTTGAAGGCCAGGATGCGCTCGGCGCCCCAGAAGTCGTGGAAGAGCGTGCCCGAGGCGCGTCCGAACTTCTCCTTCTCGTACTCCTCGCGCACGAACGACTTGACCACGCGGATGCCGCGGACGTTCTCCTCCACGGACTCGTTGAGGGCGTCGTACTTGCGGAAGATGCGACGGAAGATCGGCATGACGTGGATGGCGATGCCAAAGAGCACGCAGGCGAGGAAGATGGCCGCGATGACGTACACGCTGGCCATGGGGCCGGCGGTGACGAACGCCATGATGATCGAGAAGATCATGACCATGGGGGAGCGCACGACGGTGCGGATGAGCATCATGAACGCCTGCTGGACGTTGGTGACGTCGGTGGTGAGGCGCGTGACCAGCGAGCTGGTTGAGAAGTGGTCGATGTTGCCAAACGAGAAGCCCTGGACCGACTGGAAGATGTCGTGGCGCAGGTTCTTGCCAAAGCCGGCCGATGCGATGGAGCACGTGACGCCCGCGCCCGCGCCGCAGGCGAGGCTCACGAGTGCGAGGCCGATGAGGATAAGGCTGTAGTGCGTGATGGAGTCCATGCCCTCGCCGGCGTTGATGGCGTCGATAAGCATGGCGGTGATGAAGGGCAGGATGCACTCGATCACGACTTCGCCCATGACGATGATGGGCGTCATGATGGACAGGCGCTTGAACTCGCGCACGGAGCGGCCGAGCGTCGAGAGCACGTGGCCCAGGGTGGGGCCGGTCGGTTGGGTTGTGGCCGTGGTTGCGGTGGTGTCGGTGACGGCGGCGCTACTCATGGGCGTCCACCTCCTTGTCAAGGCGCTCCCAGTGGTCGATGAGGCGGTCGAGCGTCTGGAGGAGCTGGTCCTTCTCGTCTGCGTCAAGCACCTCGAGCGCCTTTGCCTCGAAGGCCTGGCGCTGCTGCTCGATCTGGGCCGCGCGGGCACGGCCCTCCTCGGTGAGCGTGATTTCCTGCTGGCGGCGGTCGGTGGCGAGCGGCGTGCGCGTGAGCAGGCCCTCGCCCTCGAGTTTGGTGAGCACCTCCGAGAGCGCGCCCGAGCTGATGGCGCTGCTCTCGAGCAGCTCACGCTGCGTGAGGTGTCCGTCGTTGTTGAGCAGGATGACGAGTAGCGGCTTCTTGCCCCCGCGCCCGCCGACGTGGCAGCGCAGGAAGAAGCCCATGTGGCCGATGTCGCGCAAGATGCGCTGCTCAAGCGTGGCGTCGGCGGCCTGATTGCTGTGCATGGCTTGCCTTCCCTTGGATGATGTGCGAGCAAAACATTAGGTACCTAACGAATAGATGTCAAGGTACCGAACGAACTTCGTAGACCCATCACATTTGGCAGGGGAGGGGCTGCAGCCCCCGCGCGGTGAGGCCGAAGCCCGAACTCGCGCCAACCGATTGCTGCAGCCCCCGCGCGGTGAGGCGCAGCCGAACT
>Ga0065709_1029817_pt1 | contig 12010 bp, 9 predicted proteins | sample Hoacrofraction14_2_FD_59096 | JGI IMG/M metagenome (GOLD analysis project Ga0065709, IMG submission 59096) | Hoatzin crop microbial communities from Cojedes, Venezuela, sample from fiber fraction 14 v1 | ecosystem: Host-associated > Birds > Digestive system > Esophagus > Crop | place: Venezuela... | reverse complement strand
CTCTTGAACATATCCCAGCTTGCACATGCAGGTGACAAAAGCACCGCTTCCCCTTCATTTGCATTGTCACTGCAATATTTCATTGCGTCTTCAAATGTCTTTTCATGATGGATATTATTAAAACCATTCTTCCTTGCGCAAGCATCAATTTTATCAGCTGTTGCTCCGATAAGAACGAGTTCTTTTACCTTGCCATCAAACGCATTTATCCATTCATCAAATTCGCTTCCCTTGTCATATCCGCCGCCAATAAGATATGTTGGCTTGCTCATGGCCTTTATTCCTTGAATAGCCGCATCAGGGTTTGTGCCTTTGGAATCATTGTAATAATCAACTCCGCCTTTTGTCCCGCAGTATTCTATTCTATGTTCAACCGCTTTAAAATCTCTTATTACTCTCAAAATAGTTGACATTGGAACGCCCATTGACATAGTCATGGCTATAGCAGCCATGACATTTTCGATATTACAAGTTCCTACAAGATTCATATCATGAATATTCATGATTTTTATAACATTTTCTTTATCCGCAAACATAATCTCTTCGCCGTCCAAATAGAATCCGTTTTCTATTTTTTGCGTTGAGGAAAAGAAAATAACTCTTGCAGGACATCTCCTTGCAAAGTCTCTTGTATATTCGTTATCAAAGTTCAAAACACATACATCATCTTTAGTCTGATTATGAGTTACATTTTCTTTGCATGCGGCATAATTTTCCATCGTATGGTGACGATTTAGATGGTCCGGTGTGACATTAAGTATAGCCGAAACCTGTGCATGAAAATTTTCAACAGCTTCAAGCTGAAATGAACTAAGTTCTGCGACAGACACTGCACTATCTGTCATATTCGGTGCTTCAAGAGCATATGAATGTCCGATATTTCCTACAACATAAACTTCCTTTTCATACGCTTTCATAATTTCGCCAACAAGTGTTGTCGTTGTTGTCTTTCCATTTGTTCCTGTTATAGCTATAAGTTTGCCCTTGGCAAAATTGTAAGCCAGTTCTATCTCGCTCCAAATCGGAATATTTCTTTTTCTGAAATCTTCGATGAATTCCGTATCAAGCGGTACAGCAGGACTTGGAACAACAAGAGATATTTCTCTTTTTATATCATCTTCTAAATCACCGATTACTATAGTAATTCTATTTTTGTCGGCATCATCAATTTTTTCATTTATTTTATCAATAGAATTATCCTTATTTTGATCGAACAAAATAACATCTATATCATTTTGTGCAAGTAAATGTGATGAGCCTATTCCCGAAACGCCCGTTCCTATGACGAGTACTTTTTTTCCTTTTAAATCCATTACTTTTTCTCCATTTTATAACATTGCCCAAATTCCGATAAATGCAGCAATAATTGTCCATGTTTTAAACGCATTGACTATTCTGGTCTCTTCCCATCCGCACCTTTCAAGGTGATGATGAAATGGTGCCATCTTGAAAATGCGCTTACCATGAGTAAGTTTAAAATATCCGACTTGCAAAATATCTGATACAACTTCAATAACAAAGATTATTCCCACTATAGGTATCCATAAAGGCATCTTTAATACATAGCTTATTGCAACAATAAATCCTCCAAGAGCAAGAGATCCGCCATCTCCCATAAATATTTTGGCAGGATGTGTATTATAGAATAAGTATCCAAGAAGTCCGCCAAAAAGAGCCATGCATACAGGTACTGTATCCATTCCAAAATAAACGGATGCTATAGTAAAAAACAATACAACGACTGCACTTACGCCTCCGCAAAGGCCATCTACACCATCTGTCAAATTCGTACCGTTTGTAGTAGCAAGCGCTACAAAAAACATGAATGGAATATTCATAATTCCAAGGTTTATGACAGAACCTGTAAACGGAATCATCATTTCAAATGAAATATCCGTTGCAGCAAGAATATATACCGTAAAAATAACCATCACAAAAATTTCAAGCAAAAACTTTTGCCAAACTCTAAGTCCAAGGTTTCTGTGTAGTGCAACCTTGATATAATCATCAATCATACCTACAAGATAAAATCCTATAGTAAGTATCAAAACAACTCTTATATTTGTACTTTTTACAGCATAAGGAATCGATACAAGAAGCATCGGTATAATAAATATTATTCCGCCCATAAGAGGTGTTCCTGATTTTTTCTTGTGAGACTGAAGTCCTTCTTCTCTTTCATAATCCTTTAAGCCAAGTTTTTTTATCCATGGTATTACGATTTTTCCAACTACAAGAGCAATTATCCATCCCAAAACAAGTGGCACTATAACACCGGCAACAATACTCGAATTCATTTTTCACATTCTCCTAAATACTTATTTTAGCTATTATTTTTGAAAGCCAAATTTCATTATAAAACTTTTTAAGCTTTATGCATACCCATTTAAAAACTTTTATGTACTGCCCTCTGTCGCAGAATCTGACGAGGTATCCTCTTCAGAGCCTTGTGAAGTCTCTTGAGTATCTAAAGTTTCTGCCCCGTTTTCACTTCCTGCCGTATCAGAAGGAAGATCGGATGAGCCTGTTACTTCATCACCCGTTTCAGGGTCTATCAAATTGCCTGTATTTGGATCAATGTAATATCCTGTATCTGCATCTATTTCAAAATCTTCCCATACATTAGATGTACTAACCGCTGCACTATCTGTTTGCGTATTTTCCGCAGAACTTTCACTACTAGCACTACTGCTATCAGATGACGACTCATCTGTGCTACTATTAGTAGATGCTATAGCGCTTGCAGCAAGCTCTGCAAGTTCTGCTTCCTCTTCTTCTGTAAGTTCCTCTGTCATAGGATATCCAAGATAAGGAAGTACTTCTGTCAAAACTTTTCTGACGATTCTTGTTGCAAACTTTGCATCAGCCTGAATCTCAGCATTTGGTCTGTCTACAACGACATATATAGCAATTTCCGGATCGTCCGCAGGTGCATATCCCATAAATGAAACAACATAGTTTGTTTTATCTCTCGGAATAGTTTCGGCAGTACCTGTCTTTCCGCCAATCATATATCCCGCAGGTCTTGCTGTTTTACCTGTTCCTTCATCTCCTGCTACTACAGCATTACAATATTCAACAATTTTGGAAGACGTAGTTTCCGAAATTGTCTGTCTGATTATTCTTGGTTCTATAGACTCAACAGTCGCACCGCTTGATGATACAACTTCACTTACGAGATGTGGCTGATAATAATATCCACCATTTATAAGTGAGCAAAAACCTGCGATTGTTTCTATCATAGTAACGTTGAAGCCCTGCCCAAATGTTCCTGTTGCAAGTTCAGTAGGTCCCATATCATCGGCCGAGTACACAAGATTAGCTGTTCTTGCTTCTCCCGCAAGATCGATATTTGTTTTTAAACCAAATCCGAATGCATGCTGATATTTGCTAAAGACTTCAGATCCCATAGCCTGGCCTATCTGCATGAGAGCAACGTTACAAGATATCTCTATGGATCTTTCTACGGATACAAGTCCGTCACCATATCTGTTATGGCAAGAAATATTTGTACCGCTTACATTAAGCGAGCCATCGCACTGATATACTTCATCTCCCGTTATGCTCCCCGAGTCAATCGCTGCGGCTACTGTAAAAGGCTTTGCGACAGATCCCGGTTCATAAGTTGTGCTTATACAAAAATTCTTCCACAATGCATTCAAATTCTTCATTATCTGATTGCTTGACATTGTTTCCAAATTTGTTTCATTTATATATCCTGAATTCTCATCGGTTATCTCTACCTTATTACCGTTTTCATCGAGCATTCTGGAACCTATGAGAGCATCGGTATTATATATGTCATTCAAATCAAAATTCGGATAACTGGCCATAGCCAGAATTTCGCCGCTGTCAACATCCATGATTATGCATCCGACATTTTCGGCACCATTTCCTTCATGATAGTTATTTGTATACTCTTCGTTAAATTCATATAGATATTTTTCAACTATTGATTGGATATTACTATCTATAGTAGTAACTATATTATCACCGTCTTCAGCAGGAATTGTTGTTCTTTCAAGATCAAGTTCACTATCAAGATATCCATATTCTCTGCCTTCAGTTCCACTCAGCACATCATCATAATATTCTTCAAGTCCATAGGTTCCGACGCCATCAGATGTTGTAAATCCAATTACATCACTAAGCATACTATCATTGGGGTAAGTTCTCTTGTACGATTCTTCAAACCAAACGCCTTTTATATTTTTGTTATAATTTTCGCTTGTCGAATCCATATATGACTGAAATGTTGATATTTCTTCATACGAAAGTTCTTCCAATAAAACTTCATAGCTTGATGTTGTTTTTGTACTTATAATATTTCTGATATTTGCCTCGTCAAGTCCAAAAGTCTCAACAAGTGCTGCAACAGTAGGGTCAATGGCATCTTCATACTGAAGAAGAACTTTTACATCCAAAACAAGTGCATATACTTTTTGGCTTACAGCAAGATATGTTCCGTTTTTATCAAGTATTGCCCCTCTTCTGTAAGCAATAGATGTTGAATCATAGCTTTGCTGACTTAGAACCTGTTTTTTGTAATCATCACCATTGTTTTTGGTGATAGATACAATTCTTACAGCCAATGCTCCAAAGCATAGTACAAAGCAAAAAAACAATACTGCAAGTTTTTTTCGCATTTTAAATGTAAATTTCTGCGTTTTTTTCTTTTTCTTCATATTTTTCCCCATTAAAGAATGCCGGCCCAACTTCTATCTGCCGGCATTCGTAAAATCATTATCACTCGTTTGGAATCTCCTTTTGCTGACGAACATAATCATCGCCGCCGTCATCCGAATAAGTTATTATTTGGTCTGTATTGGCATATTTCATACCATATTCAAGTGCCTTTTCCTTTATTGCTTCGTAATCAATACTCCCAATTACTTCATTATATCTGTCATCATTTTCCTGAGTCAAATCGTTAAGCTCACTTTCAAGAGATGCAAGTTCTTTTTTTACACTTATAACCTTGGATCTGAGAGATACATATACGGTCAAAACTCCGACTGCACATGCAATCCCAAGAAGTATAAGAAAAGCACTCCATACGCGCGATGCCGCATTTTTTTTTCTTGCACCGCCCTCATATACTTTCCTATACTGCCAATCTGTGTAGCCATCAGCATTTCTGCGTACAGTGTTACCTTCGTATTCATAATTTCTACCGTTAGAATATTGTTTGTATCTTGTCCTGCTCATACTTATCACCCTTTCCTCATTCCATATCGTTTGCCTTTTCAAACACTCTTAGTTTGGCGCTTGCAGATCTTTTGTTTGCGTCAAGCTCCTCCTCCGATGGCAAAATTGGTTTTCTTGTTATAACTTTCCCCTTACTCTTCTTGCCACATGTACATACCGGAAATTCCGGTGGACACGTGCACGGATTCTCATTTTTCTTAAAATTCACCTTTGTAATTCTATCTTCAAGTGAATGGAATGTGATTACACAAAATCTGCCCCCCGGCTTCAAAAAATCAATCATTCCATCCAATGAATCTTCAAGTACATCAAGCTCTCTGTTGCATGCAATTCTAATAGCTTGGAAAGTTCTTTTACTCGGATTGCCACCCTTTGTTCTCATCTTGGCAGGAATAGCCTCGTGTACGATTCTATCAAGTTCCAAAGTCGTCTCAATAGGAGCTTTTTCTCTTTCCATACATATATGCTTTGCAATATTTCTGGCAAACTTATCTTCGCCGTAATCTCTTATTATGTGATATATCTCTTCCATAGGCCATTCATTTACAATCTCTCTGGCTGTAAGAGTTTGCCTTGTATCCATTCTCATATCAAGAGGTGCATCATTTTTGTAACTAAATCCCCTTGATGCATCATCAAGTTGATGAGATGAAACGCCAAGATCTATGAGTATGCCATCCACTCCGCTGACGCCAAGTTCTCGTAGCCTTCTTACAGCATTCTCATAATTGTCTCTTATGATTGTTACTCTTTCTTTAAATGGTTCAAGGCGCTTCGTTGCTGCCTCTATAGCTTCAGCATCCTGATCTATTCCATATAGCATGCCTCCATCGCTTAGTTTTTCTGCGATATGATATGAGTGTCCGCCGCCGCCCAAAGTACAATCAAGATATATACCATTTGGTTTTATATTCAAATTTTCTATTACTTCATCAAGAAGTACAGAAACATGTTTAAATTCCATTAAAGCCTCCGCTTAAATCTTAGGGCATACGACTGGGGTTCGTATGCCCACCCACTAATATTTTTTAGGACTCACAATAAGGCACATCTATCAAAAGTTAAGTCCGAGTTCACTGATTTTCTCAGCAAGATCTTCTATATTATCAAACTGCGAAGACTCTTGCCACTTATGCGAGCTCCATATCTCAGCGTGATTGCCAACGCCAACAAATACTGCTTCGTTTTCTATGCCTGCATATTTCATAAGATTTGCCGGCAACTGTATTCTTCCCTGTTTATCAAAATCCGTTTCATAGGCTCCGCCAAGATAAAATCTTTTTATCTCTCTTGTATCCTTCCTACTGGCAGGAAGGCTTTGAAGTTTCATAACAAAACTCTCCCATTCATCTTTTGGGTACATAAGTAAACATCCGTCTAAGCCTTTGGTTATAGCGAACTTGTCGCCAAGTTCCTCTCTAATCTTAGCCGGAATGATGAGTCTGCTCTTATTATCAATTGAATGGCTGTACTCACCTGTTAACATGTTTCACCCTCGCGATAGGTAAAGTTTGTTTATAGTTGCAGTTTAGGCCTTTTGGAAATTTCCCTCCTATTTTCACCAAAATATGGATATAAATCCCCTTTTGCCTCCACTTTTAATTTTATTTTATACCACTTTTTTTATGTCCGCAATAGGTTAAATGCCGTTTTTACACGCAAAAAAAGCATCCGTGGTATTATTACGAATGCTTTTCTACATCATTTTGTATTTTTTCATATTCAAAAATACAATATCTATGATTTACTTTTTTTAAATAAATATTTTACGTAAAAACACATTTGGTTTATTGATTTATTTTTGACATTTTTTCAACATACTCAGCATTTGCTTCATCTATCTTCAAATCTGAAGGTAGTTTATCATAATGATGCTTTTTCATATGAAGTCTTACAATAATATCAGTAACCAAAGCAAATATAAACAAAGCAAATCCAAGCATTTGGGATACAGCTATATTTGTTCCCCAAAAATGAAGTTGATCTGTTCGAAGTCCCTCTATTATGCTTCTGCCAAGTCCATATCCACCAAGGTAAAGAAGCGTTATCTCGCCGTGAAATTTCTTATGTTTTAAGTAAAGTAGCATAAGAATCAAAATCATAAGATTCCACATACTTTCATAAAGAAAAGTCGGATGTACTTGGATATAATTTATTCCGTCAGTTATATGCTCGCTCATAAGAGGTGTGATTTCACTACTTCTAACCATCGAAATCGGTATTCTCATAGCAAACAAAGAATCTGTATATTCTCCAAATGCCTCCCTATTTGTAAAATTCCCCCATCTTCCAATGATTTGTCCAAGGATAAGGCCATATACTCCGGTATCTGCCATAAGTCTGTAACTTTTATGTTTTAGATGCACATAAATCGCAAGTGTGATAAATCCTGTTATAACACCACCGTATATTGCAAGACCGCCATTTCTGATATTCAGGATTTCAAGCAAATTGTCTTTATACATATCCCATGAAAAAAGCACATAATAAGCTCTTGCACCCATCACGGAAAAAACAACCAAATAAATTGCAAGATCCCAATAATCATCAGGAAACTGTCCAGTTTTTTTAGCTATAGTACTTGCAAGCTTAACGGCCAAAATAACACCTATTCCGATTATAATTCCGTACATTGCAATCTTGAAGCCAAATATTTCAAAGCTCTTTGGCACATAGTCTAAATAAATCCCCAAATGCGGGAACGAAATTGACATATCACTCATATTTGCTCCTCAAATGGTATCATATTCGCGCCGCCGCGATATGATTATTGCTATGTTATAAGTTTTGAAACGGATTGTTTCATGCTTCGCATTCTCACAATCCTACGAACATTCGGAAATCGCCCTGCTCCCTTCGTTCGCATAGCTTTTTTCCTCATATTCGCTTCACCGCGCTATAAAAGAAGTCATTTGTGTAAACACAATGACTTCTTTTGCATCGCGGTTTCAAAACTTATACATTGAATCTGAAAAGTATCACATCTCCGTCTTTTACAACGTATTCTTTACCTTCCATGCGGACGAGGCCTTTTTCTCTTGCATTTGCAAGTGAGCCTTCTCTAAGAAGGTCTTCATAATTTATAACTTCAGCTTTGATAAATCCTCTCTCAAAGTCTGTATGAATCTTACCTGCTGCCTGAGGTGCCTTTGTTCCAATCTTGATGGCCCAAGCTCTGCACTCATCCTCTCCTGCTGTAAGGAAACTCATAAGTCCAAGAGTTCTATAACTTGCAGCAATAAGCTTATCAAGTCCTGATTCTGCAAGGCCAAGGCTCTCCAAGAATTCTGCCTTTTCATCATCATCAAGTTCAGAAATCTCAGACTCAATCTGAGCACTGATTACAAATACTTCACTTCCGTTATTTCTCGCCCAGTCTCTAACAGCCTTTACATAGTCATTTGATGCACCGTCATCAGCAAGGTCATCATCTTTTACATTAGCTGCGAAGATAACAGGCTTCCATGTAAGAAGATCATATGTATTCATAAGTGCCAGCTCATCTTCATCCGTGATGTCCATATCTTTTGCAAGCTTGCCATTTTCAAGCTGCGCCTTTATCTTATTAAGAAATTCCAATTCTTTTGCTGCTGTCTTGTCCATACGCGCAGTCTTGGTAACCTTGGCAATTCTACGCTCAAGTACTTCAAGATCTGCAAAAACAAGTTCTAAATTAATTGTCTCAATATCTCTTACAGGATCAACACTTCCATCAACGTGGATAACATTAGTATCCTCAAAGCATCTAACAACATGAACGATTGCATCAACTTCTCTGATGTTAGCAAGGAACTGATTTCCAAGTCCTTCGCCCTTACTTGCACCTTTTACAAGGCCTGCAATATCCACGAACTCGATTGTAGCAGGTGTTACCTTTTTAGAATTATACAAATCTCCGAGAGCCTTAAGTCTCTTGTCCGGAACAGGCACAACGCCTACGTTAGGATCAATTGTGCAGAAAGGATAGTTTGCAGCTTCTGCTCCTGCCTTTGTAAGTGAATTAAAAAGTGTACTCTTTCCTACATTAGGAAGGCCAACAATTCCAAGTTTCATTTTATTTCCTCTTTCCTTATATATTGGGGCTATATATGCCGTATTTATTATTTTTCGTACCACATATAAAAAATCTCAGTACAGCTACAAATTATAGCATACTAAGATTTTTTTGAAAATTGCTAAATTGGAATATTCAACAAAAGTGGACATAAAAATGCGGTCAGCACTATTTTTTCAAATTATACCGACCGCATTTTATTATTCTACTTTTTCTGCTATTTACATGAAATAATACCTTTACATAAGCATACGGAACATCTCTATAACCTGTTCCTTTGTAGCTTCTCTTGGGTTTCCTGGATAACAAGCATCTGCAAGAGCATCGTCTGCAAGCTGGCTCAAATCTTCTTCGCGAATCTTCTCATTCTTTGCAGGTATTCCAACGTCAGCGGATAGTTTCTTTACAGCTTCTATTGCAGCTGTGCGATACTCTTCCTGTGTCATATTATCTACGCCCTCAACTCCCATTGCACGAGCTATTTCACGGTATCTTTCACCTGTATATTCCTTATTAAATTCCATTGAAATTGGAAGGAACATAGCACATGCAACGCCGTGTGGTGTATCGTAATGAGCACTTAGCGTATGAGCCATGGCATGATCAATGCCAAGGCCTACATTGGAAAATCCCATACCTGCAATATACTGGCCCATTGCCATTCCTTCTCTTCCTGAAGGTTTATTCTCTACTGCATCACGAAGATTTTTAGAAATAAGCTTAATAGCCTCTAAATGAAACATATCTGTAAGTTCCCAAGCAGCCTTTGTTGTATATCCTTCAATTGCATGAGTCAGCGCATCCATACCTGTTGCTGCTGTAAGTCCCTTTGGCATTGAGCTCATCATATCAGGATCAATAACAGCAACTTCAGGAATATCATTTGCATCTACGCATACGAATTTTCTCTGTTTCTCTACATCAGTAATAACATAATTGATTGTAACTTCTGCTGCCGTACCTGCAGTTGTCGGAACTGCAATTGTTGGTACTGCATGATTTTTAGTTGGTGCAACGCCTTCTAGAGACCTTACATCTTCAAATTCAGGATTGTTGATAATAATACCAATCGCCTTCGCAGTATCCATTGAAGAGCCGCCGCCGATTGTAATAATAGAATCAGCCTTACATTCTTTAAATGCAGCCACACCATCCTGCACATTTTTTATTGTTGGATTTGGTTTGATTTCCGAATACAAAGTATAAGGAATCTTTGCTTCATCAAGTAAGTCTGTTACTTTTGAAGTAACTCCGAACTTTACAAGATCCGGATCAGAGCATACAAACACGTGCTTAAATCCGCGTGCATTTGCTTCTCCTACGATTTCCTTAATAGCTCCTACTCCATGATAAGAAATTGTGTTTAGTACTACTTTGTTTGCCATATTTTTCCTCCTACTGTGGGATAACCCCTCCTTTTTTTATGTAACCAATATTAATTCTAACATCATTTTATGAATTTTACATTACATAAATTGAATATCTATAATTTTATAACTTTTGCATTTCAAATATCCTTAACATCACATGCAAAAAATGACATCATTATGAAGCATTTAAATCATGAATATATATTTAGAACTTTTTTATCATTAGAGCAATTATTTATTTTGTGGTTGTACTAATACTACTTAGCCGTTTCAAGAAAGATCCGATAGTTGTAATGCCGCGTGAAAGTATATTTGAAGTCATATACACAGCGTTATCTTTTTTCTAATTTGTTGAAAATATATGGGCAAAAACCTATAAGATAAAATGTCATGAGCATATATTTTATAAATCTTCCCGGTGTTTGTCCTATTATGTTATACAATCCCATGCCAAGAAGTGCTATTAGAGCTGAGCCTACAAAGCCCACAACTACCCTTAAAATTTTATTTTTCAAAGTGACATTTTCAGTTGTAAAATTTACAAATCTTTTTTCAAATACAAATCCAAATGCCGCGCCGATTGTTGATGCCATAGTCTTAAAAGTATCAACAGACATTTCTGATGGATCAACAAGCAAATTGCCGGCACTATCGTAATCAAGCGGATAGTTTTTTAATGCCGCATAAATGCATACAACCACCGAAAACACAGTTATAATAGTTGCAAAAATCAAATCTCTGTTTTCACCTTTATCTATATAGTCCAGCATTTTGGGTGTTATACAGATAAAAATAATTGCTATAAATGATCCTACTATAATATCCTGCGGCGTATGTACTTCCAGATAATTTCTTGAAAGCGGCACCAAAACTGCAATTATAAGACATGCTACAGCTAATATTTTTCTTTTTTTCTCTTTGAAAAAATTATATAACGAACCAAAAGCAGATACCGAATTTATCGAATGTCCGCTCGGAAAAGAGTATCCCGTTGCACCACTCACGGCAGACGCGACAGGCTCTATTTCACTACTTCTAATCCAAGGCCTGTATACACAAAATGTTATCTTCAAAAACTGCCCGACAAACGTCGCAAGAAGATCTGTGTACATAATATATTTGCCCCATTTTTTGTCTATGCACCAATACAAAAGAGCAATTATCAAAATCACAGGGTACACAGAGCCAAGATATGTAAACAGAGAGGCCGCGCTATCAAGCGCATAGCCAGTAGCTTCTCTAATACTTTGAATCCATAAAAGATATTTTATATCCATATAAAATTTTCCCTTCTTTTTTTATATTATATTTTCTCCGCCGATTGTAAAATGAAGTTGGACAGTTAAATAAAAATAGCCCATAAAGCTTATCTTTGATA
>Ga0065709_1000421_pt1 | contig 12028 bp, 10 predicted proteins | sample Hoacrofraction14_2_FD_59096 | JGI IMG/M metagenome (GOLD analysis project Ga0065709, IMG submission 59096) | Hoatzin crop microbial communities from Cojedes, Venezuela, sample from fiber fraction 14 v1 | ecosystem: Host-associated > Birds > Digestive system > Esophagus > Crop | place: Venezuela... | reverse complement strand
ACCTGGGCAGCGAGGGCACCCACGACATCACCATCAAGATATTGGGTGGCAGCAGCAATCCCTATTTCGACATCGATTTTGCCACGCCTGTTTACTATGATGTGCTCAATGCCGGCTTCTACGGCGCCACGCTCAGCGACTTCTTCTTCAACGATTCCTATCGTCGTGGCTGGCACGCAATCGACTCCCTGCCTAATCCCGACGTCGTGGTCCTCGAGTATGGCGGCAACGACGAGAACATGGCCATCGACCGCCGTGCCATCACCACCGACACCCTCACCCTCAACCAGCTCAGCACCATTAAGGCAAAATACATCAAGTCGATTACCCCCATCGGCAACAATCAGCTGCGCGTGACCCTGTGCACGGGCACCATCGACAGCATCGGCGAGTACGCCCTGCGCTCGCGCGACATCGTGGGCTCGAGCATCGCCGTGGGCGACTATGTGCGCATCGGCGAGTACCACAGCGATTGGAAGGAGTTTGTGGTGCGCCGCGTGGCGAGCGTCGACCCCGTGGCTGGCATCATCACATTGGGATGACGCCCCCTTCAGCCCCGACAGCATCTGGCACTACGACAGCTTCGAGCAGATGCAGGGCGCCCAGTTTGCCATCCGCACCCACAGCACTTTCAAGAGCAACCTCACCCGCGCCGTCAACTTGATGAAGAGCAAGTGCCCAAGCGCCAGCATCCACCTCATGGGTCTCTCGCCCTACGGTGACAACGGCTACAACTCGGGCTGGGCCTACGACGAGGCCATGCAAGACGTGGCTGCCGCTACGGGCGTGGGCTTCACCTCGGTGTGGAAAGCACTGCGACAAGTTGGCATCGATGCCATGCGCGACAGCATTGTCGAACTCGACATCTTGAGCAAGGGCACAGCGACCTACACTATCCCCGCCACCGACGTCCCCGACCAGAACCGCACTTTCCGCGTGCTCCTTAACGACGTCGACATCACTGGCCGTGGCGCGCTGGTCCACCTCAACACGGGTTACTACGTCTCCCGGAGCGCTACATATAATAAGGTGTCGCTCGCCGACAATGGCATCTGGATGACGCTCACCCATTTTGCCAACTACTACGACACCGCCGCCATCGATATCCAGTTCACCGACTACACCCCCACACGCGACGACGACATCTTCCTGATTTGGGGCGGCTCGGGATGGACCGACGACGGCGTCCACCAAAATGCCGACGGCAACCGCGCCATCGCCCACTCGATGAAACACATCTTTGACAATTATGGCAACTAAACAAGAGTTTGTGCCCAACCCTGGGCAACAAGAAGCATTAGATAGTTTCAAGGACTTCCTCAAGAGCAACACCTCGCAAGTGTTTATCTTGACGGGATATGCTGGCACGGGCAAAACGACCATCCTCACGCAGTTCATCAAGTTGGCCAACCGCTCGTCGATGCGTCCCGTTTTGCTGGCCTCGACGGGTCGTGCAGCCAAAGTGATGACCGCGGCAACCGGTGCTACGGCCACCACCGTCCACAGCTTGCTCTACAAGTTTGTGGGCCTCAACAAGGACCTCGACAAGTACGAAAATCAACCTATCGCCGACGAAACTGGGCAATTGCTCTTGAATTTCAGCATGAACGACTTTCCCACGCTCGACGATGACGATGAGCAAGACACGCGCCCGCGCTGCTACATCGTCGACGAGGCCTCGATGGTGGGCGACACGCCTCAAGAAAATCCCACCCAAGCCGTCTATGGCTCGGGACGACTACTCAGCGACCTGCTTAGGTTCGACCCCATGGGCAAATATGTCTTTGTGGGCGATGATGCACAGTTGCCGCCCGTCGCTGCCGAAGCCATCTCGCCAGCCCTGTCGGCCGATTACATCGCAAGCAACTTCGGCATGCACGTGAAAACGGCGAGCCTCACCCAGGTGATGCGCCAGGACGACGACAACGATATCGTTGAATCGGCCACGCGCGTGCGCGAGATGGTCGACCGCACGTTCGTCAACGATTGGATTAAATTCCCCTTGCGTGGCTACCGCGACATCACCATCCACAATTCAATCGATGACATGATCGAAGCCTACGTCGACGACCTGCGAGAAAACGGCTACGGCCACGCCGTGATGATTTCAGACAGTAACACCAAGTGCCGTCGGTATGCGCAACAAATCCGGCCCAAGCTGGGCTTCCATGGCTCGATAGTTGCCGAGGGTGACCTGCTTCTCGTCACCCAAAACAACTTGATTTCGCGCCTCATGAATGGTGACCTCGTCAAGGTCGTGAAAATTGGGTCTCGTGAGCGACGCGCCACGCTCACCTTCGTCAACGTCGAGGTCGAGAGCACAACCTCGGGCGAGGTCTTCTCGCAGCTGCTCATCGAGGACATCATCTATGGCGGTCACGTCAACCTCACGTCTTCCCAGCTACGTGAGCTCCTCATGGACTTTCATGCACGCATGAAGAAACAGGGCATCAAGCAGAAATCAAAAGCCTACAACGACAACATGCGCACCGACGACTACCTCAATGCGCTGCGTTGCGTCTATGGCTACGTCATCACCTGTCACAAGTCGCAGGGTGGCGAGTGGCCCCAAGTCTACCTCGACATTCCCCGCAAGCTCTCCCGCCGAACACAGCCCGAAGGCTTCAGGTGGCTCTACACGGCGATGACGCGCGCCATCGACGAGTTGCACATCGTCGATGATTTCTACGTCGCCGAAAATCCCTTCAATTTTTAATTCATTCAAAACCCCATTTGCTCGCATGCTATCATTCAAAAAAACGCTTCTCTTGCTACTCACGCAATTGCTGTGGGTGATGCCGGCGTTGTCCTATAACGATGGCGATGTGAACAACGATAGGGCTGTCAACACGGCGGACATTGCCACGGTGGTCGACGTCATCACGGGGGTCACGCCCGACAGCCTTTTCCCCAAGGCCGACGTCAATGGCGATAGCGTGGTCGATGGCTCCGATATCTCCATGCTGGTGGGCTACATCACGGGCGAAATCGTGCCCACCGTCGACACCACCGAAACTATCGACACGGTCACCCCAGTGCCGCCCACCGTGCCCGAGACATCGATGGCCATCTTCGGCACAAGCAAAAGCGCCACCCACACTTTTAAAAAGGCCGATGGATGGATTGGCATCCTGCTCGACTCGCTCTTGACGCGCGACGGCTACGTCTCGCGCTTCACCACCACCGGTTCGGTCTCGATAGGCTACAAGACCGAGCGCCGCTTTGCCAGCCGCGTGTCGCACTGCATCAAGGGCGTGGGCTCGACGATGTCGTTCGACATCAAGGGTCGCTTCTTGGTGCTCTCGCAGGTCATCGCGCCTGTCCACGACTATGCCACCGTTGCCGTTTACTGCGATAGTGTGCTCATCGACACCATCGACAATCGCAATCCCACCGTGCAAGGCGAGCGCACGCTGCAACTCGAGGGCAACGGAGCGCAACGCACTTTCTCGCTGCCCGACCTCGAGAGCCACTCCTATAGCGTGAGCATCGACAGCGTGCCCTGCTCCCTCTCGACCGACCAGCGTAACCTCACCGACGGCCACGACTGCTACATCCTGCGCTACGTCGACACCCGCACGGGCAACCTGCGCCGCATCCTCTATTTCCCCACGCCGCCCACCGGCCACATCCAAGTGACCTATAAAACGGGCGACCTCATCGCCTTCTCGCACGCCGATTACTACTGCACCGACACGCTGCAGCACGAGGAAACCTGGGGCGGCATCAACCCTGTGACCGACAGCAACGCCACCGTCACTTACGCTGGCTCCAACCCGCTGCTGCCCGTCGTGACCGACGACCGCGCCATCACCTGTCTTGACCTCGGTAGCGACTCCACTCACCACATCCAACTCGTTATCACCGGCGGCGAGGGAAAACCCTATTTCGACCTCGATTTCGCCACCACCCGCCGCTACCGCGTGCTCAACGCCGCCTTCGGCTCATGGACACTCGGCTTGCTGTACAACGAGAGCGGTTGGCGTGACTACCGCGCCATGCGCTTCATCGACAAGCCCGACATCGTCATCGTTGAGCATGGCGCCAACGAGGAAAGCGACGACATCGACCTCGTCCCCGTCTCCACCGACACGCTCACGCTCGCTGAACTCAAAACGGGCTACCGCAAGATGAAAACCGTGAAAACCATCGCCACCACCAGCGACAACCGCCTGGCTGTGACCTGGTGCACGGGCACCATCGATAGCATCGGCGAGTACGCCCTGCGCTCGCGCGACATCATCGGCTCGAGCATCGCCGTGGGCGACTACCTGCGCATCGGCGAGTACCACAGCAGTTGGCACGAGTTTGTGGTGCGCCGCGTCGCCAGCGTCGACCGCGAAAACGGTGTCATCACTTGGGAAGATGCCCCCTTCAGCCCCGACAGCATCTGGCACTACNCNAGCTACGAACAGATGCAGGGCGCACAGTTTGCCGTCCGNCGCTTGGANACCTACAAGGCGCTGCTCTCTCGNGCCATCACACGCCTGCGCTGGAAAGCCCCCTCGGCACGCTACTACCTCCTGGGCGCCTCCACCTNCCATGACAATTACTACTGCACCGGCTGGGCCTACGACGAAGCCGTGGCGGATGTCGCTGCCGCCTGCAANGCCACCCCCATCAACGTGTGGCGCAACCTGATGCAATGCGACGAAACCGCACCCCTCGTCAAGACCTCCATCGCCATCGATGCCGACAGCCTCACCACCTTCACCATCCCNGCCAGCAGCGTCACCAACCAGTGGCGAAACTTCCGCGTCTTCCTCAACGGCGAGGACGTCACCGGCACACGCGCCCTCGTCCACAGCAACGTCGGCTACCACGTCAACTCTAATGCCACCNTNAGCAACGTCACCCTCGCCTCAAACCAAGGCTGGTGGCGCACCCTGAAATTCACCACCATCGAGACCGCCGTNCCCCTCACCATCCAATTCTACGGCNCCGCCCCCCTCGCCACCGACACCCTGCAACTCGCCACCAGCAAATACGCCTGGACCACCGACGGCCTCCACCAAAACACCTACGGCAACGCCTCCTTCGCCCTCTCCCTCCTTCAAGGCNTTAGNTTTTAGGCGTTAGTTTTTAGGCGTTAGTTTTTAGGCGTTAGGGATTTGCACAGACTTTAATACTATAAATCCTTGCGGGCGAAACGACGGCACGACCACACAAAGGGCAACACAATCCACAGTAGCATCACTGCTGCCGACACGATAATGCCCAATGTCTTGCCCAGAAAATTAGCAAACATCGCGCCCGAGTAACCCATCATTGCCAATGCATCCAAGCCGATAATCACCTGGAAACGCGCCAGGTCAAGCGGATTGAGCATGAGCAACGCCATAATGCCTTTCTCGATGGGCCACTCGCCAAATGCCATGAGCACATAGAGCAACAGCGCATCCCATATCATGGCCGATACCAGCCAGATTATCAGGCAAATGCCAATGCCTCGTGCCTTGTCGTCGGCGATGCTCACCACCAGAAACGCCAGCGAGGTGAACACCAACGTCACCGCAATGCCTGTCACAACCAGCCGCAACGCTGTCGATATAGGCAGATATATCAGCGCTGGCACGCCAACGCCCAGCACAAACGCCAGCACCAGCGCTCCCGACACGCCAGCATACAGGCCACACCACAGCACCCTGCGCTGCAACGGCTGTGTGAGCAGCATCACGATGTATTCACGCGAGTTGTACAGATAGATGGCGGTGTAGAGCAGGGCCACCAGGGGCACGGTGAGCAACATCAGGCTCATAATGGTTAAAGCCGCCTTGGAATCGTTGGTTTCGAGCATCAACGACGAGAAGCACAAGGCTGCCAGCAGCAGCAAGTAGGCGAGCAGCACCTTGCTGCGCAAGTTGTCAATTAATGTGGATAGGGCTATGTCTTTCATCCTCGATTGCTTGATTGGAGTCAGCGTTGTGCTTAATAATTTCTAAAACAGCCGTGCGCAAGTCGTTGCTACCACTATCCTGCACCAACTCGGCTACCGACTTATGTAGCGTCACCGTGCCATTATCGATGCACACGATGTGGGACGCAACACCCTCGAGTTCGCTCAAGATGTGCGACGATATCAAGATGAGGCATCCCTGCTGCCTGCTCTTGATGATCTTATCCTTGAGCACGTCGGCAGCCATCGGGTCAAGGCTCGCCATGGGCTCGTCCAGTACCAAAATGCGTGGATTGAACATGAAAGCAATTGCGGCATTCAGCTTCTGCGCTGTTCCTCCCGACAGCGTGCCCGTGCGCTTGTTCTTGATGCCCTCGATGTCAAAGTTGTGCATCAATTCTTCGTCAATCGCACCTTGATAGTGCCTCACGCGCTTGATGGTCTCGATAGCCTGTCGCACGGTCATGTTGGGCGGGAAAACAGGCTTTTGAGGCATGAAACCTATCATCTCACGCACAGCAATATCTTGATCGACACGTCGCCCATCGATGGTGATGTTGCCCGACGACGGCGTTACAAGCCCCAGAATACACTTCATGAGCGTGCTCTTGCCACAGCCGTTGGGCCCAACAAAAGCTACACACTCGCCCTGCTGCAAGCTTACGTTCACATCGCGCAACGCATGCAACCGGCCAAACCATTTGTTAAGATTTGAGATTTGAATCATAATGACGTCTGTGCCATCAATGGACTATTATCAACGTAGTTGTCGGGCGTGAGGGATGGAACTTGATGCTCGGCCTCGTTCAACAACGTCATCAGCAGGCTGCGAAAAAATAGCAACACACCTGCATTGCGCTCGGCAAGTGCGGTGTAGAGGCTCAATGGATGATAAGGCACATCGCCCTGCCCATCGCTATTCAAGTCATAGCCATTGTATTTATCCCAATAGTTCCCGTTAAACACATTGCTGTTGAAGCTGCTATTAGTCGACAAATCAAACGTGTTGCCCACAAAGTTGTTGGCAGTGATTGTATCGTTCTGGCTGCTGGCAACAATGCGCATGCCCCAGCCGTTACCCCTCAAGTGGTTGTGATGAAACATCAGGTTGGTCCCGCCATCCATCAGCACGGCCACTGTGTTGTTAATCAATTGATTCCCCCTAATCTGGGAGTGAGATATATCTTTCAATAGCAAGCCGTAGGCAGCACCGCCAGCGTTGTTTTCAAACACATTCTCGGTCATTTCCACATTGTGGGTGTACATCACTGCCACCCCTGCCAGATTGCGCGAAAAGCGATTCCAGCGATACACATTATAGTGCGAGAACATGAAGTGCAAGCCATAGCGCTCGCACCCCTCGACCACGTTGTGCTCAATCAACGAGTTATAAACGAACTCAAAGTAGATGCCATCGCGATTGTGACCCACAACGTTGTTGCCCACATACAGGCTGTCGCATTTCCAGCAATGGATGGCATTGCCCATCACGGGCATCGAGTCGATGTCGCTGCTCACATCGTTGCCGGTCACGCGGCAGTCCACGCAGTTTTGCAGCATGATGCTAAACTGATTGCTGCGCAGCCTGTTGCCAGTGATGTTAACACGACGTGCATTGCTCACTTGTATGCCACAATAGTCACGCAGCGACGAGCGAGCACTGTTCACAATGGTCAACCCGCCTATCGTCACATCGTCGGCTGTCACCTTGATGTTGGTGCCACGTTTGTCACCATCGATCACAGCGTTATCAGCACCATTGATTTTCAGCGGCTTGTCGATTAACAACTGTTCATGATAGGTGCCACCAGTCACTATAATCTCGTCGTGAGGTTGAGCCAACTTGATGGCTTGACCTATCGTGGCGACTGCACCGCCCTGCTGCACCGTGATGACCCGGGCGTGTGCCACACTCACCAGCATGGCACACAATAGGGTCATATAAACACAACGTTTCACGGTTGCATGTGTATTGCATGGTTAATGATGCTTAATCAGTCGCTCCCAGCTGTCGAGCAGCGAGGCGTGCGATTCGGCAACCATCTGCTCGGCCTGCGTACGATCGGCAAAGGCTGCTACGCCGCCATTCATGGGGCTGTGGATTTCCTCGCCCAGCACCAGATTGGCAGTTTTCACATCAATCATTACCTGCGGATTGCTATAATCTGCCACATACAACTTTAAAATGGTCGACATGTCGATGCCGTTCTTGTGCAAGTAGTTGAACATGCACGACAAGTCGTCAAACTTGTAGCAACGCCCCTTGTCGGTAATGTACTCGCAGGCAAATTTACCATCACTAATCACCATCTTGCAGGCGGTGCACTCGTCGCTGCCCAGTGTCACGGGCTGCGGAGCATCGCTCACGCTGCAAGCGTTGATAGCAAGCATCATCAGTGCCAGCCACATAGCTGGCACCAATGATGTGCTAAACATGCGGGTTATCGACGCTTTCATGCTTCGACAGTCTTTTTCTTCTTGCTGTTCAAGATCTCAATCAGCACTGCCAGTGCAACCAGCACACCAGCCAGAATCAACAGCCAGCCACCCAGGTCGGGAATCGAGTAGGCCTCAAAGTTCAATAACTTCTTGTATCCTATCACGGGCGGTTGATATGCCATGCCAGGCACCTTGATGGGAGCCGACGGATCCAGATTGTGACCATAGTTGTAGGTCCAGTAGTAGAAGTCCACAAAGCTCAGGGCACCAAAGATGCAGAAGAGCACAAACGAGGTGAACGTCATCTTGCGACTCTTGGTAAAGGCGCTAATCAAGAACAGCACGGCAAAAACGATCAAGATGATGGGGATTGCCTTAAACTCCCAGAACTCGCTGGGGATGATTTTAGCCATACCCACATAGTGGTTCAGGTCGTTAATCGAATCCAGGTTGCCCGATATACCTTTCAAGCCACCAATGAGCAATAACAACCCCTCGGGGTATTGCGGTGCACTCAGCTCGATGCGCCACAGCGGTATCAACGCCGAGATCAATGTCAGCACAGCTGCTGCAATCATCAGCAGCATGGCGGTCTTAGACAATTTGAGTTTCATTTCTATCTATTAAGTTGATGTTTAAGTTCTTAGATTACTTCAATTCCGTGACGGGCTTGTCGTCGATGCTAAACTTGAGCGGGGTTGCGCTACCAGCAGGCGATACGCGGAAGTAGCCTTGCATCTCCTGGTGCAGTGCCGAGCAGAAGTCGGTGCAGTAGTATGGCAAGATGCCCACGCGGTTGGGAATCCACTTCAATGTGCATGTCTCGCCAGGCATTACCAGCAGCTCGGCGTTGTTGTTGCCCTTCACAGCAAATCCGTGCGGAATATCCCATTCCTGCTCCAGGTTGGTCACGTGGATATACACCTCATCGCCCATCTTGATACCCTCGATGTTATCGGGTGCCAAGCGCGAACGAATGGCGCCAATGTACACGTCAACGCGATTGCCATTGCGCTCCACGCGAGCCTCGTTGATGGTGTTAATCTTGTACTGGTTGTGGTTGTCGGCCAGTTTGGTGAATTGCAGAATCTTATCCTTGATCTTGTCAGCCTTGATGGCAATAGCATAGTGCGGCTCGCCGATGGTGGGGAACTCAAGTACCAACTTAATCTTGTCGCCGCTGATGTCATACAGCTGTGCTGCCTGGAACAACTCAGGGCCAGTGGGCAAGAAGCGGTCCTTCGTAATCTTGTTGTAGGCAATCATGTACTGGCCGTAAGGCTCGCGAGTGTCACCACCCAGCACCGACAGGTGACCAATCGAGTAGTAGGTGGGAATGCGGTCAAGCACCTCGAGGCTCTTCACGTTCCACTTCACGATCTCGGAGCTCACAAAGAAGCTGGTGTAGGCATTGCCATTGTTGTCAAACTCGGTGTGCAGTGAGCCCAGGCCGGGAGCCTGAACCTCGCCATGCAGCGCAGCCTCGTACTTGATCACGTTGATGCCATTAACCTGACCATCAAACTGTTTCTCCTCGATAGCCTTCTGGATTTTGCTGAAGCTAAACACGGGTAGGTTGGTAGCCAATTTGCCATTACCCACGATGTACTCGCCAGTGGGATCCACGTCGCAACCATGAGGCGACTTGGGGCAAGGAATGAAATACAAGAAGTCGTTAACTTCCTCGGTGTTAATCACCTTAACTTGGCTCAGAATCTCGGACGTTGCGGCCAACTTGTCCTCGTCCCATTTGTTGTGAGCATACTTCACGTTCTCGATCTTGCAGTCACCCTTGGCAGCATGCTCGGCAGCCTTCTTCCAGTTCACAGCCAAGATGTAGTCCTTATCGTTCTTCGACGAGTTGATCTCGAGCAGCGTGTGAGCTTTCTCGCTATTATAGCAGGTGAAGAAGCTCCACTCGCCCGACGGGCCCTTGCCACTGTGGCTCAAGTCGTAGTTGAACGGCGGCAGACGCAACTGGAAGTCGAGGCTCATGTTGCCCGATTCTGGGTCAATCTTGACAAAACTGATGTGACCATGGAATGCATCGGCATACTTGCTGATGTCAACATCTCCATCCTCGTAGTCGGCGGGTACGCTGAAGCGTGTTCCAGCCACCAGATATTCACTATTCTGCGTCAGGAACGGCGACGAGTGGTTGCCTGCCGAGTTGGGTAACTCAATGATTTCGGCAGTGCGGAAGGTCGTCAAGTCGATGCGTGCCACACGCGGGGTGTTGTTGGCGTTAATAAACAGCCAGCGACCATCATACATCGCGTCGGTCAGCGACAACGTGGTGTGGTGAGAGTCGTCCCAGGGCACAAAGCCAAACGATGTCTCCAGCATGGGCTTGGTGTCCTCGCTATAGCCATAGCCATTCTCGCCATTCTGGCTAAACACAGGAATCACCTTAATCAACCGACCCGACGGAATGCCGTAAACACTCACTTGACCACTAAATCCTCCCGACACAAAGTCGTAGTACTCATCGTAGGAGCCAGGAGCAACATACACTTTCTTGGCAGCATCATCGTCAACAACGGGACCTGATGCCGACGGGCGACACGAGGGCAGGCACAAGCATGCCGCAGCCATCGCCAGAACACAAAGCAAATACTTTTTCATAATCATTAGTTTTTAATTTATGGTTATAAATAAATATAATGAGTTTTAATACTTCTTGAGTTGAGCAGCGTTCAGTATCGTCACTTCTCGATGATTGACACTGATGGCACCATCCTCGACCATCTCGTTCAATGCCCTGATGAGCGAGAACTTCTGGATACCAAAACCATCGGCTAATTCCTGTCGTGAACTTGTCAGGCGCACCACCTGTGACTGCTGATCACGCATCAACTTCAAGATGTGGTCGGCAATCTTGCCCTTGGCAGTCTTCATGCTCAGCACATTCACCTTATTTGTTAATGTGAGCACCAGGTAAGACAAGATTTTTATAAAATTGAGCATCACAGTTGAATTGCGCGATAGCATCATCTTGAAGTCACTTTTACTCAGCTGCAATAGGCGCACGCGCGTCGAGGCCTGGATGTTGACCTGCAACGGGGAATTAAGCACCACAAAAGCAGGCGCCAACAACCCGCCAACGCCAATCTTGTGCATCGTCATCATCTTGCCAGCAGCATTGAGCATCACCGTGCAAACAGCCCCCTCAAGCACCACATCAACCGTCTGATGAACATCACCAGCGTGGGAAATGACGTCGCGCTTATCATAGATGGCTATCTTGGGCTTGATGCCTTGAAACAACGACAACGCCTCGGCCTCCTCAACGCCGTTGAAAAGGGGAGAGATCATCAGAGATTTCAAGGTCGATTCATTCATGGCTTTTACAACTAGAATAATGATTAATTTACATTTTCTGCAAATTTCGGAATTATTGATAACTCGATTTGGTAACAAATGTGACCGCCTTTTTGATTTAAAGGTTAAATATCATTAAATCGATGCAACAAGTTGCGTGTTTTGAATAAAAATCAACATTTTCATTCGTAATCGAAAAACCAAAAACCAAATTAACTAGCAGTGACGCAAACACAGATTTCTTCCTATAGCCGATAATTGGACAGCAAGTTTACGCAGACTTATATTTCTCTCCACTCTTCAAACCTTGTGCAAGGTGAGTGCAAACCGAGCTTGCTCGAGTTTGCCGAACCGCCGCCAAGGTTCAACGAA
>Ga0065709_1006500_pt1 | contig 12045 bp, 8 predicted proteins | sample Hoacrofraction14_2_FD_59096 | JGI IMG/M metagenome (GOLD analysis project Ga0065709, IMG submission 59096) | Hoatzin crop microbial communities from Cojedes, Venezuela, sample from fiber fraction 14 v1 | ecosystem: Host-associated > Birds > Digestive system > Esophagus > Crop | place: Venezuela... | reverse complement strand
GCGGCCGCCGTAATGTTATGGTTGGATACGGCGGCGGCTCGGTTAAGAAAAACGGATCTTATGATGATGTGATGGCTGTGCTGAAGGAGCTCGGATACACGGCCGCGCCGGATGCAGATACGGAAGCGGATAGTGCGGAGACCGGCGCGGGTCAGATCACGGAGTTCGGCGGCATCATGTCGAACCCGACGCTTGCCAAGATGCAGGAGGGCGCCGAACTCGCCCGCCGCCACAACATCGGACTCATAATCGCAATCGGCGGCGGATCCGTAATGGACTGCTGCAAGGCCATCGCTGTACAGGCATACTATGGCGGCGATGCATGGGAGGATTTCTGGATGCAGGGCAAGCCGATGACCCATGAAATAATTCCTTGCGGAGTTGTGGTTACAATGCCTGCAACCGGAAGCGAGGTAAACGGATGCGCCGTTCTGACAAACGAGGAAACCAGAATCAAATGCGACAGGGACTATCCTGAAATGAATCCTGCGTTTGCTCTGATGGATCCTGCTTACACGCTCACAATGCCTATAAGGCAACTGCGCGCGGGAACCTTTGACATACTCTCGCATATCATGGAGACATATTTCAGCTATCCGCTTTACGGAAATCCTGCGGATGATACATCCGAAGGCCTGATGCGCGGCCTTATAAGAGACTTCAGGGCCGCGCTCTCAAATCCTCATGACATGCAGGCGAGGAGCAATATAATGTGGTGCGCATCGCTTGCTGAGAACAGAATAATCAAAACCGGCAAGACTAAGGACTTCCAGGTTCACAACATGGAGCACCAGCTCTCGGCTTACACAAACTGCAACCACGGTGAGGGGCTGGCCGTCCTTCACCCGGCATACTACCGCCACATATATAAGGACGGTCTGCCGAAATTCGTAAGCTTTGCCGTAAACGTCTGGGGCATCGATCCGATGGAATTTGCGGACAGCTCTCAGGGTGCGCAGCCGGGCGCGGACAATCCGCAGAGCGCCTGCACCGCGGAGGAGCGCATTGCCCTCGCGGGCATTGACGCACTCGAAAGCTTCATCGCGGAGTGCGGACTTCCGACGACCCTGAGAGACCTCGGCTTCGGCGAAACAGAGCAGGAACTTCTGCCGGAAATCGCGGAATCATGCTTCATTTCGCAGGGAGCCTTCAGACCGCTCGATGCCAAAGAGATTCTTGAGATATACAGTGAATGTTGGTAGAATTATTGCGGAATTAAACAGGAAAAGCAGGGAAAAATTATGGATCAGGACAGGAAAAATGCTCAGGCCTGGGCACAGGAGTGGGCGATAAAACAAAAAAGAAAAAAGGTTGCGGCGCTTGTCATCGCGGTAATTGCCATAGTTGCAATCTTCTTTTTCATCAAGTACTTTGTAATCTACATGTCGAGGATGACGTTCGACTCGGCGGCTGAGATGAAGACCCAGCTGCAAGGCCGCTATGTCTATGAAAAAGGATATGAAGACATAATCATTGACGGCGACACAGTCACCATCAACTACTATAACCGCAGCCACTACGACGCCGACTATGCCAAGGAGTACGGCTACAGCAGCTACGAGGACAACACATACGAGGAAACCGTGGATGAGTGGAACTACCGCGAGGGATATATCAAAGCGGGCTGGATGGATGACATCACGGTCAATTCAAACGGCGACCTCATCTACTACGACCAGGTTTACACCAAAACCGACGAGCCGGTTCCGACTCCTATAGACCCGTCCGATCTCTACAGCAGCGACGACAGCAGTTCTGAGATAAGCGAAGAGGAAGCTCAGGAGATGGAAGAGGAGACACAGGCGGCCGAAGAGAGTAAGGAACTCACCGAGCAGGCGGCATCTGAGGCAGGCGAGACAGCTGAAGCAGGCACAACAGCGCAAACGAATAAAACAGCGGAAACGCCTGAGGCTGCAACGACGGACGAGACAACAGAATGAAATTAAGAGTAATCAGAACAGAAAATACAAACCCGTATGAAAATCTTGCGGCAGAAGAGTACATGACCTCGAACGTTCAGGAGGACGAGGTCATTCTTTTCCTGTGGCAGAACGAAAAGACGGTCGTCATCGGCAAGAATCAGAACCCCTGGCGCGAGTGCAACGTCGAGAGAATCAAAGCCGACGGTGTGCGTCTCGCGAGGAGGATGTCCGGCGGCGGAGCGGTTTACCACGACATGGGGAACCTCAACTTCACATTCATCGCACGCGACGACCTGTACGATATAAACAAACAGACCGACGTGATCCTGCTTGCGTGCAGGCTGCTTGGAATTAACGCGACCAAGAACGGCAGAAACGATCTCGTCATAGACGAGCGCAAATTCTCGGGTCACGCTTACTATTCTTCGGCCGGAAAAAACTATCACCACGGCACGATCATGGTCAACGTGAACGACGAGGACATGCCGAAATACCTGCGCGTGTCCGACGCGAAGCTTCAGTCCAAAGGCGTTGCTTCGGTGCGCTCGCGTGTCGTGAATCTCGCGGACTACCTCCCGTGGAAGCAGACTCCCAAGATGGTGTACGAGACCGAGGTCGCGCTGATCCGCGCTTTCGGCAGGACGTACGGCGGCGAAACGGTCGAGGAGGCGGTGCCGGAGATTCCGCAGGATCTGATCGATAAGTACTCCTCGGAAGAATGGCGCTACGGAACGCGGATCGCGTTCGAAAAGGAAATCGAGCACAGATTCGACTGGGGCGAGGTGCAGGTGCAGCTCGCGATGAAGGGCGGAAATATCGACAAGTGCAGAATTTACTCCGATTCGCTCGAGACGGAAATGTTCGGCGTTCTCGAGGGGATGCTGGCAGGATGCCGGTACGATGCCACCGATATAACGAATCTTGAGGTCCCGGCGGGAATTTCCGACAGGGCGCACGAGGTGCTGGGGCTCATCGCTTCGTCGATCGACTGAGCGCCGGACAACCGGCAGGGCGTAAGGCCGAACGTAAAATTGTCAGTAACGTCCGCGCGGCGGGCGCGGGGAAACCCGATCATATAAACGAGAAAGGAAATGAACATGAGCGATTACAATTATGATCTTATCATCATCGGAGCAGGTCCGGGCGGATACGAAGCTGCTTTTCATGCGGCGGACCTCGGCATGAAGGTCGCCATTGCCGAAAAGGACAAGCTCGGCGGAACGTGCCTGAACCGCGGATGCATTCCGACCAAAGCGCTGATGCACTCCTCGGATGTGTATCGTGACGCAGCTCACGGAGAATTCGTCGGCGTCGAAGTCGAGGGGCTTCGCGCAAACCGCACAAGAATCGGCGAGCGCAAGGATGAGGTTCTCGACACTCTGAGAAACGGAATTGCCGGACTTATCAAGAAAAAGAAAATCGATCTGCTCGAGGGAACCGCTCAGGTTACCGGAGACCACGAGGTTTCGATAAACGGAGAGACTGTAACCGCAGAGAATATAATGGTAGCAACAGGATCGCATCCGTTCGCACCGCCTATTCCGGGAGCCGACCTGCCGGGAGTTATCGACAGCACGGATCTCATCAACATGGGCGGTGAGGAAATTCCTGAGTTCGTAATCATCGGCGGCGGAGTAATCGGAATTGAATTTGCTACAATCTATGTCGACCTCGGAGATCACGTAACCGTAATCGAGGGAATGGACAGACTTCTCCCGATTATCGATAAGGAAATCGGCCGCAGCATCAAGATGACACTCGAAAAGAAGGGTGCTGAGGTTCATGTGAATTCGCCTGTTCAGAAAATAGAAAAAGACGGAGACAAGCTTGCGGTCACATTCACCGAAAAGGGTGAGGACAAGACCGTAACAGCAGACAATGTTCTCATGTGCGTAGGCAGAAGGCCGACAACAGACGGTGTGTTCAGCGAGGACTTCCTTGCAAAACATCCTGACCTCATCAGGGCAAAGGGATACATCAACGTCAACGACAAGTATCAGACGGACTGCCCGAGCGTGTACGCAATCGGAGACTGCATCGGCGGAATCGAGCTGGCACACGTTGCAACAGCGGAAGGCATCAGCGCCGTCAACATCATGAACGGTAAGGACGCGACCATCAACATGAACACCGTTCCGAGCTGCATCTACACAGATCCTGAAATCGCAGTAGTCGGAATGACAGCCGACGATGCAAAGGCAGCAGGCATCGATGTCGTAACCAAGAAATATCCGATGTCCGCAAACGGCAAGACGATCATTGCAAACCTCGACAGAGGCTTCATCAAGCTCGTCGCAAGAGCTGACGACCATGTCATCATCGGAGCACACCTCCTGTGTGGCAGAGCTTCAGACCTCATCGGAGAACTCGCAGTAGCAGTAGGCCGTGGAATGACACTAGAGGATGTCGCAAACATCATTCATCCGCATCCTTCATTCGTCGAAGCCATCATGGAGGCCGCAAAACTGTAACCTCGCTGTTTGGGAAGAGCGTTCATGCTCTCCCGCGTGAGTACGGCTCTCGCCTCGTTCTCACAACGCATCGGCCCAACGCTCTGTCTTCGTGATTTGTTCGCTTCACAAATCACTCGCCAATCGCTTGGCGCCGGCTGTTCGAAAGCCTCACGCATGAGGGCATGCCCGCTCCGATGCAACACAGTGAGATTAAGCCTCTTGGCTACGTATAAATAAGAAAAGACCCGCTCAAACGAGCGGGTCTTCATTGTGTACAGCGTTGCGACTATGCGCCGAAGTCGTACTTGAGTACCGGTTCTCTTGCGGCCTTGACCTCGTCGAGTCTCAGCACCGGAGTTGTCTGCGGGCAGGCCATTACGGATTCCGGATTTGCAATCAGCTGATCGTAAATCTCGCGGAATGCTGTAATAGCCTCGTCCAGTGTCTCCTTTGCCTCTGTCTCGGTCGGCTCTACCATGAGAGCTTCGTGTACAATCAGAGGGAAGTACATTGTAGGCGGATGGATACCGTAGTCCAGGAGTGCCTTTGCAACGTCCAGAGCCGAAACGTGTGTCTCGTCGTGGATTGCTTCGAGGCTCATTACGAACTCGTGCATGCACGTTGTGTCGAATGCAACCGGATAGATATCCTTGAGCTTTTCCTGCATGTAGTTGGCATTGAGTACAGCGTTCTTAGATGCTTCAGGAATGCCCTCAGCTCCGAGAGTCAGGATGTATGTATATGCCTTTACCATTACCAGGAAGTTTCCATAGAAGCCTGTCATGTTGCCGACTGACTTCTCGGCTCTTACATAGTTTTCGCCGTCCTTGCATGTGAGACCAGGCATGAACGGTTTGAGGAATTCCTTGCATCCGCAAGGACCGCTTCCCGGACCGCCGCCGCCGTGAGGCGTTGAGAAGGTCTTGTGCAGGTTCATGTGGATTACGTCGAAGCCGATGTCGGCAGGGCGTACAACTCCCATTACGGCGTTCAGGTTCGCGCCGTCGTAGTAGCACAGACCGCCTGCCTCGTGAACGAGCTTTGTAATCTCCATGATGTTTTCATCGAACAGTCCTACTGTGTTAGGGTTTGTCAGCATCAGACCTGCAGTCTTGTCGCTCAGGTGAGCCTTGAGGTCGTCCATGTCAACCATTCCCTTGTCGTTCGACTTGATGTTGATTGCCTTGAATCCGGCCATCGTTGCCGAAGCAGGGTTTGTGCCGTGAGCCGAGTCAGGAACGATAATCTCGTTTCTTTCGAAATCGCCTCTGTCATGGTGATAAGCCTTGATCAGGAGAAGTCCGGTGAACTCACCGTGAGCTCCCGCGGCTGGCTGGAATGTAACAGCATCCATACCTGTGATTGCGCAGAGGAACTTCTCGAGTCCGTTGATAAGATCATTGGCGCCCTTAACAGTATGTGCAGGCTGCAGCGGATGCAGCTTTGCAAATCCCGGAAGCGAAGCCATTGCCTCGTTGATTCTCGGGTTGTGCTTCATTGTGCAGGAGCCGAGCGGATAGAATCCGTCGTTTACTCCGTGTGCTCTCTTGGCAAGAGCAGTGTAGTGTCTGCCCATCTCGTTCTCGGAGATTTCAGGCAGGTGAGCCTTGGTCTTACGCAGCTCAACGTCCGGCTTTTTAACCGGTACATCGCATGCAGGGAAAATGTCCTGTCCTCTGCCGGAGACGCTCTTTTCAAATATCAGTTTCATCCTAGAACACCTCCTTTGCGATTGCTACTACTTCATCGATATCTTCTTTGGAGTTGAGCTCTGTGCAGCACCACAGTACGTTGCCGTCACAGATCTTGAGTCCGCCGAGGATGCCTTTCTCCTCGAGAGCCGCGTTCAGCTTGTCAGCGTCAGGACATGTTGTAACGAACTCATTCCAGAACTCGCCGTCATAAGCGAGCTTCATGCCGATCTTGCCAAGCTCATCTGCCATGTAGTGAGCCTTGGATGAGCAAAGCTCCGCAACCTGCTCAAGTCCCTTAGGACCGATGGTTGACAGATAGATGCCCGCTCTCAGTGCACACCATGCCTCGTTGGAGCAGATGTTTGAGCTTGCTTTCTCACGGCGGATATGCTGCTCTCTTGCCTGAAGAGTGAGAACGAATCCTCTGTCTCCTCTTGAGTCAACTGTCTCACCGATGAGTCTGCCCGGAATCTTTCTCATGTTAGCCTGGGTTGTAGCCAGGAGTCCGAGATAAGGTCCGCCGAACTCGAGTCCGAGTCCGAGAGGCTGTCCCTCGCCTACGCAGATGTCTGCGCCGATCTCGCCCGGAGTCTTGAGAAGTCCGAGGGAGAGAGGCTGAACGCTCATGATGAACTGAGCGCCTGCGTCGTGCGTAATCTTGCAAAGCTCGTCCGCATCTTCGACGATTCCGTAGAAGTTCGGATACTGCATGAGGAAGCATGCCGCTTCGGCGTCAGCTTCGAGAGCCTTCTTGAGAGCGTCCTTGTCGGTAACGCCGTCCTTTGCAGGAACGACTTCAACTTTGGTGTCTCTTCCGAAGGAATAGGTCTTGATTACTGTGAGGATTCTCTCATCGACAGCACCCGAAACATAGATGGTGCTGTGCTTTCTGTCTTTGCACATTGCGCATGCTTCTGCTGCGGCGGAAGCTCCGTCATAGAGCGAAGCGTTTGCGATATCCATGTCTGTCAGCTCGGCAATCATTGTCTGATACTCGAAAATCGACTGCAGGATACCCTGGCTGATCTCGGCCTGATAAGGGGTGTAGGCCGTGAGGAATTCCTCTTTGTTTGCTATAGCGTTTACGGCTGCAGGTACGTAGTGATTATAAGCACCGGCGCCGCGGAAGATAGAACGGAAAACAACGTTCTCGGAGGCAAGAGCCTCGACAGCTTCGTCAACTTCAATCTCGGATTTGCCGTCCGGCAGATCGAGCTTGCCTTTGAACTTGGCTTCGTCAGGGATTACCTTAAGAAGGTCGTCAAAATCCTTATACCCAATCTCGTTGAGCATTCGGAGTTGTTCTTCTTTGGTATTAGGAATAAAACTACCCAAAACGTTCCTCCTTGTAGGTTTTAAAAAGGGCCGCATGAAACGGCCCGGGGTTAATACTATTCTGCGATGAAAGCGTCGTACTCGTCTGCTGTCAGGAGCTCCTCTGTATCGGTGATGCTTCCAACCTTAACAAACCATGCAGCATAAGCATCCTGGTTAATCAGAGAAGCGTCATCGAGGAGGTCCTCATTTACCTCGAGAACAACACCCGTAACAGGTGAGAATACATCAGATACAGCCTTTACGGACTCAACGTCTGCGAAAGCCTCTCCGGCAACAACTTCATCGTCTACCTCAGGGAGGTTAACGAATACCAGGTCTCCGAGCTGGTCCTGAGCGAAATCGGTGATTCCGATGTAAGCAACGTCGCCCTCCTGGGACAGCCACTCGTGGTCCTTGGTGTACTTCAGGTCTTTAAGATCATTCATTGTTGTCATCTCCTTTTTGTTATTAAGAATTATCTAAACTCGGGTGAGTTTTTAACTGACTGATTACTTCTCTCTCTTATAGAAAGGAAGCTTGCACATTTCGCATTCGATTATGCGGCCTCTTACCTCTACCTCGCAAGGTGCACCGATTTCTCTGTCCTCGGAGTTAACGATTGCCATTGCGTATGATCCCTCGAGGTAAGGGAAGTATGTGCCTGATGTGGTCTGTCCGACCTTCTTGCCGTCTCTGTAGACGTCACAGTGCTCTCTCAGGATGCCGCGGCCGGTAACCTTGATGCCGACTCTGCGCTCCTTGAGCGGCTGATCAGCCTCGATAGCAGCTTTTCCGATGAAGTCAGGCTTGTCCAGTTTAACCGCAAATCCGAGTCCTGCAGTTCTCGGGTTGATGTTCTCGTTGATGTCGTGGCCGTAGAGAGGCATGGCCGATTCCATTCTCAGGGTGTCTCTCGCACCGAGTCCGCAAGGGATAAGTCCGTCTTCCGAACCTGCTTCGATGAGGATCTCCCACATATCAGGAGCCTTGTCTGCCGGCATGTAAATCTCGAATCCGTCCTCGCCGGTGTAGCCTGTTCTCGAAATCATTACAGGGATGCCCTTGAGCTCTCCGCCGAAGATGCAGGTGTAATATCCTGCTGGGATGTACTGCTCGTCGCAGACCTTCCTGAGAATCTTCTCGGAGTTAGGTCCCTGGAGAGCAAGCTGTCCCCATTCCTCGCTGGCGTTTGTGAGTTCAACACCGTCGATCTTGTGGTCACACATCCATGCAAAGTCTTTGTCGGTATTCGCGGCGTTTACGACTACGAAATAGTCGTTGTCGCCCTTCATATATACGATAAGATCGTCGACGCAGCCGCCGTTCTCATAGCACATAGGGGAATATCTGGCATAACCCGGCTTGAGGTCTGTGTAGTCGTTTGTCAGAACGTAGTTGAGGAAGTCAAGTGCTTTCTCGCCCTGAACGTAGATCTCTCCCATGTGGGATACATCGAAAAGACCGGCCTGAGTTCTGACCGCCATATGCTCTTTCTTGATACCTGTCTTGTACTGTACAGGGAGCAGGAATCCGCCGAAAGGTACGATTGATCCGCCGTACTTGACGTGGGTATCATAGAGCGGGGTTTTCTTGTCCATCGTTAAACACCTCCAATAACATAAGGGTCACCGCGGACCGTCATGACCCGCGGAAGTTAAAACATTCAACATAAAATAATATTAGCACGGCAATTTGTAACGGTCAATTAAATCACCATCCGCAAACCATTGAATTTGCTGAAGTGTTTGTGTTTTTTTGGTGAACAATCGTGTATAATGCGGATATGGATATAAACGGAATAAGCTGGTGGATGCTCGACGGAGCAATCCTCCTCATAATTTTGATATTTGCGTTTGCCGGCAGGCGGAATGGCGTTGCTGAATCACTCATCAAACTGGCGGGTCTTGCTGCGGGCCTCGTGCTCGGCGTAATGTTCACGGGAAAGCTCGCGGAGTGGCTCGGACTGACGCCTCTGAACGATCTTATCTACAACAAGATCCTCGATTCACTGAACGCCAAGACGGATAATGTGACAGACGGTATGCCGGCCTTCATCGGCGATGCGGTCGACTCGGTTGCACAGAAGACAAACGAAGCACTTGCACTGAAGTATACGGACGGAGTCATAAATGTAATGTCGTTTCTGATCATAGTGTTTGCAGTCTGGCTTATCGCGTGGCTGTTAAGACGGGCGTTCCACCTGGGAAAGAAAGGCTCGGTTGTACTCGGCGGAATCGACGGACTCGCCGGATTTGCCTTCGGCGGCATCAAAGGATTCATCATAGTATGCCTGCTCGTTGCGCTGCTGCTTCCGGTCACCACACTCGTGGCTCCGCTGAAACTCCTGGAGATGAAGGAGGCTCTCGACGAATCAGTCATCGCGGGATGGATCTACGACGTGAATCCGTTACTCGTATTCGTAAAGCATATCATCGCATAAAACTACAGTCTGAACGGCGCGCAATGCACGCCGTTTTCATTTGTCACTCACTACGCGGCATACGTAGAATTCCCGTGTGATGCGATTTGCAACTTTTCGCCTTAAAGGAATCACATACTGCCTCTGTAAATGCGTTGCTCGCTCTTGCTTGTGATTCGTTTCTTATAATTTTTCTGCATTTGCATCAATTTTCATACTCTGTAATGGAGCTTTCCTCTGTAGAAGTGATTCGTTTTTCATAAATTGCTCTCTAAAGCATCACTTGTTATGCGTTTCTCTCTCCCAGTCAAAGCCAAAAGTGATTCGTTTTTCTCAAGTTTCCCGATATTGCATCACTCTTTTCGTTTCGTTCCTTTCTTATTTCTGATTCTTGTTGAATAAACGGAGCGGAGCGTCTGAGCAACAGACACATTTAAGGAGACGGGTAGATAACCGATATACACGGCGGGAGTTTTTATTCGAAAAATGCCAAACTGGTGATATACGTGATGAGCGAAATTACACGCAATACAAAATTGGCACAAATGGCAGAAATTTGGCGCAAGTGATACGCTTTTGGCGGGCGTAATATGTTATAATATTTCATCTATATACACTGAGGTATTGTGTGTAAAAAAGGGAATAAACCGCAGGGGTGCGGTTAGTGGAGGAACGAAAGATGACAAGCGAAGACAGAAATGCATATGCACTGAGGCTTTCTGCCTTGAGAATATTCTTTATAACCATTGCCATATTGTGTGCGGCGATGATGATGCCGTCTTATGCGAATGCAGAGACGGCAACCGTAAGTACTTTGGCTGCTTTCAAAACAGCTCTGGCGAATGATGATGTTGATACGATTATCGTAACAAAGGCCATTGCACTTGGAAGTGAAACATACGACGGTAAGGGCAAGACCGTGCAGGTAACGACCCCGTACCTCGATGCGGACGGCGCTATACAGAGCGGGTATTCCGCATATCAGATGTTCACGGTAGCATCCGGCGTGGAGGCAACGCTTAAGGATATGACAATCATGGGCGGCTATATCGATGGAGACTATGCCGCAATTGCTGTAACAAGCGGAAGCCTGCATCTCGACGGTGTTGAAATCACGAGATCCGGAAGAGGTATCTACAATAACGGCGGATACGTCGACATGGTCGACTGCAACCTTGTCAGAAACGCAAGCAAATATGGAGGCGGATTCCTCAGTAAGAACTCAGCGGTTACGGTTATGGACCGCTGCTCGTTCTCCGAGAACAGAACAACCGGAACATGGGGAGGCGGAGGATGTGAGATAAACAGCTCGTCGGTTCTTTATGCGAACAACACGGTTATTTCGAACAACTCGACTTACGAGTGCGGGGGCGCAATGAATGTGCTCAACAAAGCAAAGGTATATCTTTCGAACTGCACAATCACAGGTAATATTACAACATCATCATCAAATGCAAACGGCGGCGGTATCGGAGGACATTCAACAAGCTATGTTTATGCTGTAAACTGCCTGTTCACGAGCAACTACTACAACAACGCGAAGAGCTCATCATACAGAAGTGACGTAGGACTCTCAAGCGCAAATGACCACGCATATTTCTACTACTGCATCTACGGTGCACTTTCAGGAAATACAACTAACAGAAAGCTCACCGAATGCCGCGTGGATACGGGACTTGATGACAGCTCAACTTTCCGTCTTTATTCGGAAGGCACGCTGCCTTTACAGGAAAGCAGCAGGACTAACGCATTCCACCACCCGCAGCTCGTAACTGCTCATGAATCTCCGAGGGCGGACTACTTCTACTCACCGCTGAACGATGAAACGGACGAAGGCGGCAATCTCGTCAGCTGCGCGGCAACAGGCGGAGTCAAGACATACTTCACATACGGCAGCAAGTCAACCGTTGCAATGTCGTATGACGTGAACGGCACGAACACCAAACTCGGTGATGCGTCATTATCAACGGATGTTGTCGATGACTGCTACGAGACGGGATACACTCACGAAAAGAGATCGACATACAACTACTCGTTCGTAGGCGCTTCGACAATAGCCACCTGCCCGGAGTACTTCACACTGACGCTTCTTGAGAGACCGGCATCAACTGTCGGAGAGATCAAGAACCTCGACAAGTACGGCAGAACATACCAGAGGAACACCCAGGTAACGATGGAGGCCGAGGTCACCAATGATTCCTATGCGTTCATCGGATGGTATCAGCTGAATGACGACGGAA
>Ga0065709_1029816_pt1 | contig 12055 bp, 8 predicted proteins | sample Hoacrofraction14_2_FD_59096 | JGI IMG/M metagenome (GOLD analysis project Ga0065709, IMG submission 59096) | Hoatzin crop microbial communities from Cojedes, Venezuela, sample from fiber fraction 14 v1 | ecosystem: Host-associated > Birds > Digestive system > Esophagus > Crop | place: Venezuela... | reverse complement strand
GAGGAGCCGGAGGCAGCCATCAAGTTCCTGAACCTTCTGTTCAGCGATGTCGACGTGCTCGATACACTGACCTGGGGCGTCGAGGGTGTTGATTATGAGGTCAATGACGACGGAACCCTGACCTATCCGGAAGGCGTCACCGCCGATACCGTTACCTATCACACTGCTGACTTCCTCTACGGCGACCGTCTGCTGGTTACCCCGTGGGAGGGTGAAGGTGCTGATATCCGTGAGAAGCAGGCAGCCAGCAATGAGACTGCCGAGAAGTCCAAGTACTTCGGCTTCACGGTAGACTCTACGGATGTTTCCACAGAGTATGCTGCGTGCAAGAACGTCATCGATCAGTATAAGCCTCTTCTCAGCTCCGGCTCAGAGGATGATCTGGAGTCCACCTACGAGCAGTTCAAATCAGAGCTCGAGGCGGCCGGTATCCAGACAATCATCGATACCTACCAGGCACAGCTGGATGAGTGGCTCGCTCAGCAGTAAGATAGCTGACCGCAGTGCCTTAAGGCACTGCGGTCTTTATCTCAGAGGGTATTTCCGGCTGAGATAAACGCAAGCGAGACTTGATCTCAGTAAGGAGGAATCAGGTGAATACGAATGACAGTAAACGGATCCGCCCCGAATTTATCGTGGCCGGCATCCTGATGGCCGTGACCATCAAACTGAGCTATGTCGGATATTCCTATAAGAGCAAACATTACATTCTGAGCGGCCTGAGCCTGGTGAAGGGCAAGACCGTCTGCGGAGGCTCCACGGTGCTGACGCCGAGCATACCGATCATCCTGATGCTGATCTTCGCCGGTGTCATGATTCTTTCCGGACTCCTGAGCGGGGCCATCGGCCAGAAGAAGGGCGTGGGCCTGGCGACATTCGCGGCACTCGGCAGCCTGGTATGTGATTTCTTCTTCGCCAACACGATCGCGGACAAGCTGAGCAAGGCGAAGAACATATCGATCGGTACGGGCAATGTGGTGAGCCTTCTGATCGCGCTGGCGGCCCTGATCTGGGGCATGTATCTTCTGAAAAAGCTGAAGGTGCTGTCTACCCTGGATTTCATGGCGCTGCCGGGACTTCTGTACTTTATCATCAACAACTACATCCCGATGATCGGTATCGTGATCGCCTTCAAGAAGGTCGACTACAGTGTCGGTATCTTCGCCAGCCCGTGGGCGGGACTTGCGAACTTCAGGCAGCTCTTCGCCACGAGCACAGGAAGCTTCTTCGACTCGAGCGCCTGGCTGATCACGCGCAACACCATCCTGTACAACCTGGTGTTTATCTTCCTGGGAAATCTCGTGGGACTGATCGTCGGCATCTGCCTGGCGGATCTTCTGAGCCGGAAGCTGCAGAAGTTCTTCCAGACGAGCATCCTGCTCCCGCAGCTGATCTCTTACGTCATTGTCGCCTACATCGTCTACGCGCTCTTCAGCAATGACGCAGGTATGATCAACCATCTGCTCGGAGAGGGCAATGAGATCAACTTCTACGCGCAGCCGAAGTGGTGGCCGTTCATCCTCGTATTCGTCTACATCTGGAAGCAGATCGGCTACAACGCGATCATCTTCCTGTCCTCGATCGTCGGCATCAACAAGACGATCTATGAGGCAGCCCGTGTGGACGGCGCGACCAAGTGGGATCAGATCACGAAGATCACACTGCCGCTGTTAAAGCCCACCATCGTCACCCTGACCATGCTGAGCGTGGGACGCATCATGTATTCCGACTTCGGTCTGTTCTATCAGGTACCGATGGATTCCGGCGCCCTGTACTCGGTGACGAGCACGATCGACACCTACGTATACCGGTGCCTCATGACACTCAACAACATCTCGACATCCTCCGCGGCGTGTACCTACCAGGCCGTCATCGGCTTTATCCTGGTGCTCACGGTCAACGCTATCGTCCGCAGGAAGGATAAAGAGAACGCGCTGTTCTAAAGGAGGTCAGTCATGGAAGATTCCAGTGTAAAGTCCAGAGGCGATAAAATCTATCAGGTGATCATCATAGCCATACTGATGGTGTTCGCGGTCTGCGCGCTCCTGCCGTTTCTGCTCCTTTTATCCTCGTCCCTTTCGGACAATGCGACGCTGATGCAGAAGGGCTACTCCTTCCTGCCGCAGAATTTCACCACCTACGCCTATAAGTATCTGTTCCTGTCGAACGGCGCGAAGGTGCTGAAGGCTTATGGCGTCACCTTCATGGTCACGATCGTGGGAACCTCGCTCAGCCTGCTGATCGGTCCCATGCTCGGCTGGGTTCTGTCGAGAAAGGATTACAAGAGATCCGGAAAGCTGACCTTCATGGTATTTTTCACCATGCTGTTCAATGGCGGTGTCGTACCTTCCTACATCATGTACACGCAGTTCTTCCACATGAAGAACTCCTACCTGGCTCTGCTGATTCCGAGTCTGGTGATCAATGGCTTTTTCGTAATTCTGTATAAGAACAATTTCGCGTCCAACATCCACCCCGCGCTGGTGGAAGCGGCGAAGATCGATGGCGCCGGCGAGCTGTATATCTACTTCAAGGTCGTGCTGCCGCTCTCGCTTCCGATTCTCGCGACCGTCGGCCTCATGGTCGGTCTGGGGTACTGGAACGACTGGACGAACGGACTGTACTACATCAGTGACACCAACATGTACAGCCTGCAGCAGTTCTTAAAGAGCATCATCGACAACATCAGCACCCTGTCAACCATGGCGACGACTGTGGACGCGGCCTCGGCGGCGGCGAAGCTTCCGGGAACCAGTATCCGTATGGCCATCGCGGTCATCGGCATCATTCCGATCATGGTGCTGTATCCGTTCTTCCAGAAGGCCTTCATCGCAGGTATCGCGCTGGGCGGCGTTAAGGAGTGATCAGCATGGGTAAGACAGTACAGACAGCATACGGCCTGATCGAGGGCATCGACCGGGAAGGTTATTCCGTCTTCAAGGGGATCCCCTACGCGAAGAGCCCGGTGGGAGAACTTAGGTGGAAGGCTCCCGTGGAGTGTGATCCCTGGGACGGAGTATACAGGGCGGATCATTTCGGCAATATCGCCATGCAGGATCTGCCCACCGGCAAATATACGTGGGATGCCCTCTATTACAAGGAATTTTACAGCGATCCGGACTATATCCCGCCCATGAGCGAGGACTGCCTGTATCTCAACATCTGGGCACCGGAAGGTGGGAAAGATCTTCCGGTCGCCTTCTGGATTCACGGCGGCGGCTTCGGCAGCGGATTTAACAGTGAGATCGAATTCGACGGAGAGGCATACTGTAAAAAGGATGTCATCCTGGTGACGGTGGAATACCGTCTGAACGTCTTCGGCTTCCTGGCCCATCCGTGGCTGAGCGCCGAGAACGAGAGAGGCATCTCCGGCAACTACGGCATCCTCGACCAGATCGCGGCCCTTAGATGGGTGTATGAGAATATCGCCGCCTTCGGAGGCGATCCGAAAAACATCACCGTATACGGACAGTCCGCCGGCGGCATGAGCACCCAGGTGCTGGTGTCCAGCTATCTCACAGACGGGATGATCAGCAAGGCCATCCTGCAGAGCGCGGTGGCCTGCGAGGCAGATATCCTGGCGACCCCGTCGCTGAGCCGGCTGGAGGGTTTCTGCAGCCGCTTCCCGAAAATCGCAGGCGTCTCCTCGCTTAAGGAGCTGAGAGCACTCACTTCAGAGCAGCTCATGGACTGCAAGCACGAATTTGAGAAACAGATGATGGAAGAGGGCGCAGGACTCATCCTGGTGCCGAACGTGGACGGCTATGTGCTGGAGAAGGATGTGAAGACACTCTGGAAAGAAGGCAGCATCAAAGACATCCCCTACATGACCGGCGCCGTGACGAACGACCTGGGAAGCACCCCGGAAGAAATCAAAAACAAAGAGCCTGGCATCATGCTCACAGAGAGCAAGGCCTGGAGCTTCGGCTGCGAGAAAAACTTCGGCCATCCGGCCTACGTTTACTATTTCAGCCACGACCTGCCCGGTGATGACGCCGGCGCCTTCCACTCCGCAGAGCTGTGGTACACCTTCGGGACCTATAAAAGATCCTGGAGGCCTATGGGGGATACCGACGCGAAGCTCAGCGAAGAGATGGTAAGCTGCTGGACGAACTTCATGAAGAGCGGAAAGCCCGACGGAGAGAATTGGCAGCCCTGCACGCAGGAGAATCCGAAAGTGCGCGAATTCTGAAAACGGAAGTTGCGAGCATAGTCAGGGCAGCTGTAAGTCTGGCGGGCATAGAAGACGGTTTGGAATAGAGTAGAGGAGTGAAAGACATGGAACGTTTGTTTTCATATGATAATCCCGTGATGAGAGGAATCGGCAGCGCCGCCAAATGCGTCGGCCTGTGCCTCGTCTGCATCCTGTGCTGCCTCCCGGTCGTGACGATCGGCGCCGCGACCAGCGCGCTCTATTATTCGATCGAGCGCTCCTTAAAGAATGACCGCGGCTACGTCATCTCCTCCTTCTTCGAGGCCCTGCGCCGCGACTTCCGGCAGTCCCTGCCGGCCGGGATTCTCGCGCTCGTTCTGGAATTCATCTTCCTGAACGACTTCCGGATCCTGTATATCTTCCTGCAGGACGGACAGGCGATCGGTTATCTCTGCATCCCCTTCGCCATCCTCATGGTACTGGTACCCCTGTACCTCATCTGGACCTGCGCCGTCATCGCACGCTTTGACAACACGCTGAAGAACAACCTGAAGAACAGCCTCATCCTCATGCTCACGAACCCCGTGAAGACCATACTCATGGCGCTGATTCTTCTCTTCGCCTTCATCGTCATCTATATCATGCCCATCTCCATCCTGATCATGCCCGTGGTCGCCCTCTGGCTCATCACCGGCCTGACCGAGAGCATCTTCCGCACCAAAAGCGAAGACGTCCGCAAGCAGGCCTGGGCCTGATACAGCTTACGCACATGGGCCGGATGCTTATTGAAGATGTCGGCAAGGCGTGTCGGATTTTCTGCGGGAGGTCCCCTGCGATATGTCTGGACAAGTCCTGCGCGTCAGGCTAAGATAGATTCCATCCAAAGGAGGGAATCTATGGACAACCGCACGATCCGCGCCGACGACTTCAGACTGTACATCATGCCCCGCGCCGACGGCCTCGACAAGATGAATCAGAACGCAGAACTCATCTACGTCCTGAACGGAGAAATCGACGCTGTCGTCGAAGAAAAAATATCCTATCTGAAAAGAGACGACATCCTCGTCATCAACGCCAACCGCCGCCACCGCCTGTGCGGCGGTGACGGTGTGCTCGCCATCCGGCTCGACATCAGCAGCAAGATGCTGAGCACCATCTACGAGAGCGGCGTCATCCTCTTTCTGTGCGACTCCTCACTGTCCCGCGGCAGCGACTACGACCGCCTGCGCGCGGCCCTGCGCCGCCTGACCGCCGCCTGGCTCAGCCGCAGCCGCGAGGCCTGGTCCGCCGGAGAACTGTTCGAATACGTCTCCCGGTGCTGCGAGGTCATGAACATCCTGACGCTGTTTTTCCGGATCGGAGCTGATAAGGTAAAGGCTCCCGAGGAGAGCCGGAAGGAAGCGGAGGTACGCCTCCATGACCGCCTCGTGATGATCGAGAACTACATCTATGACAATTACCAGGACGATATATCTCTGAAGGATCTGTCTGAGCAGCTCTATCTTTCGACCGGATACCTGGCCAGATTTTTCAGGAAGAACTATGGCTGCACCTTCGCCGACTATCTGACGCAGGTGCGTCTTTTTCATGCCGTCGACGAGCTCATCTACACGGATAAATCCCTGACCTATATCGCCTATGACAAGGGCTTTCGCAACAGTGCCCTGTTCAACCGGGCCTTCAAGAAGAAATACGGCATGCTTCCCTCGCAGTTCCGGGAGCGCTACTGGCAGAAGCTGAGTGACGAGGACGACGCCGAGAGAAGCAGACTGTACACCGAACAGCTGGAGAAGCTGGCCAGAAGCGGTGAGCTGGAGGAAGAGGCACCGGAGGGGAGCGGAACGGCCGTTCACAGGGTCATAGCGCCGGCCGGGGCCGCAGAGCCATTGAAAAATTCGTGGGGCAGGCTGATCAACCTGGGCGCGGCGGAGGATCTGATGATGGATTCGACCGTCCGGCAGCATATGGTCATCATGCATGAAGGCCTCGGCTTTACCTACGGCCGTGTCTGGAGACTGTTTTCCGAGAAGATGCATATCAATCCGGAGTCAGGAGAGGAGGGCTTTAATTTCACCCGCGTGGACTCCGTCATCGACATGATCCTGCAGCAGGGGATGATTCCCTACCTCGAGCTGGGCATGAAGCCGAAGCGGCTGAATTTCGACCTGCACTCCGGAAACACGATCGAGTTCGGGGAGCAGCACATCATCTACGACCCGGAGTACTGGGAACGGCTGATCGGAGAATTCATGCGCCACCTGCTTTCCCGCTATGAGGAAGAAGAGATCTCCCGCTGGTACATGGAGCTGTGGTTCGACCCGCAGCTGCTGAACAACAGCACGGCGGTGGAAAGGTATCTGGAGACATATGAGGCGGTGAGCCGGGTCGTCCGCTCCTTCCACACGGGGCTCCGGCTGGGAGGCTGCGGCATGATCATGAACCGCGGCATCGAGAAGATCGGGGAGTTCCTGGACCGGTTCGCGAACGGAGAGGAGAAGCCGGACTTTCTGTCCTTCGAATTCTTTGCCTACGACGTGACGCCGCACCTGATGGATGAATATATCACCCGGTCAACCGATGAGCAGGCATTTTTCAACCGGATGGAGGATGCCCGCCGCCTGATGGATGAGGCGGGGCAGGCGGAGCTGCCGCTCATCGTCACGGAGTGGGGGCTGACGCCCAGCGTGCGGAACCGGATCAATGACACAGCCTTCATGGGCGCCTATATCGTGCGCAACATCCTCGAAACCTACGGCCTGGCGTATATGATGGGTTATTTCACCTCGTCGGACATACCGGCCATGTATTACGATACGAAGGATCCGCTCTTCGGCGGCAATGGCCTGATCACTCACGACAGCATCATGAAGCCGGCCGCGTTCGGCATAGAGTTCCTGAACCGTCTCTACGGAAATATCCTCTGCCGCGACGGAACCTGTATCGTCACGGCGGACGGGTATGACAGCTACTGTATCGTGGCGCATAATCAGCAGACACTGGGCGCGCAGTACTATCTGACACCCGAGGACGCGCTGGACCGTGAGCATGTCTGGAAGTACTTCGAGACCGAGAAAAAGAAAAAGCTGACGGTGCGGATCGAAGGCGCAGCGGACGGAGATTATATCGTCAAATACTACATTGTCAGCGAGCAGTACGGGAGCGTGTTCGATGCCTGGAGGGAGATGGGCTTCATGGAGGAGCTGACCCGAAACGACATCAAATACCTCCGGCGGGTGTGCGAGCCGCACATGACAGTTAAAATGGCACAGGCCGAGGCCGGCGTGCTCACGGTCGAGAGGGAGATGGAGCCGAACGAGATCGTCTGCATCCGCATACATATCAAGCGGTAGGAGCTGAGAGGATCGCCCGGGAAAACCGAATAAACAGTCTGAACACACCGAATGGCATGCGCAGAGGGTTCAATGGGGTGAGGTCAAAAATGAGATGTTTTTTTTGACCTCGCCCTTTTTACATGTTTGAAATAGTCAATTCCATGTCACCGCATAAGACGTTCTGAGTAAATTCCTGACGAAAAGAGTTTGCTACACTGAAACCAACTTGAAGAGGGGCCGCGGCGGAAGTATCCGGACAGCCAGATCTGTCATCTCCTACGGTACGGACACAAAAGCCCTGAAGCACCCCGGTTTATCCGGTAACTTATCACTTATTTCAAGGAGGGTTCATATGTATTTCAAGAGAACAGCAGCTCTTGCACTCGTAGGTGCGCTGGCATTCTCCACCGTCGCCATGGCAGACGTGAAGGGCGCTAACGAAGATGCGGTCAACACACAGAAGACCGAGGATACGCTGAACGTCGGTTTCGCTTCTGAGCCGTCAGCGATCTGGGGATCGGCCGTCGGCAAGACCGAGAACGAAGGAAACATCATCCAGGGCGCCATCCTCGACACACTGGTAGCCAAGGATTACAGCACGAACGAGATCATCCCGTGGCTCGCCACCGAGTGGGAATGGGTCGATGAGACACACTGCAAGTTCACGCTTCGTGATGATGTCACCATGAGCGACGGAACTCCGCTGGTAGCAGACGATGTCGTCTACTCCTTCAACGTATTCCTTCAGACCTCGGCCAGCACCGACACCGGACGTTTCCTGGGCGTGCTGGATGACGGCTCGGCAGACGCAGTCGCAGAGGATGAGCACACCGTCACGATCGGCTTCAACACCGTCGCACCGGATATGCTCGAGATGATGACCATGACCAACTTCGGTATCGTCTCCGAGGATGAGGTCGAGGCTCTGGGCGGACTCGAGGCAGCTTCCACGAACCCGCAGCTGGGCAGCGGCAAGTACAAATTCGTCGAGTGGAACAATGGCCAGAACATCAAGCTGGAGCGCAATGAAGATTACTGGAACACCGACTATGCCGGATATTATCAGTACATCAACATCACCTTCATCAACGACCCGGCCAGCCGTGCCATGAGCGTACAGTCCGGAGATCTGGATGTCGCTTACGATATGCCGGTCACCCAGGCGGCCACCTATGCGGCGGATGAGTCCCTGAGCACGATCGTCTACACCTTCGGCCAGACTGCGCATCTGTGGTACAACATGACAGAAGGCAAGGCTACATCTGACATCCTGGTTCGCCAGGCCATCGACAAGGCTCTGAACTTCGACGCTCTGGCAGGCATCGGAACCGCCGGCTACGGCGAGCCGTCCCTGGGCTACTTTACTTCTGACAGCGCCTATTACAATGAGACCTACACAACCGAGGAGAGAGCGGTCGATATCGAGGGAGCGAAGGAGCTTCTGGCAGAGGCCGGATATGCGGACGGTCTGGAGATCACCGCACTCGGACTGCAGGATACAGAACCGCTTTACACTGTCATGCAGGCGAACCTGGCTGAGGCCGGCATCACCCTGAACCTGGATATTCCGGATACCGCACAGTTCGTCGAGGCTGCTTTCGGCGGCGACTACGACATCATCATGGTCGGTGAGTACACCGCAGCCCGTTATCCGACCCTGTTCTGCTTCCTGCAGGAAGACCGTTCGGCTGCGGATGTCTCTGCTGAGACGGAGGCGGAGGCTTCCACCGAGGCTGAGTCTGACGGCACAGTCGGAACCACCATGGTTATCGGCGGACCGAAGGTCACGACCAAGGCCCTGTCGGATAAGATCTTCGCAGCGATCGAGGAGAGCGATGAGGCGAAGGCCATCGAAGAGCTGGGCGCGATCGAGCAGGAGCTGAAGGAAGACTGCATCGTTACGAACCTCTATCCGGAGATGAAGGCAGCGGTCCTGGGCGGCAGCATCAAGGGCTACACCACGCAGGAGAGAGGCTTCGTAGACCTGACCAACTTCTACGAGGAATAACCTGAGCTGAGAATCTGTCAACAGTCAGGCGGAAAGCCGGCTGAAGAAACGTAAAACGGCGGGCACCATGAACTCATGGTGCCTGCGCTTACAGAAAGACAAATAAGGAGACAACATGCTACGTTATATTATCAAACGTATTCTCCTCCTCATACCGATTCTTCTCGGCGTTTCCGCGATCATCTTCGCTCTGAAGACCGTCACCCCCGGTGATCCGGCGAGACAGATCCTGGGCAATGACGCCACAGAGGAGCAGGTGGAGGCGAAGCGTGAAGAGCTGGGCCTGAATGACCCGGTCGTCGTACAGTATGTCCGGTATATCGGCGGCATCGTGACCAGACTGGATTTCGGTGATTCCTACCGTACAAACGAGCCGGTCCTCTCAGAGCTGCTGCCGCGTCTGGCCACCTCGGTGAAGATCACGATCGGAGCCGTGGCGATCGGCGCCATCGTCGGCGTCGTCCTGGGTATCCTGTCGGCGCTTCACAAATATACCTGGATCGACTCGCTGGTGCTGGTCGTGTCCATGTTCTTCCAGTCCGTTCCGGAGTTTGCAGTCGCGCTCTGTCTGATCCTGATCTTCTCGGTCAACCTGCACTGGCTGCCGGCATCAGGTATCGAGACACCGCTCGGCTACATCATGCCGATGCTGTGTATCGGCCTGTCGTCCATCGCGAGCTACACGCGTCTGACACGGTCGACCATGCTGGAGGTTCTCTCGGAGGATTACATCCGGACGGCGAGAGCGAAGGGACAGACGGAGCACAACATCACCTATCACCATGCACTGCGCAACGCCATGATCCCGGTCGCACAGTCGGTCGGAACGTCCCTGGGCAACTCCATCGGCGGCGGCATGGTCGTCGAGACGGTTTTCGGTGTGCCGGGCGTCGGCAAATATATCGTCGACTCCATCACTCAGCGTAACTATCCGTCGGTTCTCGGCGGCGCGCTGATCATCGCGTTCATGCTGACCATCATCAACCTGCTGGTCGACATCAGCTTCGTCCTGATCGACCCGAGACTGAAGACAACGATTATCTCCGGCGGAGCCAAGAAGCCGAAGAAGGTCAAGGCCGCTGCGTAAGGGAGGGATGAAATATGGCTAAAATGCATACTCCCGCGATGGAGAAAATCGAAAAAAAGAACGCAAAGCGCAAAAAACCGGTGCAGAGCACCCCGGCCTACGAGGCATGGAAGCGCTTTAAGAGAAACAAAACCGCTATCATCGGTCTGGTGATCGTCATCCTGCTGATCCTGCTGGCCATCTTCGCGCCGCTGATCGCTCCGTATGACTATCAGGCTCAGGACTATTCCGCTATGATGCAGAAGCCGAGTGCCGCGCATCTGTTCGGAACCGACATGTACGGCCGTGACATCTTCAGCCGTGTCGTCTACGGCGCGAGATATTCGCTGATCATCGCCCTGCTGTGCACGATCGCCGCGTTTTTCTCCGGCGGCCTGCTGGGCATCATCGCCGGCTACTTCGGAGGAAAGGTCGATACCATCATCATGCGTATCATGGACGTCTTCCAGGCGATTCCCATGATCATGATGGCCATGTGTATCGTGGCTGTCCTGGGAAATGGCATCCCGCAGCTGGTCGCAGCGATCATGTTCGCGTCCATGCCGACCATGGCGAGAAATAACCGTGCCGCCATCCTCAGAGTGCGCGGCAGTGATTATATCGAATCATCCGAGGCGATCGGCGTATCGCAGTTCGGCATGATCGTGAAACATATGATCCCGAATGCGGTCGGTATCATGATCATCCAGTTCGTCGGCTTCCTGGCTGTATCGATCCTGATGATGAGCTCCATGAGCTACATCGGCGTCGGCCTGACAGCTCCGACACCGGAGTGGGGACTGATCCTGAATGAAGGTAAGGCTTACATGACGACGGCACCGTACATGATGCTGTTCCCGGCCATGATGATCATGATCACCTGCTTCGCGTTCAACCTGATGGGCGACGGCCTGCGCGACGCATTTGACCCGAGACTGAAGTAAGGAGGATGACATGGGAAGCAATCCGAAGGATAATATCTTAAGTATCAAAAACCTCGTCATCCACTACGAGACCGATGAGCAGGTAGTCGAGGCAGTCAACAACATCTCCCTCGACATAGGCAAGGGCGAGATCCTGGGACTGGTCGGTGAGACCGGTGCCGGAAAGACGACCACAGCTCTGGGCATCATGAGACTGCTCCCGGAGAAGGTCGGACATGTCGTACAGGGAAACATCTTCCTGGACGGCGAGGATATCATGGAGAAGAGTGAGGCGCAGATGCGCCAGATCCGCGGCAAGAGAATCTCGATGATCTTCCAGGATCCCATGACGGCCCTGAACCCCGTCAAGACGGTCGGCGACCAGATCGCTGAGGTCATCCTGCTCCATGACAAGTGCTCGAAGGCAGAAGCCATGAAGCGGGCCCAGGATATGCTGGCACAGGTCGGTATCGTCCCGGAGCGTTATAAGGAATATCCGCATCAGTTCTCCGGCGGCATGAAGCAGCGTATCGTCATAGCGATCGCGCTGGCCTGCGAACCGGATCTGCTGAT
>Ga0065709_1004683_pt1 | contig 12064 bp, 8 predicted proteins | sample Hoacrofraction14_2_FD_59096 | JGI IMG/M metagenome (GOLD analysis project Ga0065709, IMG submission 59096) | Hoatzin crop microbial communities from Cojedes, Venezuela, sample from fiber fraction 14 v1 | ecosystem: Host-associated > Birds > Digestive system > Esophagus > Crop | place: Venezuela... | reverse complement strand
CCTGAACCGTCCTCCGCGTCCGCGCTGGCTTCCGTTCCGGCCGCCGCAGCCTCGTCAATTCCTTCCGCAAAAGCATCTGACGTTTCTTCCGTCAGTGCTTCTTTTGCCTCAGTCAACTCTGCCGTGCCGTCAAATCCAGCCGCATCGTCAAAAGCCCCGCCTTCCGCAAAAGCGCCCGCCGTTTCTTCCGNCAGNGCTTCNTTTGCCTCAGTCAACTCTGCCGTGCCGTCAAATCCAGCCGCATCGTCAAAAGCCCCGCCTTCCGCAAATGCATCTGCCGCATCCGTCAGNGCTTCTTCCGCTGCATTCGGAACCTCGGGCGCGTTCTCCCTTATCCNGCGCGCCGCCTTGGTTATTTCCTCAAGCTCGCGCTCTTCGATGTAGAGCCTTATGTCGTCGTCGGAATAGTCGGGCTCGCTTACTATGTCAAGATAGGCTTTTTTGAGGTTATCCGCGTTTACCGTTCCAAGCGCGTGTACCTTGTCAAATGCCTTCTCGAGGGCCTTCTCGTCCGCCGGCACGAAGGCATTCTTATAGGACCCGCTGCTCGGNTCTTCCTCCGCGTAGTGGCCGCTGGCGACGGAGGTGCCGCAGATCGGGCACACGCTCGCGCCGTCCTCCAGCTCGCTGCCGCAGAACACGCAGTAATTCTTGTTGGGATCCTGACGGAACGCACTCTTGTTAAACGCGCCGCAGTGAGGGCAAAATTGAACATCGGCATCGATAACCCTGCCGCAGCTCCTGCACTTGACCATCTTTTCTGCCATAACGACCCCCGTGGCAAAATTCCCCGTTAAAACATCGCTGTGTACCTATGCCCCGTCTCCCCTTGGCGCATAGCAACGACAATATTTTAGCAGATTGGCCTATCAAGCACAATCCCGCCTAAAGCGCCTGTAACATACGAGGCGGCGGGACCTGGCCGTCCCGCCGCCTCGTATGTAAAAGGGGAAAGAGTATGTCGCTTGGGAAGGTGCTTTTCCTTAACGACGTGCTCATATTAACTTCGATTTGTGAACATCCTGTGTGCTGCCTGCGAAAGAAATGTGTCCATCTCTTTACGCCACAGCGGATAAATCCGCGGGCTTCTGCTTCAACCATCCGCCCCGAGGTCTGGAGGCGAAGAATCGCCCGCGTCGCTTGACATTTTCCGAATGCCGCGCCTTAAGCGTCCAGGCAGGAGCGCACGTTGTGGAGGATCGCAGCCGCGACCTCGGGCTTGTTCATCGAATAGATGTGGATGTTCCTGACGCCGTTGGCGAGCAGGTCGATTATCTGCTCGGAGGCGTACACCACGCCCGCCTGCTGCATCGCTTCCGGCGAGTCGCCGAAGCGGTCGGTCACGGCGCGGAGCTTCTCGGGCACGTTCGTCCCTGACAGCGCGGCCGAGCGGGCCAGCTGCCGCGCGCTCGTTATCGGCATGATGCCGGGCACGATCGGGATGTCAACTCCCGCGGCAAGGCAGCGGTAGAGGAAGTTATAGAAAATGTTGTTGTCGAAGAACATCTGCGTGACGAGGTAGTCGCAGCCGCATTCCGCCTTCTTCTTCAGGAAGGAGATGTCCTCCTCCTTGTGGGCGCACTCCACGTGCCCCTCCGGATAGCAGGCCCCGCCGATGCTTATGTCCGGGCATTTTTCCCTGATAAATGAAATGAGGTCGCTGGCGTGCGCGAAATCCTTCCTTATGTCGCCGTCCTTCGGGACGTCGCCGCGAAGAGCCATGACGTTGCCGATCCCGGCGGCGGTTATCCTGTCGAGAAGGGCAGAGGCCTCTTCCCTGTCCGCGCCCATGCAGGTCATGTGCGGGACCACGGGCACGCCGAAGGTCTGCGAGATTTCGGACGCCACGCGCACCGTATTTTCACGGGTCGTCCCCGCGGCGCCGTAGGTAACGGACATGAAGTCGGGGGCGAGCGAAGCGATCTGCTTCGCAGAGGCAAGGACGGACGCGAGCCCGTCGTCCTTTTTGGGCGGGAACACCTCGAATGATATGGTCGTCTTGCCGCTTTTGAGCATCTCGGAAACTTTCATTTTCTTTTTCTCCTTCCTGCGCTCTCCGCCTCGTTCAGGTGCTTCCTGAGCGCGCCCATCTCGTCGCGAAGCTCCGCGGCCGTCTCGAAGTCAAGCTCCGCGGCCGCAAGCCTCATCTGCCGCTCGACGCGGTCTATGAGCTTCCTGAGCTCCTGCGCGTTCATGTCCTCCGGATCCTTCTCCAGCTTCCGCCGCGTCTTCGCGGTCTCCTTGGAAATGGAAATGAGTTCGCGCACCGCCTTCTTGATCGTGGTCGGCGTGATGCCGTGCTCCTTATTGTACGCCTCCTGGATCTCCCTGCGGCGCTTCGTTTCGCCGAGGGCGCGCGCCATCGAATCCGTCATGTTGTCGGCGTAGAGGATGACATGCCCCTCCGCGTTCCTCGATGCGCGTCCGATCGTCTGGATCAGCGAGGTCTCCGAGCGGAGGAACCCTTCCTTGTCCGCGTCGAGGATCGCGACCAGCGAGACCTCGGGGATGTCGAGTCCCTCGCGCAAAAGGTTGATTCCGACGAGCACGTCGAACTCGTCGAGGCGCATGTCGCGGATTATCTCCGCGCGCTTTAGGGTGTCGACGTCGGAGTGCAGGTACTGCACGCGGACGCCCGCCGTCCGCAAATACGTCGTCAGCTCCTCCGCCATGCGCTTCGTCAGGGTCGTTATCATGGCCTTGCCGCCGCGCTGCTTCTCCTTTTCAAGCTCCGAAAGAAGGTCGTCGACCTGCCCCTCGATCGGCCTGACCTCGGTCAGCGGGTCGAGCAGCCCCGTCGGGCGGATCAGCTGCTCGGCGCGGAGCAGCTCGTGCTCCTCCTCGTACTTGCCCGGCGTCGCGGACACGAAGAGGATCTGGTCTATCCTCTCCTCCCACTCCTCGAACTTCAGCGGCCGGTTGTCGAGCGCGCTCGGCAGGCGGAAGCCGTAGTTGACGAGCGTCATCTTTCGGCTCCTGTCGCCGTTGTACATCGCGCCGATCTGCGGCACCGTCATGTGCGACTCGTCCACTATTATCAAAAAATCATTTTTAAAATAATCTATCAGGGTGTACGGCGGCTGCCCTTCGCTCCTCCCCGTCAAGTGCCTCGAATAGTTCTCGATCCCCGAGCAGAAGCCCGTCTCGCGCATCATGTTGAGGTCGTACTCGGTGCGCTCGCGGATGCGCTGCGCCTCGATGAGCTTGTCCGCCGCCGTGAAGGCCGCCTCCTGCTCCTCCATCTCCGCCTCTATGGCGACGCAGGCCGCCTCCATCCTCTCCTTCGGCACGACGTAGAAGGACGCCGGGTAAATGGCCGCGTGCCTCACCTCGTCCTTCACCTGCCCCGTGAGCGCGTCTATGCGGCAGATGCGGTCTATCTCGTCGCCAAAGAACTCTATCCGAAGGGCCATCTCGCGCTCGTCCGCGGGGATGACCTCCAGCGTGTCGCCCTTCACGCGGAAGGTGCCGCGCTTGAAGTCGATCTCGTTGCGCGCGTACTGCATGTCGATCAGCTCTTTTATGAGGACGTCCCTGTCCTTCTCCATCCCGGGCCGTAGGCTGACCATCATCGACGCGAAGTCGTCCGGAGCGCCTATTCCGTAAATGCAGGAGACCGAGGCCACTATGATTACGTCCCTGCGCTCCGACAGCGCCGCCAGCGCCGACAGGCGCAGCTGGTCTATCTCGTCGTTTACCGCGGAGTCCTTGGCTATGTACTGGTCCTTCGAGGGGACGTAGGCCTCGGGCTGGTAGTAGTCGTAGTAGGACACGAAGTATTCGACGGCGTTCTCGGGGAAAAATTCTTTAAATTCGCTGTAGAGCTGCCCCGCGAGGGTCTTGTTGTGGACGATGACGAGCGTCGGCTTGTTGAGCCGCTCGATGATGTTCGCCATCGTAAATGTCTTTCCCGATCCCGTGACCCCGAGGAGCGTCTGGGCCTGGTTGCCCTCGAGGAAGCCCTTCGTGAGCTCCTCTATCGCCCGCGGCTGGTCGCCCGTCGGCTTGTATTCAGAGTGGAGCTTAAAATCCATCGGCGTCTCCTTGCGTGCATTGCCGGAAGTCCCGGACCCTTTTGCCCGTCGTCAGGGGTTTCCAGCGTTCATTTCGAAAATTATAGCAGAACCGCGGGCCGTTCCACCACTGCCTATTCAGTCCATGCCTCTTGACGGGCGGGGCGGCGCGGAAAGCATCCGGCAGGATGCCGGGGCAAATTAAAGCGCCCCCCGCCCACGCGGGAGACGCTTGGCAATTCATTTTCAAAAGAGGTCACACCTTCAGGTGCTTCCTGACCATAAGGATGGAGCCGACAAGGCCGATTCCGAGGCCGAGCGCGAGGCCCACGGGCACGAGGCCGGCGAAGACCTGGTTGGCCGTCGGAAGCGAGTTGGACAGCTGGTCTATGCTGAGGCGCTCCATTACCGCATATACAAGCTTGTTGTAGACGAGGTAGAAGACGAGCAGCGGGATCGCCGCGCCGACAAGGCCGATGATCGCGCCCTCGACGATGAACGGAGCCCTGACGAAGCCGTCGGTCGCGCCGATCAGCTTCATTATCGCGATCTCGCGGCGCCTGACGTTGATTCCGATGCTGACCGTGTTCGCGATCAGGAAGACCGAAACCACCAGCAGTATCGCGACGATCACGACCGACACGATCGTCATGATCGAATTGAAGTCGGTCAGGGTCTTCGCCGCGGCCGCCGACTGGTTGACCTGCCTTACGTCCGCGATACCCTCGATGTGGGCGACGACCTCGGACTGGTTCTCGATCTGGTCGACGCGGACGGTATAGCTGGCGGAGTTCGCGAGCGGGTTGTCCTGCGAGAAGCTTTCAGCCAGCTCGGGATGCTCGGCGAAATACTGCGTCTGGAAGTTCTCCCACGCCTCCTCCGCGGAGGTGTACGAGATTTCGGTGACGTGCTCGTTCGCCTTGATCTCCTCGCCGATCTGCGCTATGCGCTCTTCCGACGTTCCCTCGTTGAAGAGGACCGTTATTCCGACGTCCTCCTCTATCGTGCGGACCATCGAGTTGACGTTCATCAGGATGGCATAGAATACGCCGAATATGAAAATGCAGGCCGCCATCGTGGACATGGACGCTATGGAGAACATGCGGTTGCGCCAGATGTTCTTCACGCCCTGCTTTACGTTGTAGAAGAAGGAATTAAGCTTCATGGTAGCCTCCTTCCTCGACGTCGCGGGCGATGATGCCGCGGTCCATGGTTATGACTCGCTTCTGGAACATATTGACGAGCTCCCTGTTGTGGGTGACGACGAGGACCGTCGTGCCTCGCTCATTTATCTCCTCGAGGAGCTTCATGATTTCGAGTGAGTTCTTCGGGTCGAGGTTACCGGTCGGCTCATCGCAGAGAAGGATGTCCGGACGGTTGACGATCGCGCGGGCGACCGCCACGCGCTGCTGTTCGCCTCCCGAAAGCTGGCTCGGACGGCTCCTGTACTTGCCGGCCAATCCGACCAGGCGGAGCGTCTCGGGGACCTGCTTCTTGATCACGCGTCCCGGCGTACCGATGACATGGCAGGCAAACGCGACGTTCTCGTAGATGTTCCTGTCCTCCAGCAGGCGGAAGTCCTGGAACACGACCCCGATGCCCCTGCGGTAGTAGGGAACGTCCTTGTGGCGCATCGTGTTGAGCACCTTGCCGTTCACCGTGATGTACCCCTCCGTCGGCTCGAGCTCCTTAAGGAGCAGGCGGACGATCGTAGACTTTCCCGAGCCGCTCGCTCCGACGATGAATACGAACTCGCCCTTGTCGACATGGAGCGAAACCTCCTTGACGGCGGGCTGTCCGCGTTCGTAAGACTTGCTTACGCGATCAAAATCAATCATTTTCTCCTCCGGCTTGGACCCTTACAGGTCCTTGTTCCTCATGTGCTTCATGCACCTCATGACCATGGCGGCGATCTTGAAGGTGATCGCGTCGTCGAAGACCCGAAGGTCTAGGCCCGAGGTCTTTAGCAGCTTGTCCAGGCGGTATACCAAGGTATTCCTGTGGATGAAAAGCTGCCGTGAAGTCTCCGAGACATTGAGGCTGTTCTCGAAGAACTTGTCAACAGTGGTCTGCGTCTCCTCGTCGAAGTAGTCCTTCTCGTCCGACGGGTCGAAGTCCGGGAAGATCTCCTTGACGTACATCGTGCAAAGGGCCGTCGGGAGCTGGTAAATGAGCCTCCCTATGCCCAGACGGCTGTAGGCGACGGTCTTCTTCGACTCGAAGAAGATCTTTCCGACGTCGAGCGCGAGCCTCGCCTCCTTGCAGGAGCGCGATACGTCGCGCAGCGACAAAGCGGGGTTGCCGTAGGCCACGCGCCTTTCGGCCGTGCCCGAGCCTCCGCCGAACGTTTCGACGGCCTTCAGGATCTCCTCGGCCTCCGCCCTCATCTCGAAGGGCGTAACGTCGTCGTCGAACTCTTTTATGAAAATGATGCCCGTCTCGTCGACTGCGGTGACGAAGAAGTCGTCCCTGTCGGCGAACTCTGCCTTCATGGCTTCGAGCAGGCCGTCGTCGCTTCCGCCCTCGGGCTCCGTGATGTACACGACCCTCGTGGCGTCGGTGTCGATGCGCAGCCTGTTCGCCCGCGTCTTGATGTCGACGAGCAGGAGGTTGTCGAGAAGGAGGTTCTTGATGAAATTCTCCTTGTCGAACTGCTCCTTGTAGGCCTTCATAAGACCCGTCACTTGGAAGGCGGCGAGCTTGGCGACCATCTCGGCCCCCTTGCCCTCCGCGGCGACTATGTACTCCGTGCGGTTCCCGTCGTAGGCCTTCGCGAAGGCCGGCGAGCCGTCCTTGTTGTCGGCGGCGGATACCGCGAACGAAGCGAGTTCATCGGTGTCGACGGCCACCTCGGCGGTGGCTGCCGCTGCCTTTCCGTCCATGTCGAAGACCGCAAGCTCGCAGCCGGCGATATCCTTAATCCCATTCAGAGCATCCTGCAGCACCTGATTCGATACCATAGTCCACCTCGCAGTCCAGACCTGTTATATATACACCATTTTTACGAATTTGTGAACCCCAAAATGTTTTTACTTAACATCTCTGTAATATTTAGGGGTTTGAGGCTCTTTTTTAATCCCCCTATAGGCTCAAGAACGCCCGGCAGATTTCCCTGCCGGGCGGTGAAATGCCACTTTCAGTTCCGGCGGCTTTCATTTTCCTAGAAAACCCCGCGGCTGATTATTCCTTCAGCCGTCGGACGGCCTAGGCCAAAGCGCCTCAGGGCGCCGCCGCAGCTTTATTTCAGGCCTTGTCCTTCGAGCCGAAGACTTCGATCTTGGCCTTGACGGTGTCGACGATGGCCTGCGCGCCCGGAGCGAGGAGCTTCCTCGGGTCGAAGCCCTTGCCCTGCTGGTCCTTGCCGGCTTCGATGTACTCGCGGGTGGCCTTCGCGAAAGCGATCTGGCACTCGGTGTTGACGTTGACCTTGGAGACGCCAAGGCGGATCGCCTGCTGGACCATCTCCTCCGGGATTCCGGAGCCGCCGTGAAGGACGAGCGGCATGTCGCCGACTTCGGCCTTGATCGCCTCGAGGACGTCGAAGCGGAGTCCCGGCCATCCTTCCGGATATACGCCGTGGATGTTGCCGATGCCCGCCGCGAGCATGCTCACGCCGAGGTCGGCGATCTTCTTGCACTCTGCCGGATCGGCGCACTCGCCCATGCCGACGACGCCGTCTTCCTCGCCGCCGATGGCGCCGACTTCAGCTTCGATGGACATTCCCTTCTCGTTGCAGATGGCGACGAGCTCCTTCGTCTTGGCGACGTTCTCTTCGAACGGAAGCGCCGAGCCGTCGAACATGATGGAGGAGAAGCCCGCCTCGATGCACTTCTTGCAGCCGTCATAGGTGCCGTGGTCGAGGTGAAGGGCGACGGGGACCGTGATGCCCTGGCTGTCGATGACGTCGCGGACAAGGTCGGCGACGGTCTTGAAGCCGGCCATGTACTTGCCTGCGCCCTCGGAAACCTGGACGATGACCGGAGAGTTCATCTCCTGCGCGGCCTTGAGGACCGACTTCGTCCACTCGAGGTTGTTGAGGTTGAACGCACCGATTGCGTAGTGGCCGGCCCTTGCATTGGCGACCATTTCCTTTGCGGATACCAACATAGCTTATTCCTCCTTAGCTTGCTTTATTGCATTTGCAGCCTTATTCGCGGAGCCGCGCCTCAAAGCCTAAGGCCGTGCGCCGCCCCTTTGGATGCCATTATATAACATTTCCACAAAAATATAAAGATAAATCGGCCTGCTTTTCGTTCATTTTGAACCGCTGCGGCCTGCGACGCCGCTCCGTTCCCGCGGGAGGCCTGCGTTCCGCTTCGGCAAGCGCCCTGCGGACGCCGCCGAATGCCGCGGCCTTGCGTGCGGGCCTCGCCCCTTGGGCGGCCCGGCGCGCAGCGCGCTCACTCTTCCTGAGGCGTAAGCACGCTGTGGAGGTCGTCCTCGAGGACCATGCTGACGGCTCCTTTGAGGCACTCCGCCCTGACTTCGGCAAGCGTGCCGCCGTACTCGCCGTCGAGCGTCCACTTGACCTCGCGGTCGAGCTCCATCGCGATCCTCCGCCCCTGGAAGGTCTCGAAGAGCGGCGAGTCGGAGCTGCCCAGGATGAGCCCGCCGACTATGTCCCGCAGGTCGAAAATGTTCCCCGGATTCTTTATGAACGTCACCTCGAAGAGCCCGTCGTCGAGGAGCACCGCCTTGTCGACCGGGTTCTTCATCCCGGCGACCGATATCGAATTGGATATCATCCCGAATACGTAGTCGCCCTCGACCGCCTCTCCGTCGATATCGGCCTTGACGTGGATGGGCTTTATGTCGCCGAGGCGCTTCGCCGCCTCCATCATGTAGGCCGCGTAGCCGAAGGTGTTCTTCATGTCCTGCGGGGTCGCGTAGGATACGTCCGTGAAGGCGCCGAAAGCCGCCACGTACACGAAGTAGCGCGAGTTGAAGGTGCCTATGTCGATCGGCCGCGGCCTGCCGCCCATGACGCAGCCGACCGCCTCGATTATGTCCTGGGAAATGCCCAGCGTCGAGGCGTAGTCGTTCGTCGAGCCGACGGGGATGTAGCCGATCGGGACGCTGTGCCCGCCTTTAAGCATGCCGGTCACGACCTCGTCGAGCGTGCCGTCGCCGCCCGCCGCCACGACCAGCGAGAACTCAGGCTCTAAGTTCATTATCCTGTAAATGGCGTCGGCCTTGGCCTGCGTCGGATAGACCTCGACGCGGTAGCCGCCCTTCGTCAGAAGGTCGACGCAGTAGCTGAGCTTGTCCTTGAAAAGCCCCTTGCCCGCGTGCGGGTTGTAAATAACGAGTGCGTGTTCGCTCATTCCGTTTCCTTCCCCTCATTTTATCGCCCGATTCCGTAAGGCTTCGTGCTGCCGGCCTGCGCAGTTCCCGGGTCCTCTTCACGGCTGCATTTCCCAAAGCCTGCGCGAAGCTTGCCCGCGCTGCCTGCGGCGCTCCGCCCTGCAAGAAAGCCGTGCGGAGTTTCCCTTGCGCTTCCTGCGGCGCTCCGCCCTGCAAGAAAGCCGTGCGGAGTTTCCCATGCGCTTCCTACGGCGCTCCGCCCTGCAAGAAAGCCGTGCGGAGTTTCCCTTGCGCTTCCTGCGGCGCTAAGTACGCCCGCACTCTTCATAAAGCCCGTGCGGACATCCCGCCGTTTTGTTTGCGGTGCCGTTCTAAGGCCTGCCCTGGATTTTAAAAAAGACGCGAAAAAGCTCCGTAGACTTTTTCGCGTCTTGAGTGCAGGAGAAGGGACTTGAACCCTCACTGCAACTGAATGCAACAGGCACCTGAAGCCTGCGCGTCTGCCGATTCCGCCACTCCTGCAAGTGCTGGCGCTTACGTGCCGACTTAGAAAATTATACTGCCTAACCGCCCGCCCCGTCAACAATAAAATGACGGGCGCTCCAGCCGCCCGGACTTCTTGCAGTTGAAAGAAGCAGCAGGCCGCGCTGCCCGGCCGCACGGCATCCGCCCCTTCTTTGCGCGCATCAGACGGCGGCAAGTGCCCTCAAAGGAGAAAAGCGCGCTGCCCAGCTCCGCTGCGGCTGCCCCGCCCTCTTTGCGCGGATCCGGCATTCGGCATACGGCCTTGCTCCGCTTCAAACTGAACGAAGCGGTCGCCCGCGGCCCGCGGGCGCTCCGGCCTCTTGGAACCCTGGCTCCCGCCAGGCAGGAACCGCCGCAGCGAAGGAATGGCGAGGCGGCAGCAGGGCACCGTCACCCGACAAAGAAGGAGCCCCCGCTTCGGAGGCTCCCCTTGGAAAATCATTTTCGTAAATTACTTCGTGAAGTTGAACGCGCCCTTGCCCGGGAACTGCGCGGAATCGCCGAGAGCCTCTTCGATGCGGAGAAGCTGGTTGTACTTCGCGACGCGCTCGGAGCGGGACGGTGCGCCCGTCTTGATCTGGCAGGTGTTGAGGGCGACGGCGAGGTCGGCGATCGTCGTGTCCTCGGTCTCGCCGGAGCGGTGGGATACGATGGCCGTCATGCCCGCCTTGTGCGCCATCTTGATGGCCTCAAGCGTCTCGGAAACGGAGCCAATCTGGTTGAGCTTGATGAGGATGGAGTTCGCGGCGCCGAGCTCGATGCCCTTGGAGAGGCGCTCGACGTTCGTGACGAAGAGGTCGTCGCCGACGAGCTGGACCTTGCCGCCGAGCTTCGCCGTCATCTTCTGCCAGCCTTCCCAGTCCTCTTCATCGAGGCCGTCCTCGATCGAGTAGATCGGATACTTGTCGATGAGGGCCTCCCAGTGGGCGATGAGCTCATCGGAGGTGAAGGTCTTGCCGGACTTCGGCTGCTTGTAGAAGCCGATGCCCTTCTCCTTGTCCTTCCACTCGGAGGAAGCGGCGTCCATGGCGATGACGAAGTCCTTGCCCGGCTCGTAGCCAGCGTTCTTGACAGCCTCGAGGATCGTGGCGATCGTCTCGTCGTCGTCCTTGAGGTTCGGGGCGAAGCCGCCCTCGTCGCCGACTGCGGTCGTCTGTCCGCGGCTCTTCAGGAGCGCCTGAAGGGCGTGGAAGACTTCCGTGCACCAGCGGAGGCCTTCCTTGAAGGAAGAAGCGCCTGCCGGCATGATCATGAATTCCTGCGTGTCGACGGTGTTGGAAGCATGCGCGCCGCCGTTTAGGATATTCATCATCGGGAGCGGGAGCTTCGTGGCCTGTACGCCGCCGAAGAAGCGGTAAAGCGGGATGCCGAGGGACTTAGCGGCCGCGTCGCAGGCAGCGATCGAAACAGCGAGGATCGCGTTCGCGCCGAGGTTGGACTTGTCCTTCGTGCCGTCGGCCTTGAGCATAGCGCCGTCGACTGCGTAAGTGTCGAATGCATCGAGGCCTACGACGGCCTCCTTGATAGCCGTGTTGACGTTCTCAACGGCCTTGGACACGCCCTTGCCGCCGAACTTGCTCTTGTCGCCGTCGCGGAGCTCGAGGGCCTCGAACTCGCCGGTCGACGCGCCGCTGGGGGACGCGCCCCTTCCGACGGTGCCGTCCTCAAGGACTACCTCTGCCTCAACCGTAGGATTGCCGCGCGAGTCGATGATCTCGCGGCCGATCACGTCAACAATTTTCATCTTGCCCATGGCCTTGCCCATCCTTTCTTGCATAGAAGATTTAGCTTTTTCAATTGCGCGGGATTTTCCGCACATAGTGATTATAGCCCATCCGCGCCCCAAAATAAAGCTTCTATTCGGTAGTTTAGGAGCGCTTCGCGTCTTCGCAGAGGCAGGCGCCGTCTTATGCGCCGTCCTTAGCGTTTCACCCCGGAGCTTCGGGCTTTAAGCGTCCCTGCCCCGCTGTCCGTTCAAATCCGCCTTTCGCTTTTGTACCCGCCGCTCAGCCTTCTTTGGGCGCGTCCGCCTTGCCGCCGGCCAGTCTTTTCTTTTGATCCGGCGCATCCGCTTTCTCCGCGTCTGCCGGCAGGGCGTCCTCGCGGAGCACTCCGGCCCCGGCATCCGTTCCCTCCTCGCCGAGGAGCATCGGCTTTCTTTGATCCGGCGCGCCCGCTTTCTCCGCGTCTGCCGGCAGGGCGTCCTCGCGGAGCACTCCGGC
>Ga0065709_1006203_pt1 | contig 12081 bp, 7 predicted proteins | sample Hoacrofraction14_2_FD_59096 | JGI IMG/M metagenome (GOLD analysis project Ga0065709, IMG submission 59096) | Hoatzin crop microbial communities from Cojedes, Venezuela, sample from fiber fraction 14 v1 | ecosystem: Host-associated > Birds > Digestive system > Esophagus > Crop | place: Venezuela... | reverse complement strand
AAACCTGTAAAGAATTTTCAAGGTTGTATGTGTGTCACTGTTCAGTTATCAATGTGCTTGGCGGTTTCAGCCGCAACTTTTATAAGTTATCACCCGCTCTTTGTTCTGTCAAGGACTTTTTTTGAGTTTTTTTAAATCTTCTCTTTAAAAGTCCCGCCTCGGATGAGCGGGTAACACGTATGTTAGCAAAAAGAAACCGCCCGCGCAAGCCTATTTTCCAATAAAAAATGGTTTTTTTTCGGATTCCGAAAGCCCCCACATCATCTAGTAAATCAAGCCCTCAAAAAGCACAAGCCAGCCCTATTTTTCACCCGCTTCGAGCGAGCCCGCCCTCCCCAACCTTCCCAATCCGCAGCTTTTCCTCCGCCCTTTCGCGCCGCGCCCCTTAAGCTTTCCCAAAAAAAACGCCCCCGCCCGGCCTCAATCAGCCCGAGCGGGGAGCATTTTCCGATTTGCAAAATGATTTACAGCTTCGCGACCTTCCTCACGACGAAGATCACGACCACGGCGCCGAGGACCGCCGAGATGATCTTCCCGATGATGCCCGTGGCGGTAAGGCCGATGAGGCTGAGCAAAAGGCCGCCGACGAGGCCGCCGATGAGGCCGAGCACGATGTTCATGACGAGGCCGTTGCTGCTGCCCATGAGCATGCCCGCGAGCCAGCCCGCGACCGCGCCGACGAGGAGCGTCACAATAATAGAAACTAACATTTCGTTTCCTCCGTTCGCCCATAAAGGGCTTTTAAAAGACCCGCCGCAAAAGCGGCAATCCACCCGCGCGCCCGACGCAGCCAGCACATGCGGCCAGCCCTCATCCAAAGGCCGGCCGTCCCGCTGCCTAAAGCGCGCGCAAAAATTGTACAATACTCAGCCCCTGCTGCTCAAGATGGTAAATATCGTACTGCTCGGTCCCCGCAGTCACGCAGCCGCATCCTCGATTCCCGCGTCTTAAGCGCGCGGGGCTCGAAAATACTCATTTACCGCATTCCTTTTCGATTTAACACGTTAATTGAATAGAAATACGTCCTCTTTCTTGGTATTATTAAAGGAATCAAAAGAAACGAGGCCAAAAAAGGCATCCCTGCCGCCTTTTTCATTTTGCCCGCAAAGGGCGTCCGCGTGCGGGTTCCTTCTCTTTTTTGCCTTCGCTGATAATTAAAGGAACATGGCCTCATGTTGATTTCAGTATTAATACCATGCTACAACTCGGAAAAAAGCATTAGGACCGTAGTCGAATCGACGATGTCCGTTTTTAAGAACGACCTTCCGGATTACAGCTGTGAGTTCGTGCTCGTTAACGACTGTTCAGCCGACGGCACTTTCGAAGAGATACGTTCTCTTGCAAATGATTATCCTTGCGTTCACGGCATAAGCCTCATGCGGAACTTCGGCCAGCACAACGGCCTTATGTGCGCGATGAATTATGCCTCCGGCGATTTTCTGCTAGGCATGGACGACGACCTCCAGACGCAGGCCTCCGAGATTCCCAAAATCGTGCATAAGATAGAGGAAGGGTACGACCTAGTCTACGGCGTTTATGAATCAAGCCAAAACAGCCGCGCAAAGAACCTTACAAGCAGGCTCAACAGCTTTACTTCGCGCATCCTCCTGGGGCGCCCTAAAAACATACGCTCAAGCAATTTTTGGTGCATAACGCGGGCGGTAAGGAACGAAGTCATAAAAAGCCGCAATTACAACCCTTATGTCGACGGCCTTTTCTACCGCACGACCCACAATATCGCCAACGTGACGATAGAACACCACAAACGGGAATTCGGTTCTTCCAACTATACCCTCGGAAAACTCGTGAGGCTGTGGATTTCATACTGGAACTATTCCCTGCTCCCGTTAAGGCTTGTCTCCGTAATCGGAGTAGCCATGAGCATCATTGGATTCATATCGGCTTTTTTCATCGCCATGAGGAAGATCCTGAATCCGTCCGTACCGATAGGCTGGTCCTCCATAATCTGCGTCATGCTTATTTTTTTCGGCTTCGTGCTTCTTGCGCTCGGAACCATCGGCGAATACATAGGCGAAGCCGTGATGACGTTGAACAACGCGCCGCAGTATATAGTCCGCGAAACGGTTAACGTAGACGAAACGCGCACAGGAAGCTCTGCCTTATGAACGGAATGGATGAAACGTTATTGATATTGGGCGCCGGCATCTATCAGGCGCCGCTTATAAAAAAAGCCCGCGACATGGGGTTCAAAACCGCTGTCGCAAGCATNCCCGGACCCTATCCNGGATTTGATCTGGCAGACATTCCCCTGTACATAAANACGACCGACAGGGAAGCGATCCTNGANGCNGCAAAAAGGCTGAACGTCAAAGGAATACTCACCACCGGCACGGATGTCGCCATCCGCTCGTTAGGGTACGCGTGCGAATCCCTNTCGCTCCCAGGCATNCCAAGNGCCGCCGCGGACATACTTGCCGACAAGGCCCGCATGAAACAGGCTTTCAAGGGCAAAGTGTCGAGCCCCGATTTCGAAGNGCTTTACTTTGACCAAAACAAGAAAAATGACGTTTCATATGTTGACGGACTTTACGAAACCCTGCTTNAAAAAGCCGGCTCCATCGGTTTTCCGCTTATGGTAAAGGCCTGCGACTCCTCCGGCAGCAGAGGGGTTACTAAGGTACGTGACGCGGACTTGCTCAGGAGCGCCCTGGATTATTCGCTCCTCACTACGCGCACCGACCACATAATCATCGAAAAAGCCNTAGAAGGACACGAAATCGGCCTTGACGCATTCATTTCAAATGGAAAGATAGTCTATTTCGCGCCGCATGAAAAGCTTACCCGTTCAACAAAAGGAGTAACTATACCCTTCGGCCACATATTTCCATTTGACTGCAGCCAAAGCCTTANCCGCAGCATCTACAGGGANCTTGAGAATATCATCTCCGCAACAGGAATCGACGACTGCGCGGTNAACTGCGACTTATTCGTGCTTCCCGACGGAACCGTNTCTATCGTGGAAATCGGAGGGAGGTGCGGGGCGACGTGCATCCCTGAGCTCATAACNATGAACACCGGCATAGACTACTACCGCCAGATGATACTCAACGCCGTCGGCGAAAANCTGGATTTTTCAGCAGCGGAAAATAATAAGTGCATGGCAGGCGTGCTTTTCAGCGAAGCAGGCGGCGTCCTCAGGAGCATTGACGAAGCCGCCGTAAAAAACCTTGCCCAAAGCACAGGGGCCGAGATCCTAATCGATTACAAGATAGGCGACCCCATCCCTCCGATAAAGGCCGGCAATGACAGGATCGGACATGTAATAATGCCCGGAGGCGACAGAAACGAGCTTTTCAGGGTCATGGAAAGCGTCATGGACGCGCTTTTGATAGAATAGCGTTACTGCTCAAGATGGTAAATCTTGTACTGCTCGGCCTCCCCCGCCAGCACGTAGCCCGCATCCTCGATCCCCGTGTCCGAGATATCGCGCTTGGTAAGGATGTAGTCGGCTCCTATTTTCTTTAAATCCTCGCCGCCCAGCTCCACCTGGAAGTAGTCGGGGCTGTTGAGCGTGAACACCGGCTCGTCCGTGTCGGCCACCTTGACCGTTATGTGCGCGTACCTGTTGTAAATGTATTCGTTCGCGCCGTCCTCGTCGATCCGCCTCCACAGCTCCAGGTTCGGGTAGATGTTGGTGCAGTTGATCGTCGACGCGCCCGCCGCCAGCGGAAGGTTATTTACCTCGAGCTCGCAGTCAACGACCCAAGTGCCGGGCTCGGCGCCGTTCATTTCCTGTACCTTCTTATATACGAAGTTCTCCGTGACCGCGGAAAGGCCCTGCTGCACGGGATTCGCCTTAAAGCCCGCCTGGAAGGCGACTATCGCCCCCGCTGCCGCGAGCACGTACCGAAGCGCGTTCTCCCGCTTCGCCCTCGCGTAGAGCGCGGCCGCCGCGTACCCTCCGAAGAGCACGCACGCCACAATCAGCATCCTCTTTTTTGAAAAATAATCAGGCCAGTAGTATTTGCAGCAAAGCGCCGTCCCGACGGAAAGCGCCGCTGCCGCCGCCAAAAGCCAGGGCGACAGCGCATTTACGCGGTACTTCTTTACGAGGTAAATGCCCCTAACGAAGAGCACGAGCCCCGCGAGCGTCTGCACGCACATCAGCCTCCCCGACTGCCCCAGGAACGTCACCGTCGCGACTAGCTCGGACGCGCCGAAGAAAAAATAACAAGTGAAGAAAATGAAAACCGCTCCCGTCAGCACGGCCGGCAGGTCCAGCTTTTTCTCTTTCTTCCACTTACCGAAAAGCCCCGCGCCAAGAAGCAGCAGGTTCACGGGGAAGAAGTTGAACACTACCGCCAGCTCGCTCTCATTCCTGAAGGGCACGCCCTGCCCGCTGGTCTGGAAGAAGTTGATGAACTGCCAGAAGAGGGGCGAGGCGTCCTCGTAGGCCTCCGCGTTGATGTAGTGGCCGGGATAGACAGTATTCGATATCGCCTCAATCGCGCCGTGCGACTTTAAGAGGATGTAGCCTATGCTCACGATAAGCCACAGCATGGGAATCCCGATGAGCGCGATGTCGGCCTTCGAGAATCTGTATTTTCGAAAATGCTTTACTGCCACGCAGGCTATCCCCGCCGCGATCAGGTAGGCGGTCGGTATCATCCACTTCGGGTAGACCGCCATCAGGAACATCCCCGCGGCGTAGAAGACGCCGAACGAGCAGGCAAGCCTCTTTCCGAACGAATCCCCGTGCTGAAAATAGGCGTCGAAGCAGATGAGCGACAGCTGCGAGGCGATCAGCATCTCGACGAGGCCGTTTACCGCGAACCACCACTGCACCCACGGCGAAAATGCCACGAGCAGCGCCCAGAAAAGCGCGGGCAGCCTCCCGCCGCGCTTTCTCCCGAAGAGGAGCCTCTCGGCGAAGGCGAATGAGACCGCAAAGAGCGCGAGGAGCCTTCCGCACCACCAGAAGGAATACCCCCTCTCCGCGCCGAGGAAGAAATATCCTATCGTGAACGGCCTGAATATTGCCGCGTAGTCGGCGACCGCCTGCCCGTACTCGATGTATACGTCGGTGTCGGTGCCGCGCGCGATCGGGCTGAAATAGTGGTAGCCCGAGTTCGCCTGGCTTAAGCTGTAGGGCGTAAATACCATGAACTCGTCCGACCTTACGGCCCGCGCCTTCCCGAAAAGCACGCCGTGGTGCTCCTGGCTCGCGCCCGTTATATCATTCCAAAAATCGATCGACGAGCCGTTGAGGTTCGCCGCCACGAGCACCGCGAGCACCGCCGCAAGCAGCGCCCACCTCGCCCTGTAAATAAACTCTTCCGCCCTTTTAAGCATTGTCTTCCCCTTGGCCGCGCAGCTTACGCAAAGCTCCGCTCTTTCCCTTGAAAATAATTTCCTGCCGCTCTTTTTAAAGCATTCCAGCGCCTTCGTCAAAAACTCGGCAGTCGGATTTTATTCGGTAAATAGAGGCGTTACAAGACTTCCATTGAAAAACTTTGTCAGTTTGTACAAAATTTTTCAGTGAGAACCTCCTCTTGTGCCGCTCCGCCCCCCCCCAAAAGCGGATTGCCCTCTGACGCTCCACGGCCGACCCTCATCAATATCCCGATTTCAAAAGTTGAATCTTTTTGTTTTTTGAAATCAGTGATTTCGCTGATCATATTTTAATATTACCAGTGTCACTTTAAGCCATCGTGCATTCCTACATAAACAAATCTTCTCCAGTAATAACAGCCTGCATCTTCTCAGAATAGGTATTTATCTTGACATCCGCTGCCGAAATCAGCGTAGGAAACAAGTTATAGCGCGTGCCCGTAGAAATCCGAAAATCGCTTATTTTGCCCATAACGCTGTCATAGACAGTCTTTGTCACGCTATATGTTGAATCACTGTATTTAATTTCACATACGTTGATTACTCTATCTTTTCTGTATATCAACAAATCTATTTGGGCTCCGCTAATGCCCTGTTCAACATCTGTACTGCAGTGCCATGAATAAACCTCTGTAACCACGCCTCCAATTCCGAGTTTATTCTTTATTTGTTCTATATGCTGTAGACATACATGCTCAAACGCTAGCCCCTTCCATGTATTTATCTTAGGCGTTCCCAAAGAATGCAGCCAGAAATTCGGATCAGAGGATTTATTTTCCATGAATTGGAAATAGAAAAGCGTAAAATTATCAATCAGTTGATAGACTGAACCCTTCTTCTCCTTGCCATATTCGCGAAATTGACGTATAAAACCACACTGTTCAAGTTCCCTGAGTTTCTTTGTTGTTACTCCGGAATTATTCAAATGGGCAGCCAATATCAATTCCAACCTGGTCATGCCCGATTTCTTTTTGGCCAGTGCACTGACAATAGCGACATAAGGCTCTGGTCTTTTAAAAAGAGAAGCATACAAATATTCATATTCGTCCCGAAGATATGCATTCTCTGCGAAAAACAGCCTATTAAAATTTTGTGGCAGACTGGCTCCCTTTTCAAGAAGAGTCCAATAATATGGAATACCACCAAGTGCCATATAGTACTGCAATATATCCTGCCTGTCGATTACCAAATGATTTGCTTTAACAAGTTCCTCGCACTCTCTCAGTGAAAACGGGTTAAGCTGTATCTGATAGTTTAGGCGGTTATGCAGGCCTCCTTTATTATGTATGATGTTATCTATAATCCATGAAGTTGAAGAAGCACAGGCTACGAGTATTATATCTTTTCTGCCGCTTGCCCATCCGTTCCAAAAGAATTCAAGTGCTGCCAGAAAATTGCTTTTCGGCGTATCCATCCACGAAAGCTCATCAAGAAAAATCACCTTTTTCTTCTTCTTTGATTTCATAATAAACTGTTTCAAGGCACCGAATGCCTCTATCCAGTCCTTCGGAACATCCCCAATCCGAAAACCAGCTGTTACAGCCGAATCATAAAATGCTTTGAGCTGAAGCTTCATATTGCCATTAGCTATTCCCGTATGTGAAAAATAGATAGTATTGCCGAAAGTTTCCCGCACCAAAAAGGTTTTCCCTATTCTCCTTCGTCCGTATACGGCAATAAATTTTGATTGTTCTTCTCTTAGCGCATTAAGCAGGATCTTCTTCTCATTTCTTCTCGATATAAGCATGCCCGCCACCGCCTTTTTAATTATAATTAGCGCAAACTGTGTTTTTTTGCAGGTTTGCGCTAATTATATCTTCAATAAAAAAACATGTCAAACTTCGTGTGCTTTGCTTATTGGCAGCGCCTCACGCAGGTGTGGGGTTCAGCCCGAGGTGAGCTTTTGGTAGAGCTTCATCAGCTCGGCGACGCAGGCGGACTCGTCGGTGTAGGCGTCGGTGCCCTTCTTCCAGCCGTAGGCCGCCATGACCGCGGCGTCGTTCGCGCGGTGCGCCCTCAAAAGCTCCGCCGGCATGGTGTTCGGGTCGTAGAGGTCGGCGAGGCTGCTGTCGGGGTAGAGGGCGCGGGCTGCGAGGATCGCCTTCGCGGTTTCCTCGATGCGGGCCTTTAGCGCCGGGGACGGATTCGGCCAGGGGAAGTTGTTGTAGACGATGTCCTTAGAGTACCTGTAACGCATTTCAAGGCGGCCGCAGACCGCCCTCATCCAGGACATGTGGACGTTCGAGGTCAGGACGCCGAAGTGGTAGAGGGCGGCGTCGGGGACGATTTTCACCAGATTGCTGCACAGTACCGAAGGATCCATGTATCCCATGGGGACGTACCTTCTTCTCTCCGAAGAAACCTCTGGGATTACTATATAGCTCCCCTGCGGCATATTCGTCACATGGAACCTCGTCGGGGTTTCCGCAAGCTTCCTCGTACCCGCGCTCGTGCTCTCTTCCCTGTACTTCCTGACGGCCTCTACGCGTTTTAGGCACTCGGGCCTCCTTCGCAGTTTGTCGGGCGCACAGTCCCCGAGATACAGGCAGTACCTCGGGCACCTGTTGATGAATTCCTTTGAACCGTACCAGGGGTGGAAGTACTCTTTTGCCTGCGGTTCTTTCTTTATGAACTCCTCCATCTCTTCTTTCGTAAAGAGGTAGTACCCGCCGTCTATCGGTTTGTTGCCTATGCCGATTTCAGGCACCTTACAGACAGGCTTGCTCCTGCTCGATATCAGGATGTCGGGCGCGTCGATCAGGTAGGGGTTGATGTTGGACGCTTTCCTCGGTCCGTCGCCGTCGTATATCGTTTTTTCCGCCGCATCGCCGTAGCCGAAGCCCACTATTACGCAGTGGACGTGAGCCTTCGCGTTGGCTTCGCTGTCCCACCTGAAAGTCCTGTATGCGAACTGTATCTTCAGCCCTTTTTTGAGCAGACCGCCCCAGAGTATGGAGACCTGCTCGCCCTGCGTTATCGAATTGGTGGACACAAGGGCCGCCCTTGCTTTCGTCCCCGCTAAGAAGTCAGCTGCTTTCTTGTACCAGCAGCCCACATAGTCCATGTTCCCGGCGTTCTTTACCCCGTTGAAGATGTATTCGACATCGGCCTTCTGGCTCTTGCCCATGAGCCTCGCCCCTACAAACGGCGGATTCCCCATGATGTAATCCACTTCCCCGGCCGGCACGACTTCGTTCCAGTCCATCCGCAGCGCATTTCCCTCGTGGATGTTGGCGTTGGTCTTTAGGGGGAGGAAGTCGAGCTTCTGGGTGACGAGCTGCTGCGTCTCGATCAGCATCTGCGACTCGGCGATCCAGAGGGCGGTCTTGGCGACCGTCACGGCGAAGTCATTTATCTCGATGCCGCAGAACTGGCTTATATCGACCTTAATCGGGTCGATGGCCTCTCCGAACACCATCTGGCCGCCGGTTAGGGCGCGCACGGCTTCATTTTCAAGGCGGCGCAGCGAGAGGTAGGTCTCCGTGAGGAAATTTCCGGAGCCGGCGGCCGGATCCAGGAACTTCAGCGAGGCGAGCTTGTCCTGGAAAGCGGCGAGCTTCGCCCTGCGGGTCCTGGCGACGGGCTCGGAGAGCGCCGCATCGAGTTCCAGCTTCAAGCCGTCCAGAAAGAGCGGGTCTATGACCTTGTGGATGTTCTCGATCGAGGTGTAGTGCATGCCGCCCGCGCGGCGCGTCTGCGGGTTCAAGGTGGACTCGAACACCGCCCCGAATATCGTCGGGCTTATCTCCGACCAGTCGAAGTCCGCGGAGGCTTTATTTAAAAGCAAGTCCCTTATCTCCTCCGTGAAGGGCGGTATCTCGATGCTTTCGTCCTCGAAGAGGCCGCCGTTGACGTAGGGGAAGGCCGCGAGGGTGGGGTTGTCCTCCTTAAGGTAGGGATCGCGCTCGCCCTTTTCGGGGTCTTGGTCGAGGACCTTGAAGAGGTCGGTCAAGGCCCTGCGCATCCCCTGCGCGTCGTACTTTTCGAGGTAGTCGTGGAACATGTTCCGCTGCCCGAAGATTCCTGCGTCCTCGGCGTAGAGGCAGAATACGAGGCGGACGCAGAGCTTGTTCAGGCTCTGCTGCGACGATTCATTTTCAATATTGTTGTAGCGGGCGGCGAAGGCGTCGTAGAGGAGGCCGACGAGGTCGCCCGCCTTGATGGAAAGCTCCATCTCCTTCTTGGCGGCCTCGGAGACTTCGCTCACTAGGAAGTTGAGGCGCCAGTAGTCCCTGCCGAAGTCCGCGAGGTCGATTTCCTCGTACTTCGACGACCAGGTGTCGGTCTTTCGGTCGTAGCGCGGCGCTATTTTGGTGTTGTAGATCCTTATTTTCTTGAAATTCGAGGTTATGATGAAGCGCGGCTTTTCCTCAAGGCCGAGCTGCCCCATGTAGTCGCGCGCCTGCTCGTAGGGCGTGACTTTGCGGTTCTGGCGCGGCTCCTTGGCGTCGAGGTCGATGTTTATCCCCTTCTGCTCGATGAGGACGCGGGTCTTCGGGATGTAGGCGTCCACGAAGCCCTTCGCGAGCGGCTTTTCGAACTCGATGTACTGCGAGGGGTTCGCGACCCCGAATACGTCGCGCACCATGTCCGTCCAGAACTGCTGCATGTCCTGCTTCTCGTCGCCCCTGCCGGCCCAGGCCTCCGCGAACGCCCTGGCCGCCTTCTGCTGCATAACAATATCCATGTCCGCCCCTTCTTTTCCTAATGCGCCGGTTAAAAGCCTCTCCCGGCAGCACTCCCGAAATTTACCGAGATTTCCTTTCATTATCGTCTGAAATAATCGCGCTTTCAAGTGCATGGCTGTGTAAAAGCGGGCATGCACATTCCGCCGTCTTTGTTCCGCTTCGAGTTCCTGTGCCGGCAATCAACGCCCCTCTATACCTTATGCCGGACTTATCTCATCAATTGCAAGCTGAAAGCCAGCCGATTTACCGAATGAAAAGTCGCCGTTTAACCGAACAAAATTCCGCCATTTTGCCGAACGAATTCCCGCCATTTTACCGAACGAATTCCCGCCATTTTACCGAACGAATTTCCGCCATTTTACCGAATGAATCATTGCCATTTAACCGAAAAGCTGTAAAATAGGGGCATAAGAAGGGAGAATGTTCCGTGGATGATTATAAGAGCAGAATTGCGGATAGCGTATTGATAAGAAAATTAAAGAGTGCCGGAGCGGTCCTAATAGAAGGACCTAAATGGTGCGGAAAGACCACTACGGCGGAGCAGCACGCTGCCAGCATCCTTTATATGGATGACCCTGAAAAGAAAGAACAGAATATACGAATCGCTGAAATTAAGCCCAGTATGCTGCTTCAGGGCGCGCGCCCAAGATTAATAGATGAATGGCAAATAGCGCCTGCATTATGGGATAGTATAAGATTTTCAGTTGATCACGGAGGCAATGAAGGCAGCTATATTTTAACAGGTTCATCTGTTCCCGCAGACCTTTCAAAAGCGACGCATTCAGGAACAGGACGCTTTGCCAGAATGAAAATGCGAACAATGTCGCTTTTTGAATCCGGAGAATCCTGCGGCGAAGTGAGCTTAAAAAATATATTTGACAATAATCCAGGAAAGGCATTAGTGGCTGTCAACAAATTGGAACTTGAAGACCTTGCTTATTTATCGTGCAGAGGAGGCTGGCCGAGAGCTGTCGTGCAGTCTGATAAGGAGGTTTCATTAGATCAGGCGGCAAACTATTATGAATCCGTAGTTCAATATGACATATCGAGGGCAGATGGCGTACATCGTGACGAGCAGCGGTCCAGACTATTGATGCGTTCCTATGCCAGAAATATGGGCAGTCAGGTAAGCATCAAAGCACTGAAGGCCGACATGGATGCAAATGATTCTACAAGCCTTGACGAGGATACTGTTCTATCTTATGTCAATGCGTTAAAGAAAATTTTTGTGGTCGAAGATTTGCCGGCATGGAATCCTAATTTGCGTTCAAGAACAGTGATCCGCACTTCCGACACAAGATATTTTACAGATCCGTCCATCGCGGCATCTGCATTAGGAATTTATCCTACGGATTTGATGAACGACCTGAATACATTTGGACTTATGTTTGAAACCTTATGTATCAGGGACTTAAGGATATATTCAGACGCACTTGGCGGACAGCTGTATCATTACAGAGATAAAAACGGTCTGGAATGTGACGCGGTCCTGCATTTGAACAACGGCGACTATGGCTTGATAGAAATTAAACTTGGCGGAGACAGCCTGATAGAACACGGAGCTGCAACTTTGAAGGAACTGGCAGGTAAGATAGATACAACTAAAATGCATGATCCGTCTTTCCTGATGGTGCTCGTGGGGACAGGCGACTTTGCGTATCAGAGAAAAGATGGCGTTTACGTCGTGCCGATCGGCTGCCTTAGAGATTGATTTATCAGTCAAAAGGATAAAACTGCTGGGCATAGCCCGATGTCGGAGATCATATCAAGACGCGAAAAACCCCGCAGATACGGGGCTTTACGGCCTTTTTCCATATCTGCGGGGTTTCATTTGAAAACGGAGAAGGGGGGATTTGAACCCTCAAGAAAATCCTTGTAAACCCCGATTCCTACTAGCTTTCTTTGAAACGTGTCATATTTCGTGTCATGTTTTTTAATATCCGAAGTGCACCATTTCTTGTGTTGCTTAGAGAGTCCGATTTTTATGATCGTTTTGTTTATCCCAATACCTTCTCCAATTCCAGAATTATCTTTTGTTCCT
>Ga0065709_1029814_pt1 | contig 12089 bp, 10 predicted proteins | sample Hoacrofraction14_2_FD_59096 | JGI IMG/M metagenome (GOLD analysis project Ga0065709, IMG submission 59096) | Hoatzin crop microbial communities from Cojedes, Venezuela, sample from fiber fraction 14 v1 | ecosystem: Host-associated > Birds > Digestive system > Esophagus > Crop | place: Venezuela... | reverse complement strand
CGGTAGTAGTAGAAACGATGTACTTGGTTCCACGCCCCTATCGGTAGTAGTAGAAACGATGTACTTGGTTCCACGCCCCCACCGGAAGGCTTTGCCTTCCTCCGCCCCCTCGCCAGCGAGGGGGAGAGCTGGCGCCTCACCGTTTGACCCAAACCTCCGCCCCCTCGCCAGCGAGGGGGAGAGCTGGCGCCTCATCGTGCGACTTCGAATCCTCCTCCACCCGCTGATGGGAGGAGGAGGGAGGGAGGGTATTTATTTCATTTCCTCAACGAGTTTCTTGGTATCTCTTGCGATAACCAGCTCCTCGTCGGTAGGAATGACGCAAACCACGACTTTCGAGTCGTCGGCAGAGATGATAGCCTCCTTGCCGCGAACCTTGTTCTTCTCGGCATCCATCTTCACGCCGAGGAACTCCAGACCCGAACAAGCATCAAGACGAGTGCCTACCTGGTTCTCGCCCACTCCGGCGGTCCACACGATGATGTCGACACCACCCATGGCAGCAGCATAAGCACCGATATACTTCTTGATACGGTAGTTGTACATATTAAGAGCCAGCTGAGCCCTGTCGTTACCCTCAGCGGCAGCACTCTCGATCTCACGCATATCAGAAGAGATACCAGTGATACCGAGCACACCGCTCTTCTTGTTGAGGAAGTCAGCCATCTCCTGCGGTTTCATGCCCGTCTTCTCCATGAGGTATGTCACAGCCGAAGGATCGATGTCGCCGCTGCGGCTGCCCATCATCACGCCAGCCAGCGGAGTGAGTCCCATGGAAGTATCCACACACTTACCATACTTCACAGCCGATACCGAAGCACCGTTGCCGATATGGCAGGTGATGATCTTCTGAGTGCTGATATCACGGCCGAGGAAGTCGCACACGCGCTGTGATACATAGCGGTGGCTCGTTCCGTGGAAGCCATAGCGGCGAACGTGATACTTCTCGTAAAACTCGTAAGGCACGGCATAGAGATAAGCATAATCAGGCATGGTAGAGTGGAAAGCATTGTCGAAGACACACACCTGCGGGGTATCCGGCATCAGATGGTCTACGGCACGCAGTCCGCGGAGATGTCCGGCATTATGCACCGGAGCGAGGTCGCAGAGACTCTCGATACCGTCCTCTACGCTCTGGTCTACGATGACACTCTTCTCGAAGAGGTCGCCGCCCTGCACGATACGATGTCCCACAGCGTCGATTTCCGACAGGTCTTTGATAGCACCGATCTCCGGATCCATCAGCATCTTGAACACGAAGTTGACTCCCTCCTTATGGTCGGGCATGTCGTGCATAATCTTTTTCTTCTCACCGTTGGGGAGTTTCACTACGATGAAAGCCTCGTCGAGACCGATACGCTCCACGCCACCGGCAGCCAGCACAGACTCATCCTCCATGTCGTAGAGTTTGTACTTTATCGACGAACTTCCGCAATTTAAAACAAGAATTTTCATTATCTCAATTATTTTTTGTTTGTATTATCACTATTATTTGGCATCCATAGCCTGGCATGCGGTGATAGCCACCATCTTGTAGATATCGTCAACGGAACAGCCGCGGCTGAGGTCGTTCACCGGACGTGCGATACCCTGGAGGATCGGACCGAGAGCTTCGGCATTACCCAGTCGCTGCACCAGTTTATAGCCTATATTACCCACCTCGAGGTTCGGGAATACGAGCACATTGGCATGACCGGCGATCTCGCTGCCCGGAGCCTTCTTCTGACCTACGGAAGGAACGAGAGCGGCATCAGCCTGCAGCTCGCCGTCGATTTTCAGTTCGGGATGAGCCTCCTTTGCCAGACGTGTAGCCTCAACGACCTTGTCCACCACCTCGTGCTTTGCGCTGCCCTTGGTAGAGAAGCTCAGCATAGCCACGCGGGGATCGTCGAAACCAGCCACGCTCTTGGCAGTCTGGGCGGTACAGTAAGCGATCTGTGCCAGCTGTTCTGCATCGGGCATAGGAGTGACAGCCACATCGCCTACAACGAGCAGACCGTCCTCGCCGTATTCCTTGTTTTGCGAGATAAGAAGCATGCCGCCGCTGACACAAGTGATGCCGGGGGCGCATTTGATTATCTGGAGAGCCGGACGGAGAGTGTCGCCGGTAGTACTCAGCGCACCGCTGATCTGTCCGTCAGCGCCTCCGGTCTTAATGATCATACATCCGAAATAGAGTTTGTTGTTTGTCACCAGGTCGCGAGCCTGTTCTATCGTCATACCTTTCTTCTTGCGCAGTTCGGCGAGCAGCTGTGCATACTCCTCGGTCTGCGGATCCGTCTTCGGGTCTCGGATAGTAGCCTTGCCGATGTTTTTGAGACCGTATTTCTCTGCATCAGCCATGATTTGTTCCTTGTCTCCGATCAGGATGATGTCAGCGATGTCGTCAGCCAGCACCTTGTCGGCCGCTTTGATAGTGCGCTCTTCCTCAGCTTCCGGAAGAACGATGCGCTGCTTGTTGCTTTTAGCGCGCTCGATGATTTTTTCTACAATTCCCATAGTTTGCTTTTTATTTTTGGTTTAAAATTCTCTTTTCATGCTATCGTCGATATCCGTAGCGATTGCAAAAGTACTAAAAAATATTGATACCGTCGTATGATTTTCCGACTTTTAATTTTATTAACTACAAATCAGTCGTTCATCTCGGCTGTAAGGATACTCTCGAGTTCTTCGGCCGACAGTCTGAGCTGGAAGTTGCCGTTTCTGGCCACGGAGATATTTCCCGTCTCCTCGCTGACCACGACAGCCAATGCGTCGCTTTCCTGCGAGATGCCCAATGCCGCTCTGTGTCTCAGTCCGAGGTCTTTGGGGATATTGATGCTGTGCGACACCGGAAGGATGCATCCTGCGGCTCTGATCCTTTTGTGAGAGATGATCATCGCCCCGTCGTGCAGGGGAGAATTCTTGAAAAAGATGTTTTCGATAAGCCGCTGGTTGATGTTGGCGTCGACATTATCGCCGGTGTCAGAGATCTCGTCGAGAGGCACCGAGCGCTCGATGACGATCAGAGCCCCCACCTTCCCTTTGCTCATCGACATACAAGCCATGACGATAGGCATGATTGTCTTTTTGTCGACCGTCGTCTTCTTGTCCCCCGAGGAGAAGAATTTCTTCACGGCTCTGAACCGCTGGTGAGCACCGAGATTATACAGGAACTTCCTTATCTCGTCCTGGAAGAGGATGATAAGGGCGAGCACTCCCACGCTGATCAACTTATCCATGATAGCTCCGAGGAGCCTCATCTCGAGGATCTGCGACACGAAGAGCCATGCCACCACGAAGATGAGCAGACCGATGAAGACGTTTAGCGACCGGGAGTCGCGCATCACGCGGTATATGTAGTAGAGCATCGTGGCAACGAGAAGGATGTCGATGCAGTCTTTTATTCCGAAGTCCAACATATCTTATATCTTTTTCTGAGTGTTGTCAAAATTATTTTTGAGTACAGTCGGAATTATTCCGAGTACACTCATAATTTATTCCGGCCGCAGTGAAAATCCTTACCGTATCGACAGCCTCCCTGACATCATGCACACGGAGGACCGACGCTCCCTGCACGAGGGCCAGAGTATTGAGAGCGACGGTTCCGGCGAGGGCACCTTCCGGCTCGCATCCGAGGAGTTTGCAAATCATAGACTTGCGCGACACTCCCACAAGCAGAGGCAGACCGAGGGCGGAAAACTTATGCATCTGCCGCATCAGCCGGTAGTTGTCATCCATCGTCTTTCCGAAACCGAAGCCCGGATCGATGATGATATCCTTCTGTCCGAGGTCGCGCAGTTTCTGCACCGAGGCGGCGAGCATGATAAGCGACTCGCGGAGGGAAGGCTGTACGGAAGTGAGGATATACGGAACACGGAGAGCCGCCACCGCAGCAAACATCTCACCTTTGTCGTCGCCTCCGGACACATCGTTGATGATATCGGCCCCATACTCCCCGACAGCCATTTTCGCCACCTCCGCGCGGAAGGTGTCGACAGAGACGACGGCATCGGGAACGGTGCGACGGACTATCTCAAGAGTCTTCCTCATGCGAGAGAGCTCTTCTTCCAAGGGCACCTCCTCGCAACCGGGACGGGTGGAGTAGCAGCCCACATCGATGATATCGCCGCCCTGCGAGATTATCTCCTCCGCACGGAAGGCTATATCGGCATCGGTCTGTGTTCTGCTTCCGGCATAAAAACTGTCGGGAGTGGCATTGAGAATGCCCATCACCCTCGGCCTCGAGAGGTCGAAGAGTCGTCCGCGGATATTGATAGAATAGTCGGCCATCGTTCTTTTTGCATTATTCATCCGCAAAATTAACAATAAAATTCGAGAAAAAGGGAGAATAAAGGGAAAAAGTTGTAACTTTGCAAGGAAATAGGGAAAAAATGAAGAAGATTCTGTTCATACTATTTCTGCTCAGCGCCGCTATCGCGCACGGCCAGCAGACGGTCGTCGTCATCGACGAGAGCACCGGCATGGCGATATCCCACGCCAGTCTCTACTGCAAGGAGAAGGGCAAGTTCCGCTCCACGACGACGGATTATGCCGGCAGGGCGAAGGTGGGCTTCGGCTTCAAACGGCTCACCGTCAGTCATCTCAACTACGAGAAGACCGTCGTCAGCCGCCTCGACGACACTATCCGCCTCACTCCGAAATACTATCAGACGGCTGAGGTGGTGGTGAGCCACGCGGAACCGGCATGGATACGGCCGATGCTGAGGAAGTTCGTGAAACAGAAAAAGGAGAGATACTACAACAAGCCCGAATCTCTCGGATACAAGTATACCACCCAGAGCATCGCCGGAACGAGTTTCTACCGCTACGAGTCCGATGGTATCATGGAGATGATCCATCCGAAGGAAAAGCACTATAACATCTGTCAGAGCGAAGGCAGGATAACAAGCGCCGACTCCACCATGCTCACCGATGTTACCAACCTGCGGAGAATACTCTACGAAGACTTCGTGAGCAACTTCGACAGAGAGTTTATCACCGACCACAAATTCATCGTCAACGAAGATTACGACGGCGAGGACAATGAAGTGGAACTGGCCTACCGTTCGAAGAAGAAAATGACCGACCGGGGGCGCTTCGTCATCGACACGGCACGCTGTCTTATCCTTCAGGCCACGAGAGTGATGGATGTGAAAGCGAACCAGAAATACAAGATGTCGGCCGTGATGGTAGGCCTGGCCCGTGCCCTGTGGGGATATGAGATAACGGAATGGGATGTGGACTACGGAGTAAGCTACAGAGAGACCGGCGGATCATACTTCCCGAAAGAGGTGCGATACAAGATGTTTATGAGAGGTCATGAAGACAGAGTCGACTCCACCGAAGTGAAGTTCCGCGAAGCCACGGGAGGCGGTTTTTCGAATATGGAGGCGACGCTGACGCTGGGTGAACCCTCGCCCGTATCGGAAGAGATGAAAGCCGACACGGCGAGATACAAACGGCTCCTCCCGCCATGGTATATCAAGTACAACACCGACGCCGACAGAGCCTACGAGATATCATTATCGCATCTGCCGGCACAGTTCTGTATCCTCAAAGACGAATAAAACTCTCTATCTCGGCGATTCTCTTCTCCGCAGTGCGCCGTCCGATCTGATACACCCGCTCCATCTCTTCCCTGTCGTGAGAGATATGTCCGATGGGCAGTTTTTCCTCCGGACGGATGACGAGAACACTTCCGAGATCCTCCTGCTGACGGACATACTCCAATTCTCTGTTATACATGATATAACGGTCGGCGAAAGCCTTCACGAAATTCGGATATCTGCGGAGCCACAGACTGATGAGGGGAGTAAGCTTCGACCGATGCTTCACATAATCAGCCGGCTGGGTGAGCACCACCACATTCCTCTCATAACCGATGCCTTGGAAATACTCCAGAGGAATGGAATCAGCGACACCCCCGTCGAGATATCTGCCGCCGTCGATCTCCACAATCCTCGACACCACAGGCATCGACGAAGAAGCACGGATCCACTCATACAGTTCATCGCCTCCCTTCATGCTTTTCCTGTATACCGCCTCGCCGCTCTCCACATCCGTGCAAACGACGTAATACTCCATCGGGCTGTTATCAAAAGCCTCGATATCAAAAATATCATAATCACGAGGCACGATATGATATGCGAATTCCGCATTGAAGATATCGCCCGAAGTAATCAGCGACTTGACACCCGAATATCTGCTGTCGTCGGCAAACTGCTTGTTGTATCTTATCGCTCTGCCGATCTGCCCCGATTTGTAATTACATCCGAAGGCAGCCCCGGCGGAAACACCGACAAGTCCGTCGAACGTGATACCGTGTTCCATCATCACATCCATCACACCGCAGGTAAACAGCCCCCGCATCGCGCCACCTTCAAGAACAAGTCCTCTTTTCATATCATCATACTTTTTATTTCCATCTCCAATGTTTTGTGATCTTTCCCCCGAAATGACTTATCGACGACATTATCACCCTCGGCGACACTTTCTTTCCCACAATGATTATCATCACGGCTCCGAGGATGAGAAGAATACCGAGCGACAGCCGCGGAGTGAGAATCTCCCCGAACACCGTAACTCCGATAACGACGGCGGTAAGGGGTTCGAGAGCTCCCATGATTGCCGTGGGGGTGGAACCGATAAGCTGCACTGCCATAGCCATGGTAACCAGCGAGATAACCGAAGGCACCAGGGCCAGTCCTATCGCGCAGATCCATGACCTCGGAGTGGGGAGAGCCTGCAGAGGCGCTCCGCTGCTATAAGAGAAGACGGCCAGCGATATGGCACATATTATCAGTACGTAGAGAGTGAGTTTGAGCGACGACATCCTTATCGACGACTGATTCACCACGATGATATATACGGCGTAAGTCAGTCCGGAGATAATGATGAAAAGCAGTCCAAGGCCCGACAGAGTGGCATCGCCGTCGCCCCGATAGAGCAGGAGTATTCCGGCAAGAGCCATAACGATAGCCAAGACGGTGGATATCTTCAGCTTTTCACCGAAGAAAGCAACCATCAGCACGGCAACCATCACCGGATAGAAGAACAGCAGGGTGCAGGCGATACCGGCATCCATATACTGGAAACTCATATAGTAAGTGAGCGACGAGACACTGAAGAGCAGTCCCAGCGACAGAAGCACGAGAAGCTCATGCCTGTTGACTCCGAACGACTTGCGCTGTACCGCCATGATCACGGCGATCATCACGGCAGCGAAAGAAAAACGATAAAACAATACCGAAGGAGGCCGCAGACCGTCTTCGTAAAGAAACAAGGCGCCGAGAGGATTCATTCCGTAGCTCACGGCCGATATGATACCACACAAATATCCTTTTACCGTAGGACTCATCATTCCGTATTTTTGAAAATGCGTGCAAAGGTAGCAATTTTATCAAACGTGGCAAATAAAGAACTGTTATAATTGATTAAAATCAAAATTTTTATGCCATACGGAATATTTATGCCGCTGTTTACCTGCCGGTTGGCTGAAAATCAGTACCTTTGCAGCCGTATTCAAGGTAAAAGGATTTTTTAGGATGACACCAGCATTGATTTCGTCGCTGAAGACGTACAACAAGAAGTTATTTGCCTCCGACCTCATGGCAGGCATCATCGTGGGAATAGTAGCTCTGCCTCTGGCCATCGCCTTCGCCATCGCGTCGGGAGTATCGCCGGAGAAAGGAATCATCACAGCCATCGTGGCGGGAGTGTTCATCTCCGTTTTCGGAGGAAGCAAGGTGCAGATCGGCGGTCCTACGGGAGCCTTCATCATCATCATCTACGGGATAATACAACAGTACGGATTCATCGGACTGAGCATCGCCACGATCATGGCCGGGGCCTTCCTGATTCTCTTCGGACTGCTCCACCTGGGCACCATCATCAAATATATCCCCTACCCCATCGTCGTCGGCTTCACCAGCGGCATCGCTGTGACGATATTCACCACACAGATAAAAGACCTCTTCGGACTGCAGATCGACAACGTGCCGTCGGACTTCATCGAGAAATGGATATGCTACGCCGGACATTTCAGCACCGCCGATATGTGGACGGCAGTAATAGGACTGACGAGTATTGCCGTGATAGCTCTCACCCCGAAGTTCTCGAAGAAGATTCCCGGATCTCTCATCGCCATAATACTGATGACCATCGCCGCGCTCCTGCTGAAACAGTATGCCGGAGTGACAAGCATCGAAACCATCGGCGACCGCTTTTCCATCAACGGATCACTGCCAGAGGCACAGCTCCCCGACATGTCGTGGGCTACGGTAAAGAGTCTGGTATCACCAGCCCTCACCATCGCCATCCTCGGAGCCATAGAATCACTGCTCTCCGCCACTGTCGCCGACGGTGTCATCGGGGAGCGGCACGACTCCAACACGGAACTCGTGGCACAGGGTATCGCCAACATCGTATCGCCTCTCTTCGGAGGCATCCCAGCCACGGGAGCCATCGCACGCACGATGACAAACATCAACAACGGAGGCCGCACTCCCGTGGCCGGCATCATCCATGCCGTAGTGCTTCTGCTCATCCTCCTCTTCCTGATGCCGCTGGCGCAATATATCCCCATGGCCTGTCTTGCGGGAGTGCTCGTAGTGGTAAGCTACGGCATGAGCGGATGGCGGTCGTTCCTCAGCATCATGAGAAATCCGAAGAGCGACATCACCGTGCTGCTCATCACCTTCTTCCTCACCATCATCTTCGACCTCACAATCGCCATCGAGGTGGGAATGGTATGCGCCTGTCTCCTCTTCATGCGGCGCATGGCCGAGACGAGTGACGTGAAAGTTATCAGCGACGAAATCAACCCCGAAGAGGAAGACAGCGACTTCCAACTGGGCAACCTCGAACATCTGACCATTCCCGAGGGAGTGGAGGTATACGAGATCAACGGCCCGTATTATTTCGGTGTGGGCAACAGATTCGAGGAGGTGATGGGAGCTTTCCCCCACGAACGTCCGAAAGTGAGGATTATCAGGATGAGAAAGGTGCCGTTCGTCGACTCCACCGGTATCCACAATCTCACCAACCTATGTCTGATGAGTCAGAAGGAGGGCGTGCAGATAGTGCTGTCGGGAGTGAATCCCAAGGTGAGAGCCGTGCTGGAGAAGGCCGGAGTGGGAAAGATCGTAGGTCAGGACAATATCTGCGACCATATCAACCGTGCACTCGCCAGAGCCGAAGAACTGGTGGCCGGCAAGGAGTGATATCGGCCCGTTGCGAGACTTATTTCCATCTATTTTATCTTATAAAGCAATTTTCTCTGTCATTTTTTTTGAAGTATCAGAAAGAATGTGTAACTTTGTGCACATTAACCACAAAGCGACATGGAGATAGCAGAGCTTTATAAGATATTCGAAAATCATAAGATAGTAACCACCGACAGCAGGGATTGCCCGGAAGGTTCTGTCTTCTTCGCCCTCAAGGGAGCCTCTTTCGACGGAAACAGATTCGCTGCTTCCGCACTCGAAAAGGGATGCTCCTATGCTGTCGTCGACGAGAAGGAATTCGCCGACGACGACAGATGTATCCTCGTCGACGACTGTCTGAAGACTCTCAAGCAACTGGCGAACTATCACCGCAGGAAACTCGGAACGAAGATTATCGGAATCACCGGCACCAACGGTAAGACGACGACCAAAGAACTGGTTGCCAGAGTATTGGAACAGAAATACAACGTACTCTATACACAGGGGAATTTCAACAACGACATCGGTGTGCCGAAAACACTCCTCCGACTTACGGAAGAGCATCAGATAGCGGTAGTGGAGATGGGAGCCAGTCATCCGGGTGATATCAAGACTCTTGTTGACGTGGTGGAGCCCGACTGCGGCATCATCACCAACGTAGGACGAGCCCACCTGCAGGGTTTCGGATCGTTCGAGGGAGTGATAAAGACGAAAGGCGAACTCTACGACTTCCTTCGCACGAAGAAAGACAGCGTGGTGTTCATCCACAACGAAAACGAACATCTCATGAATATCGCCGGAGGACTGACACTGGTGAAATACGGCACAAGCACCGACGACCACCTTTATGTAACCGGTTCCGTCGGAGCATGCGATCCCTATCTCAACTTCCGATGGAAGCATGAGGAAGGCAACTGGCACGAGGTGAAGACACATCTCATCGGGGCATACAACATCTATAATATGCTCGCCGCGGCCTGCATCGGACTCTACTTCGGAGTGACCGAGCAACAGGTGTGCGAAGCTCTGGAGAGTTATATCCCCAGCAACAACCGTTCGCAGCTCGACATCACAGAAAAGAACAAACTCATCGTCGATGCCTACAACGCTAATCCGACGAGTATGATGGCTGCACTCGAGAACTTCCGCGACATACAGGCCGACAAGAAGATGGCTATCCTCGGAGACATGCGTGAACTGGGCGAGGTAAGCGACGAAGAACATCAGAAGATCGTAGACTTCATCGGAAAAACCGGCATCGAGACGGTATGGCTCGTCGGCGAGGAGTTCGGAAAAACAGACTGCGGCTTCAGGAAATTCCACGACGTGGAAGAGGTGAAGAAAGCAATCGCGGAAGAACAGCCGGCGGGCTACTATATCCTTATCAAAGGATCTAACGGGACAAAACTATATCAATTACCGGAATTATTATAAACCTTAAAACAGAAAATATGGAATATTTCGCATATATCGACGGAAAACAGGCCGGTCCGATGTCTGTAGAACAGATGTACGGGAAAGGCATTACGGCGGAAACCCTCGTGTGGCATGCAGGACTCACCGACTGGGTGAGAGCCGACTCTTTGCCCGAGCTTGCCCCGGTGATAGGAGGTGCTACGAGAGGCCCTCAGGCAGCCGAGAAAGAAGCGCTGGAGACAGCAGTAAATACCGAGACGATGAATACGGAGGGTGATGCTCCCGACTCTCCCGCGACTCCCAAGAAGAAAAAGAAAAAAGGCATGGGATGCCTCTATGCCATCATCATTCTCGTGATCCTCGCCCTGGTGATGGGAGCCACCAATCCCAACAGAGACGACCACTGGAACCGGATATCGTCGCAGATAGAAGAAGGTATCGCCGAGTCGGGCGCCGACGAGGATGACCCGATAGGACTCGGAGCGATATTCAAGAGCGTGGCCAGCCAGGTGATCAACACCTTCGGCAAAAGTTATTTCTCGGTGGATGACTATTATCTCTTCTCCGTGGGGAAGATGAATATCGACGGAACGTCAAAGCCCATCTCTCTCGGAATGTTCAACCATGTGTTCACCTTCGACAAGGAGGATGTGAAGAGGGAAATAGAAAACGGCATGAAGGAGAAGATGAAGAAGAAGGTGAAGAACTCGATAAAAGACACTATCAACGAGATAATCCCCATGGAGGAGCTCAAGGAACTGTTCGATCTCGACGGTCTGATGAAGGATAACGAGGAGATGGAGTGATTTTTCACTACGGTCAAAAATAAAAATGACTGCACCCGGAATAAATCTGAGTGCAGTCATCTTTTTGTGTGGTACCTCCAGGAATCGAACCGGGGACACACGGATTTTCAGTCCGATGCTCTACCAACTGAGCTAAGGCACCATCATTAAATTTGGCTCTCGAAACGGGGAAATCCCCGAAAGCGAGTGCAAAGATAGGGGATTTTTGTGAATCAAACAAATTTTTTCTAATTTTTCTGCAAAAAAATTATTGTAATTCAAAAAAAACTAGTACCTTTGCACTCGCAAAACAAAAGATCGGGATGTAGCGCAGTTGGTAGCGCACTACGTTCGGGACGTAGGGGTCGGGCGTTCGAGTCGCCTCATCCCGACTGGAGATTGGCAAGTGAATCATCACTTGCCGATTTTTTTGATGCCGCGTCGCAAAGGATTTTCCTCTGCCTTCGCTGGCGAAGGAATGGCTCCCAACCTCCGGAAAAGTTGTGCTTTTCCTCCGTCTCCTCGCGGAGAAGCTCTCACCCCTCACTAAAGCGCCCTTCGGAAGAAATTTAATCGGAGTACTTGGATCCACGCCCCCTCCGGAAGAAGTTTGATCGGTGTACTTGGATCCACGCCCCCCCCGGAAGAAGTTTGATCGGTGTACTTGGATCCACGCCCCCTCCGGAAGAAGTTTGATCGGTGT
>Ga0065709_1029813_pt1 | contig 12089 bp, 9 predicted proteins | sample Hoacrofraction14_2_FD_59096 | JGI IMG/M metagenome (GOLD analysis project Ga0065709, IMG submission 59096) | Hoatzin crop microbial communities from Cojedes, Venezuela, sample from fiber fraction 14 v1 | ecosystem: Host-associated > Birds > Digestive system > Esophagus > Crop | place: Venezuela... | reverse complement strand
GGTGATTAGTGTTGGTAACTTAATTCTACCAGAAAAGAGCCGCCGTGGATCTTTTTTATTTGGTGTCCAACTTCATTTTACAATCAACCAAAAATTTATTTTTTAACAATCTCGCCATTTCCCCGCAATTTCCTTATTTTTCAACACTTTTTGTCTTCCACTTGCCCTTTTGGTCTTTTTGGTGGATAATACCCTCAAGCAATCGAAAGGAGCGCTGGAATGATGAAAAAATATCTGTGCCTGCTCTTGACCCTGATGCTTCTCCCCCTCGCCGTCTTTGCGGACGAAGCCGAGCTCGGCGAAGCCCCCGGGATCACCGTGGCCAATGAAATTTTTGCCGGCCGGGACACCTTCCTCTCCGAGGAGGAAACCGGCTGGGCGCTGAATGTATCCCTCCCGGAGGATAACGCGCTGGAAATCGGCGCGGATTATCTCATCGTCTGGAGCTGTTCCTTCGGCTTCTCCGACAAAACGCAGTGGAGCATCAACACCCGCGTAAACACGGAGGACTGGACCACCGAGACCTTCTCGGTCTTCTATCAGTCCCTGCTGGCCCTCTACAACGACACCATCGTCGCGATTGATGAGGAAATTTACGCCATGGTTCTTCGCGCGCGTATGCAAACGCTGGATCAAACCCCGACCGCGCTGGACGGCATCCTGTCCATGTATCTGGACAAAACCCTGGAAAAGCACCTGCGCGAATATAAATGCGAAGCTGTTTCCACCATGCTCATCTCCCCGGACAACGGAAAAACCTTCACCCTGCGGCTGTCCGCCACCGGCGAAAACTACACCGGTGCGAACATGGAACTGACCGAAACCGGCATTTACTATGTCACCAACAGGGGCAGTGAAGTTTCCATTTGGGACGATCTGACCGCGGCGGACTCGGAATACTCCCCGACCTTCCTCGCCGTCTCGGACGAAAACACCTATGAATCCCGCATTGAGGAAATCATGACCGCCGCCATCGAGGAAGGGCCGAAGGTTGAAGCCCAAAGCGAGCTTCAGGAAATCTCCGGCACCGTGCTCACCTGGCCCGCCGGGCGCACCTACCCCATCTACGGCGGCCCGACGGAAAGCTACGGTCGCCTCGGCGCGGGCAAAGCCATCGTCTCCACCAAAGGCGAAATCACCACCTGGGGCGAATGGGAAGGCGCCGTCCTCGTCAGCTATAACATCAATAAATACCATGACCGTTTCGGCTGGATCATGGCGGACGAAGTCCCGGAATCCATCCTTGCCGAGCAGCCCTCCCTCATCACATATGATGACTACGACCAGGTCTCCTGTGCCTACGCCACCCTCACGGACTACTGCCACCTGACGGACGATCCCCTCAAGTCCAAAGAGTACGATATTTATCTCAAACCCGGCGCCAGCGTCAAATGCCTCTTCACCCTGGGCGAGTGGGTGTATATTGAAGCCTTCAAAAACGAGGACGACACCGTCATGGGCTTCGTCCCGCTGAAAAATGTGGATATGGAGCACGGCTATACCGCCGACACGGTTCTGAACATCGACACCGCCGGTGTCTTTACCGAGGATGAAATCAACCGCGCCGCGGAAGACCTGAAATCCTATATCGAAAATTTCTGCCCCGGCGTGCATCTGATCACCATCAATTATGTCGATGAGGAAAATCCGGACTCCTCCTCCACCGATGATGATGTACGGCTCCGCTTCTACTGCGACATCAGCATGATCTCCCTCCATGATTACGAAATTGCCGGAGAAGTCGCCGAAGATTATATCTACACCCTCTTCCGCACCACCTCCGGTTCCTGGATGGTCTGCAATTACGGCTACGAATAATTCCGATACTCCATCATCGTCATCCCGGTCTTTTTCTTGAAGAACTGACCCAGATGACTCTGAGAAGAAAACCCCAGCGTGCTGGCAATCTCCGAACAAGGCTGCCGCGTATACCTCAGCAAATTCTTCGTCAGCCTCAGTTTCTGGTCCAGTATATACTGGTACATGGAAACCCCTTCGGTTTTCAGAAACATCGACGACAAATAATTCGGATGCACTCCGACCGCCCGTGCGATTTCGCGGACGGTCATTTTTTCATGCAGATGATGGGAAATATACACCTTGCACGCGCTCACCGTCCGGTTCTCCTGCCCCTTCGACCGTGCAGCGCTTTTTCCCTCCGCCACCATGTTCGCGAACCGGATCTGCATGTCCTGAATCATGGGCTCGAGGATCATCATGTTCTTCAGTTCCTCAATCTGCCGGATATACGAGTCCGCGATCGTCATGGCGTCCTCCGCCGGCACCCCGCCGCGGATCGCCGCCCGCGACATGATCGCCACATTCACCACCGCCAGATTTTTTCCGTTCCGCACCGGATCCTTTGCCGTCATGCCCAGCTCCCCGCTCACCGGCTCCCGCCAGATTTCCGGCAGCGCCTCCGCGTCCCCCTCGGCAATCGCCTGTCGGATGCGCATTTCCTGGTCATACGGTGTATGCTTCCGCTGGTTTTCCCGGTTCAGATACTGCTCGTCCGTCGCCTTCCGCATGATGTTTTCTTCCACCTCGTCCACGCGGAAATTTTTCCTCAGGCACTCCGTCTCGGATACATCCGTCCCGTTCACGGTGTTGAACAGCAGCAGGGCGCACCTTACCACCTCCGGCGGCAGCACCATCCGGTCCGGCACAATCCCCGGCCCTTCCATCTTGTAAAAATGCAGCGCCCCGTTCACGCCTTCCGTGAACATCAGCCCCGCCGGGCCCATCAGAAAAACCCCATCCGGGGAATCAAAGCAAATCACGCATACATTTTCCCCGATCATCATGAACACCGGCGTATCCTTCCGCGCCGCGCTCACAATTTCCCGCAAAAAATCCCCCTCCGGCAGAAAAGCGCCCCCGCTCACCATTTGCACCGGAATCAATTCCTCACCCTTCCACCGAAGAATATTGATCTGCATTCTTTCGGAAATGAACCTCGCCGCCGGCATGTAATTCGTCATCTTGCTCCCTCCCGGAACTGATTTTATCACAAAACTTTATTTTTTGATATATCTCTTTGTTTTTTAATATTTTCTCTCTTGCTTCTACCCTATAATGAACTTAGCAAACCGATTGAACCGCAGTTCCCGACAGCAAAGAAAGCGAGGTCGAAAACGCATGATTCCGGCGATCAACGGCACCTTTAAGCAAACTTCCGAAACCTTTACCCTTCCGGAAACCTACCGGACCGAAGGCGGGCGGGAAGACATTCTTTCCGTCTTCGCCGCCCGCGTGCAGTCCCTCGGCACGGCACCCTCCGCTTCCGCGGACACCGTTCTCCGGTTTTCTCAGGACGCCTCCCTTCCGGAGGAAGCGTATCGTCTGAACATTTCCCCTTCGGAAATCACCCTCACCGCCGCGAGTGATCGGGGCCATATTCTCGCCCTGACCACCCTCTTCCAGCTCCTGACGGACGGAAACGGCACCATCCCCTGCGGCACGATTGAGGACGCCCCGCGCTTTCACCACCGCGCCTTCATGCTGGATGTCTGCCGGCACTTCTTCCCCGTGGAGGAAGTCAAGAAAATCATTGACCAGGCCTCCCTGCTGAAAATGAACCGCTTCCACTGGCATCTCTCGGATGACCAGGGTTACCGCATCGAAAGCAAAGCCTTCCCGCGGCTGAATGAAATCAGTTCCTGGCGCAAGCTTGCCCGTCTGGACCCCATGGTCACCTCCGGTCAGGCGGCGCACGGAGACACCTACGGCGGATTCTACACCTTTGATGAAATCCGGGACGTGGTCGCCTTCGCGGCCGCGCGCGGCATCGAAGTCATCCCGGAAATCGACCTCCCCGGCCACAGCAGCGCCGTCCTCGCCGCCTTCCCGCAGTACACCTGTTCCGGCGAGCCCCTGCAGGTCCGCAACACCTTTGGCGTGCACGAGCGCATCTGGTGCGCCGGCAACGAGGAAACCTACGCTTTCCTGGATCAACTGCTGACGGAAGTCACATCCCTCTTCCCGTCCCCGCTTTTCCATATCGGCGGGGACGAAGCCCCCAAAGCGGCGTGGAAAGCCTGCCCCCGCTGTCAGGCGCTGTATGCCGCAAAAGGCTTCACCAACTGGGAGCAGGTCCAGACCGAATTCATGAACCGCGTCATCGGCATTCTGGAAGGAAAGGGCAAAACGCCCATCGTCTGGAATGATTCCGTAGCGACCGGCGCGCTGGATGCCCGCGCCCTCACGCAGTACTGGGCGGAAATGGGTCCCGGCGAAAGCTATGTCCTGCCCGAAGTCCAAAAGGGCCGGAAAATGATTCTTTCCAATGCCGACCAGTTCTACTGCACGGATTCCTACGCTGCGTTGCCCCTCCGCGCGACGCTCTCCTTTGAGCCGAATGTCAAGGGCAACCCGATTCCGGATGAATCGGTTGAGGGCATTGAAACTGCGATGTGGGTGGAATGGATTGCCTCCTGTGAGGATCTGGAAAAGCAGCTCTACCCGCGCATGCTCGCGGTCGCGGAATGCGCCTGGTGCAAAGAAAAGAACACGGATGAATTCATGTCCCGTGCGCAAAAATATCTGTCCCTCCCCGCCCTGAATATCCTCACGGGCGAAAGCTGGGACAAGGTCACCATTTCCGGCGACGCGGCGCTGAATGAAATCGCCATGAGCCTGATGATGCTCGGTGCCCGCTACCGCGCCATGTCCGACGCGGAAAAGGAAGATGGCGGCGAAGGCGGCATGGTCGGTGCCGTCACCCCGGACAGCGACAAAGCCGACAACCCGACCGCGCACGCCTCTCCGAAGCAAATGATCGCGATGATCCGCGCCCACGTTGCCGGCAAAATGTCCGGCGTCTACTCCGAGGCTGACATCGACAAAGTCACCGGCATCATCCTTCAGGCTTCGGCCCGAAGGCATTCATAAGGAGTCATCAAAATGAAAAAAATCTCTTTCAACGAAAACTGGCTCTGCTCCCTGAACGGGGCAGAGTCCTCTCCCCTTACCCTCCCCCACGACGCCTCCCAGTCCTTCGGCCGCGCCCCGGACGCGCCCTCCGGCACCGGCGGCGCGTTCTACCTCGGCGGCGTCTGTGAATACACCAAAACCTTCACGGTCGAAGACCCTTCCGAATCCCTGATTCTGGAAGTGGAAGGCGCATATCCCTTGGCGGAAATCTTCCTCAACGGTCAGTCCCTCGGAAAGTGCGCCTACGGCTACCGCGGATATTTCTTTGATCTGTCCCCGCTTCAGGCGAAAAACAGCCTGACTATCCGTGTGGACGACACCGCCCGCCCGAACAGCCGCTGGTATTCCGGCTCCGGGCTTTACCGCGGCGTGAACCTGTATTCCGGAAATAAAAATCACATCCACCCGGAAGGCATCCGCGTCACAACCCTCTCGATCGACCCGGCGGAAATCGAAGTCACCGCCGACCTGACCGGCTCCGGCGAAATCCGCATCTCCATCCTGAAGGACGGCGCGGAAATCGCCTCCGCCTCCGGGCAAAACGCCCGGATCAAAATCCCGGACGCGAAACTCTGGTCCGCCGAAACGCCGGAACTTTATACCTGCCGGGTCACCCTGACGGACGAAAACGGTACGGTGCTCGACGAGGCGGAAACCCCCTTCGGCATCCGGAAACTCACCTGGTCTCCGGAAGGTTTCTTCATTAACGGCCAGAGCGTCAAGTTCAAGGGCGGCTGCGTTCACCATGACCACGGCGTCATCGGCGCGATGACCTTCCTGGAGTCGGAATACCGCCGGATCGCGCGCCTGAAGGAGTTCGGCTTCAACGCCGTCCGCTCCGCGCACCACCCGGCGTCCAAAGCCCTCCTGCAGGCCTGCGACGAACTCGGCATGTATGTCATGGACGAAACCTGGGACATGTGGTATCAGCATAAAACCCCTTACGACTACGCCTCCCGCTTTGAGCAAAACTGGCAGTCCGACGCGCTGGCCCTGATTGCCAAGGACTATAACCACCCTTCCGTCGTGATGTACTCCATCGGCAACGAAGTCACAGAGCCCGCGGAAGAGCGCGGCATGGCCCTCGCCCGGGAAATCGCGGACCTCTTCCGCGCCTCGGACCCGACCCGGCCAACGACCGCCGGCATCAATATCACCCTCGTCGCCATGCAAAAGATGGGCATCAACATGACGGAGATGAACGACGAGGCCGCCAAAGAGCGCTCCAAAAACGTGAGCAGCACGGACTTTAATGAAATGGCCTCCGCGAACGCGGACCGCATGAATCAGACGGCCGCCTCCGACCAGGCCGACGCCCTGACCGCGGACCTCTTTGCCGCTCTGGACATCGCCGGCTACAATTACGCGTCCTCCCGCTACCCCATCGAAGGCGAAAAGCACCCGGAGCGCCTCGTGGTCGGCTCGGAAACCTACGCCTGGGCCCTGCCGGACAACTGGGCCATGGTCGAAAAATACCCGTATCTCATCGGCGACTTCATGTGGACCGCCTGGGACTATATCGGTGAAAACGGCATCGGCGCCTGGTCCTGGGAGGAGGACAGCTCCTCCTTCTTCAAGGGCTACCCCTGGACCCTCGCGGACTCCGGCGCCCTCGACATCCTCGGCCATGACAACGGCGAAGCCGGACAGGCCGCCGTTCTCTGGAACGCCGCGGACATTTGGGTCGGCGCGGTCCCGCCGAATCACCCGAATCAGTCCCTCTCCAAAGCCATGTGGCGCGGCAGCAACGCCCTCCCGCGCTGGTCGTACCGGGGCTGTGACGGCAACCCCGCGCAGGTGGAAGTCTACGGTCGCGGCGCCCTCGCGTCCCTTTCCCTGAACGGAAAAGACCTCGGCACACAGCCGCTTTCCAAATGCAAGGCCGTCTTTGATCTCCCCTATGAGTCCGGCACCCTCACGGCGCGAATTCTGGACGAAAGCGGAAATGTCCTTGCGGAAAAATCCCTTGTCAGCGCAACCGGCGAGCCGCAGGTCTGCCTCACCGCCGAAGCGCCCCGCACGGACGAAAACATCGTTTATGTCGCCGTGGACCTTGTCGGCGAAAACGGCGAAATCGAGTGTAACGCGGACCGCGCTCTGACGGTCCGGGTCGAGGGCGGCGAGCTCCTCGGATTCGGCAGCGCGAACCCGAAAACCCCGGAATTCTTCCGTTCCGGCACCTACACGACCTGGTACGGACGCGCCCTCGCCGTGGTCCGCAAAACCGCGGAAACAACCACCCTGAACGTGGAAAACCGGCTGATCTCCTTCTGAAAGGAGGCCAGCCGGCCTTTTTTAATTTTGCGAGATTTTACTCAGCATCTCTGGTAGCAATCACGTCCACGCCCGTCCCGCATACATCGGCGCACACCACGTCTCCCGCCTTCACCGGCGCGGAAATCTTTGTTTCGGACAGCGCCTTCATGCACGCGGCGATGTCCTTTTTCGGAATCGGCGTCCGGGTCTTCACGCTCAGCGGTCTCCCGTCGGAGAGCGGCACCACCGCGGTCACCATCCGCATGGGCATGACCACTTCCTGCCGGGCGTACTTGTCGCCCCGCGGGCAGGTGTTCCCGGTCACGCTCAGTATTTCGCCGCCCTCCATCTTCACGCTCACCCGGCATCCCACCGGGCAGTTGATACAGGTAATCAGCCTTTCTTCCATGCGTCAAACCTCCTCCATGCTGACCGTCACCGGCTCCGTGATCCCCTGCAGTTTCTCCGTCTTCACGGGAATCACCGCCATCTCGCCGGGCGTAAAGATCAGCGCGCGCTTGCGGGCAATTTCTTTCTCCCCGCTCCGGACCACGGCCGCGGCGTTCCGGTACACCCGCGCCGGCCGGAACATGAGGTTGATCGTTCCCTCCGCGCCTTTGCGGATTTTCTGCGGCACCACGCCGCGCACGCCGTCCCCGTCCATCACAGGGATGGTTTCGCTTTCCGCCATCTTCCCCTGCGCGTACTCCGCCGCCGCGCGTCCTGCGCGGAAGCTTTCGTCGGACACGTAATCCACCAGATCGTGCACGTGCAGCACATTCCCGCACGCGAAAATCCCCGGCACGTCCGTCTGCAGGCAGTCGTCCACTTCCGCGCCGGAGGTCGCCCGCGCGATGGTCACGCCCGCCCCGCGCGTCAGCTCGTTCTCCGGCAGCAGCCCCACGGACAAAAGCAGCGTGTCGCAGTCAAAATGAATCTCCGTCCCGGGAATCGGACGGCGGTTTTCATCCACCTTCGCCACCTTGACCCCGGTCAGCCGTTCCCGGCCCTCGATGTCCACCACCGTATGGCTCAGATACAGTGGAATGTCGTAGTCTTCCAGACACTGCACAATGTTCCGGTTCAGCCCGGAGGAGTATGGCATCAGCTCCACGCACGCCAGCACCTTCGCGCCCTGCAGCGTCATGCGCCGCGCCATAATCAGCCCGATATCCCCGCTCCCGAGAATCACCACGCGCTTCCCGGGCATGTATCCCATCAGGTTCACAAATTTCTGCGCGGTCCCGGCGGTATAAATCCCGGCGCACCGCGTGCCCGGCGTCCCGAGCGCCCCGCGCGGCCGCTCCCGGCATCCCATGCTCAGCACAATGGACTTCGCGTGAATGTGTTCCACCCCGCGCTCCGCGCTCACGCAGGTCACCAGATGATCCGCCCCCACGCTCAGCACGGTCGTCCCGCACGCAATCTCAATGCCCATTTCCCGGGCCTTATCGATATCCCTCCGGGCGTACTCCGGCCCCGTCAGCTCCTCGCCGAACCGGTGCAGGCCGAACCCGTTGTGAATGCACTGCTTCAGAATCCCGCCGGGCGCGTCCTCGCGCTCCAGCACGAGCAGGTTTTCAATCCCCGCTTCCCTCGCGCTGATCGCCGCGGCCAGCCCCGCGGGGCCCGCGCCGACCACCAGCACATCCGCTTCACGCGTCTCAATCATCACCCCTGCACCTCCTTCAGGCCGTCCGCCACGGTCCCGACCAGCAGTTCCCCGCCGGGGCCGTTCTTCGTGACCTTTGTGATCGGCTCGCCCAGTTCCTCCGCCAGAATCTCCGTCACCCGCGGGCTGCAGAACCCGCCCTGGCACCGACCCATCCCGGCGCGGGTGCGCCGCTTAATGCCGTCAATCGTCGTCGCGCCGACCGGCCGGCGGATCGCCTCCCGGATCTCGGCCTCCGTCACCACTTCGCACCGGCAAATAATATGCCCGTTCTCCGGGTCGCGCTTCACCGCCGCCATGCGCTCCTCATCCGTCATTTCGTTGAACGGCTTTTCGCGCGAAACGGGCGGCTTCCATTCGTTTTTCTCTTCCAGCCCCTCCGCCTCCGCGATCATTTTCCCCAGATATTCCGCAATCGCGGGCGCCGCGCTCAGCCCGGGGCTCTCAATGCCGGACGCCTCGTACGCGTTCTCCGCCCCGGAAACCGCGCCGATGATAAAGTCCCCGCCCGCCTCGTGCGCGCGGATGCCGGAGAAATTGGTAATCGCCGTCCGCGTGCTGATCCCGGGCCACACCCGCGCCGCCGACGCGGTCACGGCCGCCAGCCCTTCCGCAGTCGTCGCCTTGTCCTCCGGGTCGTCAATATCCTCCGCCGTGGGGCCGAGCAGCAAATTCCCGTGCACCGTCGGCGACACGAGCACGCCCTTGCCCATCTTCGTCGGGCACATGAACATCGTATGGCTGAACGGCTGCTTCTTTTCCCGGTCCAGCAGCCAGTACTGCCCTCTCCGGTGCGTAATCTGAATCTTTTTGTCCGAAATCGCGTTATGCAGTTCCGCCGCGCCGCCGCCCGCGCAAAGCACGACGACATCCGCCCGGATCTCCCCGTCCTTTGTCTCCGCGGCCCACTCGTTTCCGTCCCGCTTCAAGCCTGTCACCGGCGTATTGAACACGAACTTCGCCCCGTTCACCGCGGCGTGGTCCGCCATCGCGAACGCCATGGTATACGGGCTGGTGAGGCCGCTCGTCGGGGCGTACAGGGCACATAAAACTTCCGGATTCGTCTCCGGCTCCATTTCCAGAATCTCATCCTTCTCCAGAATCCGCAGCCCCGTTACCCCGTTCGCCTTTCCCTGTTCCAGCAAATTCTTCAGCGTCTCCCGGTCCTCTTCATCGTACCCGAGTACCAGCGCGCCCGCCCGGACATACGGCACGCCCAGCTCTTCGCTCAGCGCGGGATACATCTCCGCGCCCTCCACGTTGAATTTTGCCTTCATCGTCCCGCTTTTCGCGTCAAACCCGGCATGCACAATGGCGCTGTTTGCCTTGGTCGCGCCCTCCGCGACGTCGCACCCGGCGTCCGCCACCGTGATTTCCGCCTCGTACCGGCTCAATACCCGCGCCAGACCGCAGCCCGTCACGCCGGCCCCAATCACCAGAATCCGCTTGCTCATGGAAAACACTCCTTTTCAGGAAGAATATATCGCTATTGGATTTATTATATCCGAAATCCCCTTTTTTGCATAGACAGAAAAAGAGACGCCTGCCTCCGCAAGCGCCTCATTTGATATGGGTGTGTTTCGCTCAGGCTTCGCCGCGAGCGACCTTTCCGGGATGCATAATCATGTAAATCCCCGCGAGATTGGAAATGATCGTAATCACGTCAAACACCAGCGCGGTGTAATTGGAGATCGACGCGTCAAACACGCACCAGCAAACCTGCCCGAAGATAATCATGTTCTTCATCTTAATCGGGTTCGGCGTATCCATCACCCACGTAAATGCCGCGGCCGCGGCCACCGGCAGCCACCCGACCCATCCGTTGCAGTTCGTCACCGCGGTCAGCGCCGCCTGCACCAGAATGAAGGCAACCTTCCCCGCCGTCGTCATTTTAAACCGCAGCCCGTACAAATTCCGCGCGATGCTCACCAAATTCGCCACCGCCCCGGACACACCCCCGAGCAGCAGATTCCCGATGCCCATAATCGCGAACTGCGCGTTCTGCACCATCAGTATCCGTTTCTTGTCCTTAATCAACCCGATCAGCACCATCAGCACAGCGCCGATGAGCGACACAATGTTCCCGATCACCAAAAGATTCATGCTCCCCGTCCTCCGTTTCCCCAATAAAAAATCACCAATGTCCGCTGACATTGGTGACGATTCCGGTCGTCTGTGGATCGCCTGCCCGATCGCAGGCATAAATGCCTCCGGCATGCTACCAAAATCCGGCCCTTTTGTCAAGCCTCTTTAATCCAAAAATCTCCAGCCGCTTCCCGGCTACAATAAATTTCTGTGCATATGCACACTTTTTTATTATAGAACTTCCTTCATCTCATTACATGCTGATCAGCACCAGCCCGATGACGCCGCATCATACCATCCGATCAGGAAATAAACACGCTTGATAACATTTTCGGCTTATTTTGACAACAGTTGATCCGCCTTTACCACATATGCATATGCCAGCGGATTCCCTTTCCTCAATGTCCGAAGCACAATCAAATCCTCCCGCGTCAGCTTCTCGCCGGCAAAATCCCGGAAGTCGGTCACCCCCACATAATCTTCTTCCTTCATCATACACGCTGCGAGATAAATAATTTTCGCCGCGCGAATCACTGCCAGTTCCGGTGAGTACTGCTCCGCAAAAATATGCGTCCGCAGATCCCGGATACCCCTCACGTATTCAGTATAATCTTCCGGATTGCATTTTCCCCTCGAAGCAATGCAAATACACGCATTCATTGTATCCTCAAGACATTGCTGTTCTGTATAATCCTTGCCACGATAAGCGATCTCTGACTTTAGCACGTTCTGATAAGTTCGATACACCTCATCAAAATCAGTGCAGACATCGACAAGCGAAGAGACGTCATACATCTGCTTCATAATTTCCATCACCCGCTTATTCTTATCATGCAAAAGAATACCTGTTGTATGCGGTGCGAACGCCGTTAGTTTATCTCCCAACATGGACTCAGCGCTCGGAACCTTTACAGTCAGGTCCTCGCCCTCCGTAATCAAAAGTTCGTTTCGAATCGGAAGTTCCTTCAAGCCAACATAATTATTCCTCTCAAAAAGAATATCCAGAAGAATATAAAAGTCGCTTCCTTTAATCGGTGAATCATAAACGAATTTATAGGTTGATTGTAAAATGAAGTTGGACACCAAATAAAAAAGATCCACGGCGGCTCTTTTCTGGTAGAATTAAGTTACCAACACTAATCAC
>Ga0065709_1029812_pt1 | contig 12097 bp, 8 predicted proteins | sample Hoacrofraction14_2_FD_59096 | JGI IMG/M metagenome (GOLD analysis project Ga0065709, IMG submission 59096) | Hoatzin crop microbial communities from Cojedes, Venezuela, sample from fiber fraction 14 v1 | ecosystem: Host-associated > Birds > Digestive system > Esophagus > Crop | place: Venezuela... | reverse complement strand
TCCCTCTATGATTAACAGTGTTTTTTCATTTCACTGTCTCTCATATAGGGAGCATATCAATGGCTCAGGGCTGTTTGTTTATGTGTTAATCAATTGTGATGTAGCGTTTTTCTTCTTCACGCTTCGGCGCACTCTTCGGCACGATGACGAACAGTTCACCGTTGTCGAAACGGGCACTGATGTCTTCCGGTCTCATGTCTTCACCGACATAGAAGCTTCTGGACAGAGCGCCGTTATAACGTTCTTTGCGGACCATCTTGCCTTCCTTGGCTTCCTTGGCTGCGACCGCAATCGTCAGATAACCGTTCTTCAGGTCAATCGACACATTTTCTTTCTTGTAGCCAGGCAGCTCGAGGCACAGTTCATAGTCGTTCGTGAGTTCACGGATATCGCATTTCATCGCCTGTACGTTCTTGGAAGGGGATGTCATTTCATTGAATAAATCATCAAATAAATCGTAGTATCTCATATGTCTTGTCTCCTGTTCTTGTTTTTACAATCCTTACTATACTCCTGTTTTTAGCAGTGTCAAGTGATAAGTGCTAATTTTTGGCATTTTATCACTCAGAGTGCTAAAAGGGAGTCAAAACACCCCTTCGCTTCAGAGAGATGCAAACAGATTTTTTGTTTGAAATCCTCTCAAAACCACAAAACCCTGGTTTGGCGGGAGTTCAAGGTCTTTATTTTGATTTTCTTCAGCAAAGTCGTGATACTGCATCGTCTTCGGAATAACCTTCGCGGTAAAGATGTTTGAATTCCGTGTTCTGCTTCAATAACCACCAGAGAACCTCCTTTCGGTAAACATCGAGGATCTTTTCAGATGGTGTACTCCTGGCTATTAATAGAAGTGTGTATGTATACTTAAATATCATAACATGCCCCGGAAATCCAGGGCTGACTTTCCCCCATAGTTCATTATAGGATACAGGGGGGAGATAGTTTCTCATACGGGGGAAAAGAAAAAAGGCCCCGGAGGACCTTAAGTGTTATTGCATCAGGTAGACAAAGTACCCGGCGTACATCAGCAGCATGATCACGCCGCCGGGACGGGTGATTTTGTTTTTCGGGAGCACGAGCACCCAGAGCACGAGGGCGGAGGCGATCATGAACACCGAGTCGATCAGGAACGCGCTCTGGTACGGCACCGGGATGATCAGGGACGATGTCCCGATGACGAAGAGGATATTGAAGATATTGGATCCCACGATATTGCCGATGGCGATATCAGTCTTGCCGCGGCGGGCGGCAGTGAGCGATGTCACAAGCTCCGGCAGGGACGTACCGAGGGCGACAATGGTCAGCCCGATGACCCGTTCGGACACACCGGCCAATGCGGCGAGGGCGCTGGCCCCGTCGACGGACAGGTCGGCGCCAAGCACGATCATCGCGGCCCCGAGGACGATAAACACCGGAATTTTCCACACATCGAGCGGTTCTTCAGCCTCATCTTCTTCCGCATCCGACACCTTCGTCTGCCAGAAGAGATAGGTGAGATAAAGGATAAAGAGCGCCCAGAGCACAATGCCATCGATACGGCTGATCGAGCCGTCGAACCAGCCGAGGACGAAGAGCACGAGGGATACCACGACCACAAACGGCATTTCATATTTCTTTGTCGAACTCTTGACCGGCAGGGCCTTGATGAGCGATGTCAGGCCGAGGATAATCAGGATGTTCAGGATGTTCGATCCCACGACATTGCCGATGGCGATGTCGGCACTGCCTTTCATCGCCGAGAGAATCGACACGCTCGCCTCAGGCAGGGATGTGCCCATGGCGACGATGGTGAGCCCGATCACGATCTGCGGAATACCCAGTCGTTGGGCGAGGGCGCTGGCCCCTTCCACAAACAGGTCGGCCCCCTTGATAAGCAGTGTAAACCCGATCACAATCAGGATGAACTGTCCTACAAGATTCAGCATATATTTTACCTCCACCAAAAAAGCGGAAACCCCGCGTTCGTTGTCTTTTACAAAAGCCATCTCAATGTATCATGCACGCCCAGGGGTGTCAAGCGCCGGGCTTGAATTCAAAGACGCGGGATAGCGCCGGAAACTGGTCACATCAAATTCAAATCATCAAATCATAATATATTGATAAAACCTTCCTGACTATGGTAATATAGAGTATGCGTAAGCGGTTTCATATTTCTGTTTGGAGGGCAAAGATATGGATGCTATGAAACTGACAAAAGATGCTTTCCGGGCGAGCGCAAGAAGGAGAGTTACAAACGGCCGCCGCTCAGTCATCATCTTCTTTAACATCATTAACTTCAGGTTGTTCAACCGTAAATACACGTACGCCGCCGGTGACAAGGTGCTGGACCTCTTGAATCAGATCATTGTCTCGAAATTCAAGGACTGCGAAGTGTGCCATGACACCGGGGATCATTTTTTCGTGTTCTATCAGGGGACGGACGAAGAAAAATACGTCACCGAGGTGCTGCGGAGTTTCGATGATCTGACCGAGTCGAAAACCCTCACACTCAAAGCCGGCATCGTCACGGTCACGGAAAACGAGACGGACATTGGCTCGATAATGGACAATGCGATCGAAGCGGTCGAGTCCATCCGTGACAGCGGCCGCCGTCACATTCAGTATTACGACACGAATCTGGAAAAGAAACGGGCGGAGCGCGATTACATCGTTGAGCATTTTGATGATGCCATTGACAAAGGCTACATTCAGGTGTACTACCAGCCGGTGACACGGACACTGTCCGGGCAGGTGTGCGGGATGGAAGCTTTGGCCCGCTGGGTGGATCCGGAATACGGGATTCTGTCACCGGGCTTTTTCGTGCCTGTCCTGGAAAAGAACAATCTCATCCACCGTCTGGACATGGAAATGATCCACAAGGTGTGTGATGACTATGTATACTTCATCGAAAGCCACCTCCCGACCGTGCCGGTTTCGGTGAACCTTTCGCGGGTTGACTTTATCATGACCGATATCGTCGCCTATATCGACGAAATCGTCGAAATGCATGCGATGCCACGGGATATGATCAATATCGAAATCACCGAAAGCATGATCGTCGATGATGAACAGTTCATGCGCACCCAGATCGACCGCTTGCATGAGTCGGGCTATCAGGTGTGGATGGATGACTTTGGCTCGGGCTATTCGTCGTTCAACGTCCTCAAGGACTTTGATTTTGACGAGATCAAACTCGACATGCTTTTTCTCAGCGACTTCAACGACCGCACGAAAGCCATCATCACCTCCATCATCAACATGGCCAAGCAGCTCGGCATCCAGACACTGATGGAAGGGGTGGAAACACAGGAACACTATGATTTCCTCGCCCGCATCGGCTGTGAAAAGATCCAGGGATATTACGTCTCCCCGCCAAGGCCGTATGAACAGCTGAAAAAGAACCTCACGGACAATAACATCTTCTTTGAACCGCTCTACAAGAGATTCCATTACGACACGGTCGGCCGGATCAATATGATCACCTACGCCCCGACGGAATTTTCCGCCGGCGGGAATGAACACAGCATGCCGCTGATCGTTGTGTCGTGGGAAAACCGCCACCTCAAAGTCCTTTCTGTCAACAACCAGGTGTTCAATGAGCTCGCCGGGTTCGGCCATGACGGCGTGGAGGCCCTCGAGCGTGCGGCCAACGACCGCGCGAACCCGCTCTGGCGCAAGTACCAGACGTTCTTCGCCCAGGCCGCAAGGGAAGGGACGGTCACCGAGCGTGACTTTATCATCAACGGCAGTTATGTCCTTGCCAAGATCCGCCTCATCTCCCGCTTTGAAAAAGAATACGTCTTTATCATGACCTTCACAAACCTTTCCGCCAACCCAGCCTACAACAAGACCATTGGCTACAATGCGACACTGCGCTCGCTGTATGGTTTGTATGATACGATTTATATGATGGACACGAAGAATGACCGCATCGACGTCATCTTCTCCTCCCGCATGGTGCACGGGGATTACCGTGGCAATGTCCTGAGCCGCCGCCTGCGCTACTTCGAAAGCGCCGAGGTGTACCCGGAAGACCAGGAACGCTTTGAAATGTTCATGAACTTCGACACGATGCGTGAGCGCCTCGGGGAAGCCGGGCAAATGTTCCTGGTGGACTACTTCCGCCTGCGCTCTGCCAGCGGGGGTTATTCGTGGAAGCTGATCATGCTGATCAATGACCCGTCCTCCGAAGGCAACTACCTCATGTGCATCCGCACCACCAACCCGCGCCGGGCCGGCAGCTTCGTGCAGTACTACGACGTGCGCAGTTTCTTCGATCCGGATCTGACGGTTGACCCGCTGACCCTGTGGAAAAATCTCGTGGGTTCGGGGGATATCGGTTTGTTCTGGAAGGACAAGGACCGTCGTTTCCTTGGCGCCAACAAAAAGTTCCTCGACTACTACAACATCACCAACCTCGATGACCTCATCGGCAAGACCGATGAAGACATGGGCTGGCATGTCAATCCGGAACCATTCAAACGCGATGAAGAGCGCATTATTCAGAACGGTGAATACACCTCCAGAGTGCGCGGCAAGTGTTTGTGCAACGGCTCGCAGCGGGACATCGAAGCTTCAAAAATCCCGGTGTACAAGGAAGGCGAAATCGTCGGCCTGCTCGGTTACTTCAACGACGTCACCGATGAAAATGACGAAAAGCACAGCGTGTATCTCGAGCGGCTCACCGGGCTGTACAACGCCCGCGGCCTCATCGTCATGATGGTCGATTACCGTGAAGCGTATGAACGCGACAATCTGGATTTTGCGTATATGTCCCTGAACATTTACCACTATCAGGACATGCTTGAAAGCTACGGGAAGGAAAACGGCGACCGCATCATTCAAAAGACCGCCCAGGCCATCCAACAGGCTGTCGGCGTCAGGGGCGTGGCGGCCCACACCGTGCGTGATGAGTTCACCGTGCTTTGTCAGCTCGAAGCGCCGGACACGATCAGTGCCATCCGCCGCGATATCATCAGCGCCATCAGCCGCATCAAGGACATCAACGGCATCCCGGTGACGATTTATGTGCACATCGGGGAAGCGTTGTATTCCGAGGTGGAAACGGGCAATCTCAACGATATGCGTGAACTGTCCATCGTCCGCCGGATGAACGAAGAATCCGCCCATGAGGCCCGCCTCAACCGGCTGGAGTATTCCGAACATATCATCACCCTGATTGATGAAGACAAGAAGGCAGAACTGACGGACTATGCGAAGATGTTTGACTTCGTGCGTGTCATCGATGCCCATCATCATTCCAGTGCCCGGGTGGAAGCTGACGGGACCATCACCCCGTACCGGCACAAGTGCGTGGACTTCCTCGAAGGCCATCTGCACTGTGAAGAGTGTCCGAGCCTGAAGGCCCTGCATGACCGCGGTGCGCATTCCCGGTTTGTGGACACAGAGGGCGGCCGTTACTTCTTCTTCAGCCGCCTGATGACCATTGACGGCCATGTGTACGTGCTTGAGTGCGTGAAAAAAACAGGTTAAACGAACTTCCCGGTTGGAAATGGCCGGGAGGTTTTGATTTGGAGGCCGTATTTCTTGAGTTTTCTGCCCGAAAGCATTACTCTTTTTATAAAGTGAGGTGGACTATGAATAAAACGGAAAGACGCATCGCCGAAGCCTTCCTGGATATTCTTGAAACCAAATCGTACAAAGATGTGACGGTGAAGGATATTGCGGATAAGGCCGGTGTGAACCGCAACACGTTTTACTATTATTTTGACAATACCACGGATTTGACCGGACGTATTTTCCAGAGTGATTTGAACCGGATCATCCGTCAGAACGTGAGCCCTCAGTCTCTCGAGGAGTGTCTGACCCAATACGTGAAAAATGTGGAAGCCCGCGGGCAGGTCATCGACCATATTTACAACTCCATCGATAAAGACGAGTTTACCCAGATTTTGATTGGTTTTGCGGATGATGCCGTGACGCTTTTGGTCAAACGCATGGAGACGACCGGGACCGAAAATTTGAACGACGATGAAAAGGCGGCGCTGGGGCGCTTTATGAAGAGCGTGATCGTGGGCACGATGGTCATCTGGTTTGCGTCCGGACGCTCGTTTGACCTGGTGGAAGACAACCGCCTGCTTCAGAATGTCCTCGACTTTCCGGGTTTGACAAAGGAGACCAAAGAATGACTTTGAAGCTGATTGCGTCCGACATGGACGGCACGCTCCTGGACAATAATGACGGCCTGACAAAAGACAATGCCAAAGCGCTCAAACAGATCACGGACCAAGGGGTCGTCTTTTGCGTGGCCTCGGGCCGCTCACTTTCCGGTGTGGCCCATATTCTGGACCGGTATGACATCCCGTTCTGCGCCATTCTCGGCAACGGCAGTGAGTTTTACAACCGTGACCATGAACGCACGATGACCCGGTATTTCCCAAAAGATAAGATTCCCGGAGTGGCGGCGATCTTCGAGGAAGAAGACGTGAACTGCATGATTTTCGCCAAGGATGAACATTACTACTCGCTCAGGGATCCGGACATGGTACGTGAGGATTTTCTGGAACGCACGGCGCATTATTTCCACAAAGACATCGACAAGCTCCGCAGTGATCCGAATGCGGCCATTCCCGCCAGGTCACTGGTGAAAATCGACATGGACACACTGGTCAACGGGGACATTGACGTCATCAAGATGGAAGCTTTTGCGATTGACATCAACCGGATTGTGAGATGCCGTGAGAAGCTGAAGGCCATTGAGGGCGTGAGCTATCTCGCCTCTTGCGACGACAACGTGGAGGTGACGGACATCACGGCCCAGAAAGGGCTGATGCTTGAAGAGGTCATCAGGGACATGGGCATCACGAAGGACGAGGTTATTGTGCTCGGTGACGGGATGAATGACTTGAGTTTGTTTGAACGCTTCCCGTACAGCTACGCGCCAGGCAATGCGACCGACGTCATCAAGGCCAAAGCGCACAAAGTCGTCTCGTCCCACACCGAGAGTGATGTGAAAGATGCGATTGAGGATTTTCTGAAAATTTAACTCCGGCCCTTGTCAAAACCGGTGAAAATCAGTATGATGAACTCAGTTATACGACTGACGGAAGTGGAAATGACCACATGAAGTATAATGAGTACAAGAGCCGACCGTCTGGGCTGAAAGTAGCCCCGACCAGGCTCTTTTATATTTTTCATGGATAAAACAGGAGGAACACATGAAAGAATTAGAACTCAAGTATGGATGTAACCCGAACCAGAAACCTGCACGCGTGTACATGAACGACGGGGAGCTCCCGTTCGAAGTGCTCAACGGGAAACCGGGCTATATCAATCTGCTCGACGCATTGAATTCCTGGCAGCTCGTCAAAGAGCTCAAGGAAGCCACGGGGGAAACGTGCGCTGCGTCTTTCAAGCATGTCTCTCCGGCCGGTGTGGCCGTGGGCACAGCGCTGACCGATGTGGAACGTCAGATCTACTTCGTCAAAGAATCCAACGAAGAGCTTTCGCCGATCGCCAATGCGTATATCAAAGCCAGAGGCTCTGACCGCATGAGCTCCTACGGTGATTTCTGCGCCCTTTCCGATGTGTGTGACGCCGTCACGGCCAAACTCATCAAGCGCGAAGTGTCTGACGGGATCATCGCCCCGGGCTACACGGATGAAGCCCTCGACATCCTCAAGTCCAAACGCCGCGGCACGTACTGCGTGATCAAGATTGACCCGGACTATGTGCCGGAACCAATCGAAACCAAGCAGGTGTTCGGGGTCACGTTCGAACAGGGCCGCAATGACATCAAGATCACCCCGGAGATGTTTGCGGATATCGTCACCGACAATAAAGATATCCCGGACTGGGCGATGCGCGATTTGATTCTCTCCATGATCACCCTGAAATACACGCAGTCCAACAGCGTTTGTTATGTGAAAGACGGGCAGGCCATCGGCATCGGTGCAGGCCAGCAGTCCCGCATCCACTGCACGCGTCTGGCCGGGAATAAGGCGGACATCTGGTACCTCCGCCAGCACCCGAAGGTGCTCGGTCTTCAGTTCGTCGACGGCATCCGCCGTGCGGACCGCGACAATGCCATCGATATTTACATCTCCAAAGACCATGATGACGTCATGGGCGACGATGTCTGGCAGAACACATTCAAGGTGCGCCCGGAGGTGTTCACCGAAGAAGAACAGAAAGAATGGCTGGCCGGCAACACGAATGTCGTGCTCGGCTCCGACGCCTTCTTCCCGTTCGGCGACAATATCGAACGTGCGTTCAAGAGCGGCGTGAAATATGTCGGTGAAGCCGGCGGCTCGATCCGTGACGACAACGTCATCGAAGCGGCCAATGCGCATGACATGGTCATGGCCTTCACGCATGTGCGTCTGTTCCATCACTAAAATCCCAAAGGACCTGCGGGTCCTTTTTTCTTGCCCACAGAAAGGGCGGAATATGATATAATAAGAAATCCGGAAGACATGGGAAAGAGGTGAGAAAAGGATGTTATTTATTACCGACAAGGAGTTTGAACGCGCGGTGTCACGCACCCGTAACCGTCATATCGCCCGTCAGTACCACCGCAACGACGCGGTGTACGAGCTGTCAATCGACATCAAATCCAATCAGTATGAAATCACCGGTTCGGTCGTGGCCGAGGGGTATATGTACTCCCCGGAGCTCACTGTGAATATGAACTCCAAGGTCATCACCGCCCGCTGCAACTGCCTCTTCTCCGACGAACTCACCACCTGTCCGCACTGTGGCGCTTTGATCCTGAAAGTCCAGGACCTCGCCCCGGAAACCTTCCCGTTCCATTACGTCCGGCAGGAAGGGGAGTCGAAGGCCGCGGTGGAACGCCGGGCCATTCAGGAGCGGGCCCTTGTGGAAGAAGAACCGGAGGATGAGGGCTACATGAGTCCTGCGGTGGCAGGACCTGAAGTGCCTTTCACCGACAACACCAATGATGTGTTCAAACGCATGCAGAGGGACTGGGACAACGCCCGCAAACGCGCCCGCAACCAGGTCACCGCGACCCTGACCCGTCAGGCCAAGGCCAAAGCCCAGGCCGCCTTTGACGCCCAGAGCCAGAAGAGCGAAGGCAAGGTGAACCTCACCGTGTGCGGCTACTCCAACGCCCGGGATACCGGACTCAGGTTCCGCATCGGCCGGGACAAGATGTACTACCTCAAAGACCTGCCCGCCTTTCTCGACGATATGCGTGATAACCGGGTCAAGTCCTACGGGAAAAACCTGACCTGGAAACACGATGAGGATTCTCTCACCGAAGAGGCCCGTAAGATTTATCACCTCATGCGTGACCACGCCGGCCGCTCGCTCTCGTACCTTTCGGCCGGGAAAAACATCCTCCCCCTGACCGATGATAATATTGACGATGCCGTTTTCCTGCTCAGGGACTTGCCGGAAAGCAGCACGGAAGGCATTCACCTTGAAACCCTCCCGCTGATCCCGCAGATCAGCCGTCATGAAGACCATGACGAAGTGCGCTACGACCTCGGGGGGACAGGGTTCAATATGTTCGGGGCGAAAGATGCCTATCTTGTCACCACGAAAAACGATGTCATCCGCATCAGCTGCGCCTGCGGCGATGAGGCCGGGGTGATGGTGAGCCTGCTTAAGGCCTTCGATGACAATGACTATAAGCTCTATGTCCCGTTGGACAAGGACGAAGAGTTCCGGCGCTATGTGCTCACCCCGATTGATGATCATATCGTGCTGGATCTGCCCGACACAAACGTGCCGCTGAGTGAAGACAGCCTCGAACTCTACGGGGATGTGAATGACTATGACGAAGCCGTGTTCAACCTCATCGGCGTCTATGACGGGCGTGAGGAAGACCTTCTCCAAAACAAAAATCAGCCCCGCTCGGCCACGGCCGAACTCGTGCATGACCATTTGTATCAGAATGCCACATACACCGACGATGCGTTTTACTTCAACCTCAATGATGAAGACAAAGTTGCCTTCCTGATGGGGGATTTGAACTTCCTGAGACGTTATGTGAATGTGTATGTGACGGATGCGCTGCGCCTGGTGGAATCCCACCCGTCCACGCCGGTCGACATCAATGTCACGGTGTCCCACGGCCTGCTTGAACTCGACATTGAAAGTGAAGGCATTCCGAAGGAAGAACTGGCGGCCGTGCTCCAGAGCGTGCGCAAACACAAAAAGTTCCACCGCCTGAAAAACGGGGAAATGATTTACGTCGATAATAATGGCCTGTCCGAACTGTTCAGCCTGCTCGATTTGAACGGGATGAGCGCAAAGGACCTTCAGAACGGTCATCTCACGATGGCCGCCGCCCGGGCATATGCGATGAACGAAAGCATTGAGGAGTCGAAGTATCTGAACTTCAGCCGCTCCGACGCCTTCAGCGATATCATCGAACGCATCCAAAGCGCCCCGGCGAAAGAGCACCTGCTCAACGACCACTATAACGCCATCCTGCGTGACTACCAGAAAGAAGGCTACCAGTGGCTGTGGAAGATGAATGACCTCGGCCTCGGCGGGATTCTCGCCGATGATATGGGGCTGGGGAAAACGGTCCAGATGATGGCCATGCTGGAGAATGCGGACGAGCATTTCTCCCTCATCGTTTGTCCGGCGTCACTCGTGTTGAACTGGGCGGATGAGTTCGCCAAGTTCGCCTCCCACCTGAACACCGTATGCGTGAGCGGCCCGGCCGCATCGCGCAAGTCAATCATCAGGGATGCGGACAACTACGACGTGCTCATCACCTCGTATGACTACCTGCGCCGGGATGCGGAGCTGTACAAAGACCTCGTCTTCGACTACATCGTCATCGACGAAGCCCAGTACATCAAAAACCCGCAGACGAAAAACGCCCGCAGCGTGAAGTCGGTCCGCGGCAGGCACCGCTTCGCCCTCACCGGGACGCCGATCGAAAACACCCTCACGGAGTTATGGTCCATCGTGGACTTTATCAACCCGGGGTATTTGTATTCGCAAAGACGCTTTGCGCAGATGTTTGACAACACCATCGTCACCGACGAAGACCAAAGCCAGGCGCGCAGGCTTAAACGCCTCGTGTCCCCGCTGATTCTCCGCCGGACGAAAAAACAAGTGCTCACCGAACTGCCGGACAAGGTGGAAAACACCATCGCCATCGAGTTCACGTCCAAAGAGCGCAAACTCTATGTCGCCCAGCTCGCGGCGGCTAAGGGGATGCTCAAGGACTACGGGGTGAATGACCGGTTTGAGATGCTGGTGGCGCTGACACGGTTGCGCCAGATATGCGTGGAGCCGCGTCTTGCCTACGACAATATCGACACGATGTCCTCGAAGATGGAAGGGTGTCTCGATATCATCGGAACCTACCACGACAACCATAAGAAGATCATCGTCTTCTCAAGCTTCAAGTCCCTGCTTGAACTCCTCTCCCAAGAGCTCGGCAAGCGCCGGATCAAGTATCACATGTTGACGGGGGACACCCCGGCCATGCAGAGACGGGACAATGTGGAGGCGTTCCAAACGGACGACTCGACGGTGTTCCTCATCTCGCTCAAAGCCGGCGGGACGGGACTCAACCTCACCGCGGCAGAAGGCGTCATTCACTTCGACCCGTGGTGGAACCTCGCGGCCCAGAACCAGGCCACCGACCGGGCTCACCGCATCGGTCAGGTGAACACCCTCTTCGTCTACAAACTTATTATCAAAAACTCCATCGAAGAAAAGATCCTGAAAATCCAGGAAGAGAAGAAACGTCTCTCCGACACGTTCGTGGAAGACAATGAAGGCATTATCACCTCCATGACCACGAGCGAATTGCTTTCACTTTTCGATGACTAAACCAAAAGGCAAGGCCCAACGGTCTTGCCTTTGTTTATTCCGGATGTGTTTTGACCTCACTGAGGTGACAGGTATTTTTTGAGCTCGCGTTCGGGAACGACGGCCGGATCAGCCAGTACGAATCTCATCCGTGTCATACAGTGTATGACAGCGGAGATATTGTCTTTCTCACCGACATACGTCAGCAGGTCTTTGACGTCGTTTGCGTATTTACCCATATTTTTATCCTCCCTGGTGTGCGAACCTGTACGTACAGCTATAATGTACCCCAAAGTGTGGACAGTTTTGAAACTTGAGCCCTGTACCTTGGACAGTTACAAAAGCTGCTACCCAGGCA
>Ga0065709_1029811_pt1 | contig 12112 bp, 8 predicted proteins | sample Hoacrofraction14_2_FD_59096 | JGI IMG/M metagenome (GOLD analysis project Ga0065709, IMG submission 59096) | Hoatzin crop microbial communities from Cojedes, Venezuela, sample from fiber fraction 14 v1 | ecosystem: Host-associated > Birds > Digestive system > Esophagus > Crop | place: Venezuela... | reverse complement strand
AGTTACAAAAAATATTCCACATGCGCAACTTTTCTTTCATCTTTTTTCTCCTTTATTTTAATTCCGCCAACGGGTTAATTGTTAATTGTTAATTCCCCGTGCACCTGCACTATCGGCTGACTCCTAGCGAGCGCAGCGAGCGAAACTCCTGACTCCTATCTTCCCAATTATTAATTGTTAATTGTTAATTGTTAATTACCCCCCCCACCGCACCTGCACTATCGGCTGACTCCCAGCGAGCGCAGCGAGCGAAACTCCTGACTCCTATCTCCCCAATTATTAATTGCGCTTGCGCCGCTTCGTCGTCCCTTGCCCATTCACAATCTCCATGCACTTCTCCGCCGTCAGCGCCTGCGGGTCGCCAGCCGTCTTCGGCAACTTATAGTTGCTGCCCTGATACTTGATGTAGGGCCCAAAGCGTCCGTTCAGGATTTGCAGGTCAGGCGCATCAGCAAACGTCTTCACCACCTTCTGAGCGTCAGCCTTCCGCTTCGCCTCAACCACCGCAATCGCCTCCTCCAGCGTGATGCTCATCGGGTCCGCACCCTTCGGAAGCGACGTATACTTCTTCGCGTGCAGCACATACGGGCCAAAGCGGCCCGTGCCGATGCTCACCTCGCTCCCTTCCCATTCGCCAAGCACACGCGGCAGCTTGAACAGCTCCAGCGCCTCCTCCAGCGTAATCGTCTGAATGCTCTGACCCTGCTTCAGCTGCGCAAAACGCGGCTTCTCGCCCTCGCTTGCCTGACCAATCTGCGCCATCGGGCCAAAACGCCCAATCTTCACGCTCACCGGCTTGCCCGTCGCTGGGTCAGTGCCCAGAATCCGCTCCCCAACCTTGTGCTCCTGCTTCTCCTCCAGCACCTGCTCGCACTGCGGAGCCAGCTCGTTGTAGAACTTCTTGATGTCCTTGTGCCAATCGTCCTTCCCCTCAGCAATGCGGTCAAACTCCTGCTCCACCTTCGCCGTGAAGTTGAAGTCAACAATCGTCGGGAACTTCTCCACAAGGAAATCGTTCACCACCGTGCCGATGTCCGTCGGAATCAGCTTATTCTTCTCAGCCTCAGCCGTCTCGCTCTTCTCGCTACGCTTCAAGCGCTTACCGCTTTGCAGCGAAAGCACCGTGTACTGACGCTTCTCGCCCTTCACGTTCCCCTTCTCCACGTAGCCCCTCTGCTGAATCGTCGAAATCGTCGGGGCGTAAGTCGATGGGCGCCCAATGCCCAGCTCCTCCAGCTTGTGCACCAGCGCCGCCTCATTATACCTCGGCGGATGCTGCGAAAACCGCTGCGTAGCCGTCAGCTCCTTATACGTCAGCGACTCGCCCTGCTTCAGCGAACCGTCCAGCGTCACGCCCTCATCGCCCGCGCCAGACCCCTCATCGTCAAACGACTCACGGTAAACGCGCAGGAAACCATCAAACACCACCTTCTCAGCGCTCGCCACAAACGCCACATCGGCATTTGCGCTCCCCGCCCGCTTTGGGGAGGGGTCGGGGGAAAGGCTAATCCTCACCACCGTCTTCTCCACCTCAGCGTCTGCCATCTGGCTCGCCAGCGTACGCTTCCATATCAACTCATACAACCGCTTCTCAGGCGTACTGCCCTTAATCTCACGCGTGCTCATATACGTCGGGCGAATCGCCTCGTGTGCCTCCTGAGCACCCTTCGAACGCGTCTGATACTTCCGCGGCTTCGAATACTTCTCGCCCAGATGCTCCACAATCTCCTTCTTGCTGCTCCCCACGCACAGGCTCGACAAGTTCACCGAGTCCGTACGCATATACGTAATCTTTCCGCTCTCATACAGCCGCTGAGCCACGCTCATCGTCTGAGCCACGCTGAAACCCAACTTCCGCGCAGCCTCCTGCTGAAGGGTGGACGTCGTGAATGGAGGAGCAGGAACACGCGTCAGCGGCTTCGTCTGAATGTCGCTAATCTCAAACGTCCGGCCCTCGCACGACTCCAGAAACGCCTGCGCCTCTCCCTCAGTGGCAAATCTTTCGCTCAGCTCAGCCTTCAGCACCATACCGCCCTCAGTCACAAAATCGCCCGTCACCCTGTAAGCGCTCTCCTGCTTAAATCCCTCAATCTCACGCTCGCGCTCCACAATCAAACGCACCGCAACGCTCTGCACACGCCCTGCCGACAGGCTCGGCTTCAACTTGCGCCACAGCACCGGCGACAGCGTGAACCCCACAATCCTATCCAGAACCCGGCGCGCCTGCTGCGCGTTCACCAGGTTCATGTCTATATGGCGCGGACGCTCAATCGCCTCCAATATCGCATTCTTCGTAATCTCATGAAATACAATCCTTTTTGTCTCCGCCACGCTCAGACCCAGCACCTGCGCCAAGTGCCAAGAAATCGCCTCACCCTCGCGGTCCTCATCACTCGCCAGCCACACCGTCTCTGCCGACTTCGAAGCCTTCATCAGACCATCAACCACCTTCCGCTTGTCATCCGGAATCTCATACTCAGGAGTGAAATCCTTCAGGTTCACGCTCATCGAATGGCTCTTCAAGTCACGGATATGACCATAACTCGACATCACCCGATAGTCCTTCCCAAGAAACTGCTCCAGCGTCTTTGCCTTCGCAGGAGACTCCACAATAACCAAATTCTTTCCCATATATAATCTGCTAAGTAGTAATTGTTAATTGTTAATTGTTAATTGTTAATTGAATCGCGCGCAGCGAAATTCGGCTGCAAAATTATCAAAAAATTCTTTTCCCACCTATATAATAAGGAGTAAAACTGCAATTTTTTCACATTTTTTCTCTTTTTACCACAACCAAAACCCCGCACGCCGCACACCATAACGCAAAAAAATGGAGGCAGCAGGATTCCCACCACACCCATTTTCCAAAACCACCGCACTCGTTTTTCAAAACGACCGCACTCGTTTTCAAAAACGACCGCACTCGTTTTCAAAAACGACCGCACTCGTTTTCCAAAACGACCGCAGTCGTTTTTGCGAGCGCCTGCGGTCGATAGTAAACTGGTCAGTGCCGATTGCCGTTGCGCGCCTTAAATTTCGGCAGCCGCTTCGCCGCAGCGGGCAATCCGCATCGCGGCAATCAGCCCGCGGCGCCTCAGAAACCCGCAAGCACCTCGCAGATGCGGTCCTGATAACTCCGGGCCGACGACATCTTCAGGCTGCCGTTGCACAGGATGGAGAACGCGATGACATGGCCGCTCTGACCCGTCACGTAGCCCGTCAGGCTGCTCACGCCCGTCACGCTCCCCGTCTTCGCATGCACGTTGCTGTACGCCTTGCCGCTCTTCATCCTACCGCCCAGCGTGCCGTCAACGCCGGCGATGGGCATCGACTCGTAGAGCGGTTGAAAAATGTTCGGGCGCGCGTAGGCGTAACGGAGCATCGCCACCTGAGTGGCAGCCGTCACGTAGTTGTAGAGCGACACGCCGCTGCCGTCCGCCACCTTCAGGTCGGTCGTGTTGCCGCCCGCCTTCCCAATCACCTGCTCCACCATCTTCGCGCCCTCCGTGCGCCCAGCGCCCGACGCCTTCGCCGAGTGCGCCAGTTGGTAGAACATCGACTCCGCGTAGAGGTTGTCGGAGTTCTTCATCATGCGCGGCAGAATCTCCTCAATCGTGCGCTGCGATGTGCAGAAAAGGGTGGCGCCGCTGGTCGCCGGAACGGTGCTCACGCGAACGCCCCTGACGCCGATGCCCAGCGCCTCCACCTCGCGCCGAAGTGTCTGCACGAACCGCATTTCGGGGTGCGGACTGCTCTTCCTGCCCGCCTTGCCCTGGTTGTAGAGCAGCGGCGAGAGGTAGGGGATATGCTCCGACGGCACGTCGTCCCAGCACCAGCCGTAGCCCAGCGAAAGGGTGTCGGTCATGCTCACGTCGCCGATAATCCAGCCGTCGATGCTGTCAATCGCCAGATTCTGAACCTGTTGCGCAATGGCGCGCACGTCGGCGTAGGTGAAAGCGGGGTCGAAATCGCCCTTCACGATGATGTTGCCGCGCAGCACACGCCGAACGCGCTCCGTCGCCACGCCGTTGGCCCCTGAATTGGGGTCGGAATCGGCAGCGTTTGGGGCGTCAGAAATGCCAAAATTTCCCGATGAAATGGGCGATTTTTGCAAAATCTCCTCCACCGGACCCGACGCGAATGCCTGCGTGGTGTAGGGGTGGTTTCGGCCCAAAATATCGAGCGCCGCCACCGCCGTCAGCATCTTCTGCGTCGAAGCCGGGCGCATCGCCTTGTGGGCATTATATTCGTAGATGGTGCGGCCCGCCGTCAGGTCGTAGGCGCAAAAGCCCGTGTAGTAGGGCGCGCCCTCGCTTTCCCGCAGCAGGGCCTGCAGGCGCGCAAACTGAATGGAATCGCTCTGGGCCAGCAAAGTACCCTGCCAGAGCAGCAGGGTCAGGAGTAAAATGTAGGAACGTTTCATGCTGTTTCTTCGTCGTTGTTTTCAGAACTTTTCAATCGCTTTTTTCGTACAAAAAGCGCCATTTCATCGGGATTTTTCGGATCCAGATAGGCCATTTTCTCTTGCCCATTTTCGGCCGTGAAGGTCACTGCGGTGCAGGCGGTGGGCATGAGCAGGCGGCGCGCCCGCACCTCCTCGATGCGCAGGATGCTGCGGAGCGGAATGACCGTGGGCGCGAAGAAGCGGCTGGTGCGGATGGTCAGCGCGTCGTCAGTCACCACGTAGGCCGTGCTGATGATGCGGTCCACCTGAAACGCCAGCAGGGCGAGGGCAACGAAGAACAGGATGCCCTGCCGCTGCCATGCCGCAAACACGATGAGGACTGCCAGCAGAACCACTGTGCCCCACTGCAGCCAGGAGATTTTTGCGCTAAATTGACGTTGCATTGCTCAATGAAATTGGTTTTCAGCCCACAAATTTACAAAAAAAATATGAAAAAAACGGCGGCACTGGCGCTTTTACGTGCGTTTTTTCTTAACTTTGCACGTGAGAAGTGCATAAACCATGCATCTTTCGTGGGAAGAACACTTAAAAACTATGGGAATATGACACGAAAATTCGATTTTCTGATTATCGGCTCGGGCGTCGCTGGCATGAGTTATGCCCTGAAAGTGGCGCGGGCAAAGAAGGGCAAAATCGCCATCATTTGCAAAACCACCATGGAAGAGGCCAACACGGCCAAGGCGCAGGGCGGCATCGCCAGCGTGACGAACCTGCTCGTGGACGACTTCGAGAAGCACATCGAGGACACGATGATTGCAGGCGACTACATCAGCGACCCCGCAGCAGTCAACCAAGTGGTGCGCAACGCGCCAGCCCAAATCAAGGAACTGGTGGAGTGGGGCGTCAACTTCGACAAGAACGAAAAGGGCGACTTCGACCTGCACCGCGAGGGCGGGCACAGCGAGTTCCGCATCCTGCACCACGCCGACGACACGGGAGCGGAAATTCAGCGCGGACTCATCGCTGCCGTCAAGGCGCACCCCGACATTGAGGTGCTGGAGAACCATTTTGCCGTGGAAATCATTACGCAGCACCACCTCGGCGTCCGCGTCACGCGCCGCACGCCCGACATTGAGTGCTACGGCGCCTACGTGCTCAACCCCAAGACAGGCAAAATCGACACCTACCTCTCGAAAGTCACCCTCATGGCCACGGGCGGAACGGGCGCGGTCTATGCCACCACGACCAACCCCAACATCGCCACGGGCGACGGCATCGCCATGGTCTATCGCGCAAAAGGCACCGTGAAGGACATGGAGTTCGTGCAGTTCCACCCCACAGCGCTCTACCACCCCGGCGAGACGCACCCCGCCTACCTCATCACTGAGGCCATGCGCGGCTACGGAGGCATCCTGCGCCTGCCCACCGGCGAGGAGTTCATGCAGAAATATGACGAGCGACTCAGCCTGGCTCCGCGCGACATCGTGGCACGCGCCATCGACAACGAGATGAAAATCCACGGCATCGACCACGTTTGCCTCGACGTCACACACAAAGACCCGGAGGAGACCAAGCACCACTTCCCCAACATCTACGCCAAGTGCCTCAGCATCGGCATCGACATCACCAAGGAGTACATCCCCGTCTGCCCCTGCGCCCACTACATGTGCGGCGGCATCAAGGTGGACCTCGACGGACAGTCGTCCATCAAGCGCCTTTACGCCGTCGGCGAATGCTCCTGCACGGGCCTGCACGGCGGCAACCGCCTGGCCAGCAACAGCCTCATCGAGGCCGTGGTCTATGCCGACGCCGCTGCCAAGCACTCGCTCAGCGTCATCGACAACTACGAATTCAACGAGAAAGTGCCGAAGTGGAACGACGAAGGCACCATGACCAACGAGGAGAAAGTGCTCATCTCGCAAGACATGAAGGAGGTGGGGCAAATCATGTCAACCTACGTCGGCATCGTCCGCAGCGACCTGCGACTGCGCCGCGCATGGGAGCGCCTCGACCTGCTCTACGAGGAGACCGAAGACCTTTTCAAGCGCGTGAAGGCCACGAAAGACATCTGCGAACTGCGCAACATGATTAACGTGGGCTACCTTATCACCCGACAGGCGCTGGAGCGCAAGGAAAGCCGCGGACTCCACTTCACCGTGGACTACGCCAAGCACGCCCTCGACGAGAAGAAAGAGGAGCGCTTCAAACCCTGATTCTTCCCCAAAAAAGCAAAAAATCCGCCCGTTGCTGCATTTTTTCCCAGAAAAAGTGTAGCAAAACGGGTGTGATTGGCGTCTAAGGAACGAACACTAAACGCAAAATTACCAATAAAAAGAATGATTATGAAACTGAAAACCATGCTGTTTGCCCTGGCCATGCTGCTCACTTGCGGCACCGCCTCGGCACAAACTCAGGAAGAACTGGCGCAGATGGCCCAGATGATTCCCCAACTGCAGGTGGACCCCGCAGTGCGCAAAGGCACGCTGCCCAACGGACTCACCTACTACATCCGCCACAACGCCTGGCCCGAGAAACGCGCCTACTTCTACATCGCACAGAAAGTGGGCTCCATGCAGGAGGAAGACAACCAGCGCGGACTGGCACACTTCCTGGAGCACATGTGCTTCAACGGCACCACAAACTTCCCCGGCAACAAACTCAAAACCTACCTGGAGAGCAACGGCGTGAAGTTTGGCGCAGACCTCAACGCCTACACCTCGTTCGACGAAACCGTATATAATATAGATAATGTGAACACGGCGAACGAGAAACTGCTCGACTCCTGCCTGCTCATCCTCCACGACTGGAGCCACGACCTGCTCCTCGAGGACGAGGAAATCGACAAGGAGCGCGGCGTCATCAACGAGGAATGGCGCATGCGCCGCTCGGCTTCGCAGCGCCTCTATGAAGCAGCACTGCCCGACGTCTATCCCGGAAGCAAATACGCCAACCGCATGCCCATCGGCACCATGGACGTGGTGATGAACTTCCCCTACGAAGACCTCCGAAGCTACTACCGCAAGTGGTATCGCCCTGACCTGCAGGCCATTGTCGTGGTCGGAGACTTCGACGTGGACCAGATGGAGCAGAAAATCAAAACGACTTTCGCCGACATCAAGGCCCCCGACAACCCCGCCGAGCGCGAGTACTTCCCCGTGCCAGACAACGACCAACCGCTCGTCAGCATCCATGCCGACAAGGAATTGCCCTACTCGCAAATCATGCTCTTCAAGAAGCACGACGCCATGCCCGATGTGCTCAAGAACACTTCGCTCTACTACGCGCAGAACTACATCACCAGCGCCATCAGCGGCATGTTCTCCATGCGCATCCAGGAAATCCTGCAGAAGGAAAATCCCCCGTTCATGACCGCTGCAATGGACGACGACGACTTCTTCGTGGCCAAGACCAAGGACGCACTCATGGGCTACACCGTATTCAAGGACAACGGCCAGGACGACGCTCTCGCCGCGCTCTACCGCGAGATGCTGCGCGCCAGCCGCCACGGATTCACCGTCACGGAATATGAGCGCTACAAGGACGAATACCTCTCACGCCTCGAGGAAATGTACAGCCAGCGCGACAAAACGAAGTCGAGCAGTTACGTCAACGAGTGCGTCAGCAACTTCAAGGACAACGAACCCATGCCCGGCATTGACTGGGAATACCAAACCATGAAGGCCATGGTGCCGCAGATTCCCCTCGAAGCCATCAACCAGGCCCTCCAGCAACTCTGCCCCGAAACCGACAGCAACCTCGTCGTCCTCATGTTCGCACCCGAAAAGGCCGACGTGACACTCCCCACCAAGGACGAACTGCTCAACGTGCTGCACAGCGTGCAGGCAGAAACCATCGAACCATACGCAGAGGAAGTGAACACCGACCCCCTCATCAGCGAGAACCTCAAGGGCGCAAAGGCCAAGAAAATTGAGGACGGCATGTACGACAGCAAGACCATCACACTGAAGAACGGCGTGAAAATCCACGTGAAGAAAACCGACTTCAAACCCAACAGCATCAGCATGGACGCCGTCTCATGGGGAGGAACGTCGCTCTATTCCGACGCCAACTTCCTCAACGCCAGCGCGGCCGACGACATCGCCTTCGGCGGATGGGGCAACTTCTCCAAGACCGACCTGCAGAAGAAACTCTCTGGCATCCAGGCCAGTGCGCGACCCTACGTAGGACAGAACGGCGAAGGCATCACCGGCTCCTGCGTCACCAAAGACCTCGAGACCATGCTCCAGCTCACCTACCTCAACTTCACCGCGCCGCGCCGCGACGACCAAGCCTACTCCGCTTGGACAACCCGCACCAAGGACGAACTCAAAAACGCCGACATGCAGCCCACCATGGCACTGCAAGACACGCTCATGGCCGTCATCTACGGAAACAACATCCGAGCACAGCGCACCAAAGTTGAGGACATCGACCGCCTCTCCTACGACGACATGCTCAAATTCTACAAAGAGCGCTTCGCCGACGGCAACGACTTCGAATTCTTCTTCGTAGGCGACATCGACCTCGAAACCGCACTGCCCCTCTTCGAGAAATACCTCGGCTCGCTGCCCACACTCAAAGGCGAAGAAAAATACAACAAGCAGAACCTCACCAAGTTCGTCGACGGAACAGAGACACACATCTTCGAAAAGGCACAGGAAACACCCAACTCCGTGACCATCTTCCTCGCCCACGCACACATCCCCTACAACCAGCGCAACAACCTCACAGTCAGCATGCTCCAGCAACTCATGTCCATGCTCTACATTGAGAGCGTGCGCGAGGACGAAGGCGGCGCATACGGCGTGCCAGTGCAGGGCGGAATGAGCGACGTGCCAGAAGAAATCGCGCAAATACTCATCCAGCTCCCCACGGCGCCTGAGAAACGCGAGCGCATGACCGAAATCGTGAAGCAAGGCATCGACGACATGTGCCAGAACGGACCCAAGGCCGAAGACCTCGTCAAAGTCAAGGAATACATGCACCGCCGCCACCAAGAGCGCCTCAAGGACAACTCCTACTGGATGGGACGCCTGCAGGACTACTACCGCGACAACCGCGAGTTCGTCAACGACTACGACAAGACCGTCGATGAAATCACCGCCGCCGACATCCAGGAAATGGCCAAAACCATCTTCAAAAGCGGCAACTTCCTCACCGTCGGCATGACCAGTCCCGCCGAATAACACACACATTCCCACCCAACGACTCACTTATTTCCACCCCAATAACTCACTTATTTCCACCCCAATAATCCACTTATTTTCACTACAAAAGCAAGCGCCTGACCCCGCATCGGTCAGGCGCTTGCTTCGTTTTCTTCGCACCGGCATTCGTGCTCATTCCAGACATCGCACAGGCATTCCGCTCGGTCAGCGCCCAAGCGACTGCGGTCGTTTCCCAAAACCACTGCACTCGTTTTCCAAAACCACCGCAGTCGTTTTTCAAAATCACTGCAGTCGTTTTTCAAAACCACCGCACTCGTTTTTCAAAACGACTGCACTCGTTTTTCAAAGGCAACGTTATACAATCTGACCGAAGGTAATTGGGTGCCCCTTTTGTTTGCCACGCACTATTTATATGCATATAAAACAAATAAAAAAACAAAAGTCATATGAGAAAGAAAAGGATTAGGATTTCGGAGGCGCAGCTCCGCAGGACGGTCAACGAGGCGGTTAAAAGGTTGATGTGCGAACAGAACTACTATGGCACGAGTTATAAATGGGTCGATTACGACATAACTGATGGTGTTATTTCACTTAACGCAGATGCCATAACTGATGAATTACGTGAATACTTTGATTCCAATGAAGAATATGACGACTTCGGAGAATATGTGAGTGACCACGAAGACATGATTGATGATATTTTTTATCGTGATGCATACTGCTACATAGACAAATTAGATGAGTACCTGCATGGGTTAAGCGATTATGAGGTATGTGTCTTGGCGTTTCAGGCGTGTGGAACAATTGCCGACGACGACCTTGATGGTTGGCTTGAAGGTGATGGCTATAGTAAAACCGAACGCCAAAATCTTTATAGGAAGGAAGCGCAACATGTACTAAAAAACCGCAAATTGGCCATATGGCTGTACGAAAGATTCACGAATCCTTATAATAGAGAGCGAGAAGTTATTGATATGACAGACAGCAATATCAGGAAATGTATGTCTTAGACGAATTTATACTATTGTCAGAGCAAAAGGGCAATCCCTATTTTCAAGAGTTTGCCCTTGTTTCTTTTTTGAATTTAAGACTAAACTAAGAATGTGCATGTAATTCTTCAGGGTGATTTTCGAAGTATTGTTTCATATAACTTGAAAAGGTTCGCCTATATTTCAATAGATTCTCTGCGAAAAAACATGCTTTTTCTTTGGCTTCTAAATCGGTCTTTGCCCTATAATCGCACTTAAATACATCATAAGTGGTGTACATATCTGTGTTCTCCAAACAGATAGCTAATTGTTTTACACGAAAACCTGCATCAAAAATGTAAGCGATAACTATTTCTACGCTTTCATCACTTTCCGTGTCTTTGATATAATCGTATAGTCTGTGAAAATCTCCGTTATGTTCAATATTGGTCTGAAAGACACCAAGATACTCAAAATTTTCCATGTTTCTCCATATTTATTAGTCAGTCATATAATAATTGATGCAAATTTAATGATTTTATCTGAAAATTATAACTCTGCTTGCCAAAAATATGGGAAAGGACTTGTTGATAGACTTACCCAATATGGCTTGCCACCTAAGTTTTTGCTTTCTGCGTGCAGATTTCACACGGAAGAAAATATCCCATTGGATATACTTGTGAACTTATTTCGAAAATGGTCGCGGTTTGTCGTGAAAAATGAAAATCACGATGTGAATACTTTGACTTTTCAAGAATTTCGAGAAATCTTAGAGAACTGTTGGAAGAAATATTGTGTTCCCAATATAATATATAGTGATGAAGTTGCTACGATGGGGCAAATAAATACTGCCGCTGACGCAAGAAAGATACCGACACCGAACAATTGGTGCATTAAGTCAACCAAAAAAATTGAAGAATTTGTGCAAAAACACGGTTACAAATTCTTCGTAATCTTTATTCCGTCAGAAAACAATCCATATACATTTGTTATTGCCGCTGTTGGTGGCGGTAATGTAGAATATTGGAATAGCAATAACGAGAAACAGTTTGAAGACCTTACAGATTTGCAAAATATAGATAATAGTGAACATTATATTTATCAAAGAAAATTACCAAAAGAAATAGTAAATTATTTGCACAACATTGGGGCGGAACAAACGGAAGAAAAAGAACAGAATTGTGATAAATCCGTTGCAGAATGTTTATGTCATCAATATGAACTGATGCATAAACTCGGTTGCATCTCCAAGGAGTTGTTTGAGAGTATGATATACGATTAAATCTTACGCCACATTCCTCACATCCTCGTAGGTGAACCGTCCGATTGACCGCTCGAACATGCGAGTGAACCGTCTGGACTCGCTCCATCCGCGCGTGTTGTAGCGGAACACAGCCTCGTCGATATAGCGCTGCAGATAAGGCACGCTCACGAAGTGGTAGATGCCGAAAATCATCCGCTTGAGCTGCGCCCAGAAGCCCTCAACATGGTTGGTGGAAATGCCGTCAGCGCCCACGAAAATCCTGTCGCCGTGCTGAACCACGCCATGGAGATAGCCGAGGTCAGACAGC
>Ga0065709_1029810_pt1 | contig 12114 bp, 10 predicted proteins | sample Hoacrofraction14_2_FD_59096 | JGI IMG/M metagenome (GOLD analysis project Ga0065709, IMG submission 59096) | Hoatzin crop microbial communities from Cojedes, Venezuela, sample from fiber fraction 14 v1 | ecosystem: Host-associated > Birds > Digestive system > Esophagus > Crop | place: Venezuela... | reverse complement strand
CTTGATAATTCGTTTGACTCTGCTTCGTACGACACTGTTTCCGATTTTTTTGGACACCGTGATACCGACGCGGTTTTCGTCAGATTTAATGTCTGACCTTACGCCAAATCCTGCGTCTGACCCTTCGTCAGACGCGGTCTCCACTTTCGTGTCGCGCTCCAAAACGTACATGACGAGCAGAAAATCAGCCGTTTTTTTGCCCTGCTGATACACCGGTTGGAACTGTCTGTTTCTGAGGCTTTGAATCATTTTCAGGCACCTCAATTACTGACCTATACAAATAGGTGCCGTCCTCTAAGTGACGGCACTCTACGTAAGGTCCTTCATCATCAGGCAGTTAAAACTTTTCTGCCTTTGTTTCTTCTTCTGGATAAAACCTTGCGGCCATTAGATGTCGCCATTCTTTTTCTAAAGCCGTGTTCTCTTTTTCTCTGTTTGGTTTTCGGGCGATAGGTCGTTACCATTTCTGACACCTCCTTTTTAAGAGCACCTTGCCATTATATAAAAATCTTGCCTGTTTCGTCAAGCACTTTTTAGCGGTTTTAAAGGTGTTTGTTCTGTTAATATAGGTAGATATTTTTGTGGACAAAACAAAAAAACCGACAATTTTGTCCACAAATAAAGACATACTTATACACAATTTGTGGACAACCTATTCTTTTTGCGCCATTTCATCCCTCTTTTCGACTGTGAATGCCCTGAAATTACTTATCCACAATATCCACACTCTTCCCGGGGAGCCCGAAATCCCTTCGATTTTTTATTGAATCACCCCGTCGTTTTTGTTATGATAGACCTTAGCTCTTTTTGAATTATAGATGAGTATGAAGCAAGTAAAGGAGGTGTTTTGATGGTCTACGATCCACAGGCCGTTTTGGCCGATTTAAAGCAAGCCATCAAACCGCTGCTGACCCCGGTTACCTATGATACATGGTTTGATACGCTCATTCCCATTACCATTGAAGACGATAAGATTCTCGTTCTGGAAACCGAAACGCCGATGGCGGACCAGATTATCACCAGTCGCTACAGCGACCTGGTCGTACAAAGTCTGAAGGATTGCGGATATCCTTTAAAATTCCGCGTTTACCAGTCCGGCGCGTATACGCCGAATGAAGCGAGCAAGCTTGAAAAGGAAATGACCAAACACGATCTTTCCAAAAAGGCCAACCTGAATCCCCGCTACACCTTTGAAAATTTCGTCAAAGGAAGTACCAATAATTTGGCTTATGCTTCCGCCCTCGCTGTGGCGGAGATGCCTGGTCTGGCCTACAACCCGCTTTACATCTGGGGAAATCCGGGACTCGGAAAAACACATCTGATGCAGGCGATTGCCCATCACGTGCTGGAGACAGATCCGACCAAAAAGGTGCTCTACGTTCCTTCCGAAACCTTTACAAATGAACTAATCTACGCCATTCAGACGAACAGTACGGCGAACTTCCATAATAAATATCGCGACATCGATGTGCTCTTAATCGATGATATTCAGTTCGTCGGAGGCAAGGAAAGCACACAGCTCGAATTCTTCCACACCTTTAATTCTCTTTATGAGAAAAACAAGCAGATTGTGATTTCCGGTGACCGTCCGCCGGAGGAAATCAATCTATTGGAAGAAAGAATCCGTTCCCGCTTCCGTCAGGGCATGATTGCCGACATCAAGTCGCCGGATTATGAAACGCGTGTGGCGATTCTCCAAAAGAAGGCGGAGATAAATAACGTTGAGATTGATATCAACGTGCTGAGCTACATTGCGAACAACGTTTCCTCAAACATTCGTGAACTGGAAGGCGCGCTGACGAGGGTCATCGGATTTTCCAAGCTGGCCTCGCAGGGTAAGCCGATTGACATTTCCCTGGCGCAGGAAGCCCTCAAGGATTACTTCAGCCATGATGTGACGGCCTACATCTCGATTCCGAGAATCAGTGACCTCGTATGTGAGCGGTACAACATCACATCCGAGGACATCCGCTCCAAGAAGAAGCCGAAGGAGATTGCCTATCCGAGACAGATTGCCATGTATCTGTGCCGGAAGCTGACCGAGGAGCCGCTGACGACCATCGGCAGCTATTTTGGAGGAAGAGACCATACAACGGTCATTCACGGCATCAAGAAAATTGAGGATGACATCAAAAAGCCGGGTTCTGAAGATTTAAGACGCGCGCTCGAGGATATCGAAAGACGCCTCAATGGGGAGTAAAAAGGAAACGAAAAAGGGTGTTAGTAAGGTAAGAAAAAGAAGAGGTCGGTGTATAACCCTGTGGTTTTTGTGGATAAGTCGGTGATTTTGACGTGGATTTGAGGTTGATGTTTTGGGGACACTTCACCCCTATCTCCCGCCACTTCGAAAGGGGGTGGAAAATGGGGAAAAGGCCTCCCTTTTTCCCCCTCGATTTCACAACGCTTTCCACTTCAAAAATCCTTTGAAAAAAGGCATTTGGACCGCTTTTTCACAAATTCAGACCCCCTATTAATATTGTTACTGAAAATCAATTATCCAATATCACATCCCATCATAGCGCCGGCAGGATGAGATCCGGTGGAAAAAATAAGTGGGATACCAACAGAAAGGAGAACAGATGTTAATTATCTGCAGTAAGAATGAGCTCTTAAAGAGCGTAGGTATCGTAAGTAAAGCTGTTTCGACCCGTACGACCATGCCGATTCTGGAAGACATTCTTCTGGATGCCGAGGGCAAGACTTTAACGTTGACCGGCAACGACATGGATATGGGCATCAAGACAACGATTGAAGCTGTGGTTAAGGAAGAGGGAACGATTTGCGTGAATGCAAAGATGTTTTCCGAGATGATCCGTCGTTTGCCGGATGAGGATGTCAAGCTGAAGACCGAGGAAAACGGCAGAATGACCATCGACTGCGGTCGTTCCACGTTTACGATCGGCACGATGAATGGGGAAGACTTTCCGCAGCTTCCGACCATCGAATCCAAGCAGGAAATCATGGTCAGCCAGTCGATTTTGAGAGAGATGATCAGTGATACGATTTTCTCTGTGGCGCCTGAAAACAGCGGACGTCCGGTGCTGACCGGCGAGCTGATGGACATCAGAGACGGGTATCTGTATCTCGTCGCTGTCGACGGATTCCGTATTTCTATGCGGAGAACGCCCGTTCAGTGTCAGGAAAACTTTAAGGTGACCGTGCCGGCCAAGGCGCTGTCCGAAATTAATAAGATTTTGGAATCCGAAGAGGATTCGCTGGTGACGGTTTGCTTCACCGGCAAGCATGCGCTGTTCAAGATGAATAATACGGAGGTTGTAACCCGCACGCTGGAGGGAACCTTCCTGAATTATGAGCGCAATCTGGACATCGAGTTCAAGAGCAAGGTCACGATTAATCGAAAGGACCTTCTGGATGCGGTCGACCGAGCGGCCCTGATCAGCCGGGAGAGCAAAAACAGCCCGATTCGTCTGGACATCGAAGAGGATAAGGTGGTCATTACGTCCAACGCTGAGACCGGAACGAGCCATGAAGAGGTTTCGCTGAAGCTCGAGGGCGAGGGGCTGGCCATCGCGTTTAACCCGAAGTATTATCTCGAGGCCCTGAAGGCTATTGATGACACGGACATCGTGATTAAGTATGCTTCTTCACTGACGCCGTGCATCATTGAAAATCCGGATAGCAAGGATTATCAGTACTTTATCCTGCCCATCCGCATGCATAACTAAGGAGACAGCTTGAAAAAAGTAACGATTGAAGGGGAGTTTATTCAGCTCAATCAGCTCCTCAAGAAAGAAGACATCTGTCAGAGCGGAGGAGAGGCGAAGCAGCTCATCCTTTCCGGGCAGATTTTGATAAATGGTGAGCCGGCGACGGAGATTCGTAAAAAGATTCGTCCAGGTGACATGGTTCAGGTAAAGGGCGCGAAAGAAATCTTGAAGGTGGAAGCGGAAGAGTCCGCGCTTTAAAGAATGCAGGCTGCGAAGTTACGACTGAAGAATTTCAGAAATTACGAGGAGCTGGAAATCAGCCTCTCGAAAGGGGTCAACATCTTGATGGGCAGTAACGCCCAGGGAAAGACCAATCTGCTGGAAGCGCTCTTTTATTGTGCGACGGGAAGGAGCCACCGCGGCGCCAAGGATAAGGAAGTCGTCAGGGACACTGCCTCGGAGGCGCTGATCAATCTTACGTTTCTCAGTCAGAAGGAAAATCTGAAGGAGACGCAGGAAAAAATAGAGATGCTTCTTCGAAAGAGCGGCCGAAAGTCGCTGATGATTAATGATTATCCGGTCCGCCGGATTAACGACTTGTTCGGACGCTTTCAGGTCGTCATGTTTTCTCCGGAGGATCTGTCCATCGTGAAGGATGGACCGTCGGTTCGCCGGAAATTCATGGACATGGAGATTTGTCAGGTGGACCCGGTCTACCTGTATAATCTGCAGCAATTTACGAAGGTACTTCGGCAGCGGAATCAGCTGCTTAAGAGTCTGCAGAAGGGACAGGAGGATGAGGCTCTTTTAAGAGAAACCTTGTTTGCCTGGAACGGACAGCTGGCCCTGTTCGGTACCAAAATCATGGAGCGGCGGGCCCGCTTTGTGGAAGAACTTGAAAAGGATGCTGTCATGATTCATGCGCATCTGACGGCAGGGAAGGAACAACTGCATCTGTTATATAAGCCGGGATTTGTGAACCCCCTGTCACAGGAGGCTTTTTTAAGAGCGCTCGAAGACGGGGTGGAGAGGGACATTCGGGCCGGCATGACAGTGCTCGGACCGCAGCATGATGATATGAGACTTTTCATTAATGATAAGGATGTTTCTATCTACGGATCGCAGGGACAGACCCGCACGGCGGCGCTCACCTTGAAGCTTTCCGAAATGGAAATCATGAAACGGGAAATGCGAGAAGCGCCGGTTCTTTTGCTGGATGATGTAATGTCGGAACTTGATGCCGACCGGCAGCAGGAGCTCACGGGGTACATTAAGAGCCATCAGACGCTGATTACCTGTACCGGCATCGAGGACAGCATCAAAAAATTAGGAGCGGAACGGATTTTCCGCGTGAGTCAAGGAATAGTGGAGGCAGGAAGGTGAGCCGATTTTTTGCTTATATCGCCCGGATGAAGAATATCCGGCGCTGGGGGCTGATGCGCTCCTTCAGCGATGAAAACATACAGGAACATTCACTCCAGGTAGCCATGATCGCACATGCATTGGCCATTTTAGAGAATAAGCGCTATGGAGCGAACGTGAATCCCGAGCATGTGATGGCGATTGCCATGTACCATGAAACGGCGGAGGTGATTACCGGGGATCTGGTGACGCCCATCAAATACTATAACGAAGATATCAAGCACGCTTACAAAGAAATCGAGAAGAAGGCCGAGGAGCGGATGATCAGTATGCTCCCCGCGGATTTGCATGACGAAATCGGAGCGCTTATTCAGCCCTCAGACGAGGAAGCCTTCGAAAAACAAATCGTCAAGGGTGCGGACAAGCTCGCTGCTTATGCGAAGTGTCTGGAGGAGCTTCGGAGCGGTAACCGGGAGTTCGAAAAGGCGAAGGAAACCCTCGAGGCGACGCTCAACGCCATGCCCCTTGGCAGCGTGCACGATTTTATGGTCGAATTTATGCCAAGCTTTAGCAAAACGTTAGATGAATTAAATTGACCTTTGATGGTAAAATAGCAGTTGTAAACTGTATCTGAATATTATTTATATAAAGGGAGACAGAGCATTGAACCAGAAAAAGTTTTTTACCTCCGAATCGGTAACGGAGGGACATCCGGATAAGATTTGCGATCAGATTTCCGATGCGATTCTGGACGCGATTTTGGCTGAGGACCCGAACGGCCGTGTGGCCGCGGAAACCTGCGCCACCACGGGCATGGTGCTGATTATGGGAGAAATCTCCACCAGCTGCTACGTGGACATTCCGAAAATTGCGCGGGAAGTGATTCGCGAGATTGGTTACGACAATCCCGAGTACGGCTTCGATTACAACACCTGCGCCGTGCTTTCGACCATTAATGAGCAGTCTCCGGATATTGCTCTCGGTGTGGATAACTCCCTCGAACATAAGGAAGGCAACGCCGCGGCCGAGGAAAAGCTGGGCGCCGGCGACCAGGGCATGATGTTTGGTTATGCCTGCGACGAGACTCCGGAATACATGCCGATGACGATTGCCCTCTCCCACAAGCTGGCGAAAAAGCTGGCCGAGGTGAGAAAGAACGGCGAAATCCCGTACCTTCGTCCTGATGGAAAGACGCAGGTGACGATTGAATTTGAAAACGACGTCCCGAAGCGCATCGACACCGTGATTGTGTCCTCTCAGCACGGCAAGGATGTGGACATGGAGACCCTGCGCAAGGATGTCCTTGAAAAGGTCATTCTTCCTGTGCTTCCGGCGAACATGGTCGATTCGGACACCAAGTATCTGATTAACCCGACCGGACGTTTCTACGTAGGCGGCCCGATGGGTGACAGCGGTCTGACCGGCCGTAAAATCATCGTGGACACCTATGGGGGCTACGCCCGTCACGGCGGCGGATGCTTCTCCGGTAAGGATCCGACAAAGGTCGACCGCAGTGCGGCGTACATGGCCCGCTATGCGGCAAAGAACGTAGTCGCGGCAGGCCTCGCAAAGCGCTGTGAAATCGAACTGGCATACGCGATTGGTGTGGCGGAGCCGGTGAGTGTGATGGTGGACTCCTTCGGAACCGGCGTCGTGTCCGACGACGAGCTCGCTGAGGCCGTGAAGAAGGTCTTCGATTTCCGCCCGGCGGCGATTATCCGCGATCTGGATCTTAGAAAGCCCATGTACAAGGCTCTGGCCAGCTACGGCCAGATGGGGCGTGAGGACCTGAATGTGAAGTGGGAAGCCGTTGACAGGGCCGACGCGCTGAAAGAAGCGGTAAAGAGTCTGTAAACAAGGGAGTTTCTCAATGAAAAAGGCAGCCATCATTATGGGCAGTGAAAGCGACCTTCCGGTCGTCAAAAAAGCCCTGCCGGTCCTGGAGGATTACGGCATTCCTTATGAAGTGAGGATTCTGAGCGCCCACCGCACCCCGGTTCAGGCCGCAGAATTCGCTAAAAATGCGGAAGCAAACGGCTTTGGCGTCATGATTTGTGCGGCCGGCATGGCAGCACACTTAGCGGGCGCCATCGCCGCGAATACTACACTGCCGGTCATCGGAATTCCCATGGCTTCCGGCGGATTGGGCGGACTGGACGCGCTGCTGGCGACGGTTCAAATGCCGTCCGGCATTCCGGTGGCGACCGTGGCGGTCGGCGGCGCAGCCAACGCGGCGCATCTGGCCGCGCAGATACTGGCCCTTTCCGATGAAGGACTTTCTGCCAAACTCAAGGCCAAGCGAAAGGCCATGGAAGAGGCCGTCTTAGAGAAGGACGCGGCGCTTCAAGAAAATCTTTAAGTTAGGAGAAAATTTATGGGTGGTATATTCGGTGTAGTCAGCAAGGGAAATTGTGCGGTCGATCTGTACTTCGGTGTGGACTACCATTCCCATCTGGGCACGAAGATCGGCGGAATGTGCGTCCTGAACGAGGGACGCTGGGACCGCTCGATTCATGGTCTTGAAAACGCACAGTTCCGCAGCAAGTTCGCTCACGCCTTCAACCGCATGAGCAGCTACGAAAACGCCCATATTGGCATTGGCTGTATCTCGGATACGGAGGCACAGCCTCTGCTCGTGCAATCACGGTTCGGCTTACTCGCCATCACGACCGTGGGCAAAATCTGCAATATCGACGAACTTTCAAAGGAGTTAATGGACGCCGGCGCCCAGTTCATGCAGGTGGACGATGGGGCCATCAACCCGACGGAGGTCGTCGCAAAACTCATTAATCAGAAAAATTCCATATCCGAAGGCATTCGCTATGCTCAGAAAAAAATCGAAGGCTCCATGACCATCTTGGCGGCCAACACCAAGGGGATTTACTGCGGACGTGACTACTACGGCCGGACCCCGCTGGTGCTGGGCGAAAAAGAGGACGGGAGCCTTTGTGTCAGCTTTGAATCGCATGCGTTCATCAACCTGGGCTACACCAAGGTCCGCGACCTCGGGCCCGGCGAGATTGTCATGATCTCGGAAAAGGGCATCATCCCGAAGCGGAGCGCCCTCGGGAAGGAGCGGATCTGCACCTTCCTGTGGACCTACTACGGCTACCCAACGGCGAGCTACGAAGGCGTGAACGTTGAGGAATCCCGTTATCACTGCGGGGCCATGCTCGCTCAGGCGGACAAGGATCAGGACCTTGACATTGATTCGGTGGATGGCATTCCGGATTCCGGTCTGGCGTCGGCGATTGGCTACTCGAACGAGTCGGGCATTCCGTTCAAGCGGGCTTTCATTAAATACACACCCACCTGGCCGCGGTCGTTCATGCCGCCGACCCAGAGCGTGCGTGACCTGATTGCTCACATGAAGCTCATCCCGATCAAGGAACTGATTGAGGGCAAGAAGCTGCTGTTCATCGATGATTCGATTGTCCGCGGCACCCAGCTTAGAGACGCGGCTGACCTGCTGTTTAGAAACGGTGCGGAAGAGGTCCACATAAGAACCGCCTGCCCGCCCATCATGTACGGCTGCAAGTACATCAACTTCTCCCGTTCCACCTCGGACATGGACCTGATTGCACGCCGCGTGATTGTGAAGCTCGAAGGCGGCGTGCCGTCGGACGAGCGCATGAAGCTCTACCTCGACGAATCTACCCCGGAATATGCCGCGATGGTGGAGGAAATCCGCAAGCAAATGCACTTCACCTCCCTTCGCTACCCCACGCTCAAGATGACGCTGGACGCGATTGGAATCGGGGAAGACAGACTGTGCACGTACTGCTGGAACGGAAGGGAATAATTTTTAATGAAACGTTGGTTTAAGTACGTTAAGCCCTACCTTTTGTACTTTATCGTGGGGCCGCTTTTGATGATTGTCGAGGTCGTGGGCGAAGTCGTCATGCCCCGACTGTTCGCACGGATTGTGGATGTGGGCATCCCGAACGGCGACACCTCGTACATCATTTCGACGGGTATTATCATGATTCTCACGTCCCTTGCCATGCTGGCCGGCGGCGTGGGCGGCTGCTATTTCGGCGCCAAGGCCTCGATTAACTTTGGTGCGGATGTGCGTAAGGATGTGTACCACAAGGTGCAGGAGTTTTCGTTCGAGAACCTCGACAAGTTCTCGACGGCCTCGCTGGTCACGCGTCTCACGAACGACATTACGCAGATGCAGAATTTTATTAACATGATGCTGCGCATGTGCCTGCGTTCTCCGGGTATGATGATCGGCGCCCTTTTTATGGCGGCAAGGATTAATGCCAAGCTGCTCCTGATTGTCGCGGTCATCCTGCCCATCATGGCTGTCATCATGGGCATTGTTATGAAGAAGGGCTTCCCGCTGTTCGGCATCATGCAGGACAAGGTGGATGGCGTGAACACCTCCGTTCAGGAAAGCCTGACGAACGTTCGCGTGGTCAAATCCTTCGTCCGCGAGGATTACGAAATCAGCAAGTTCCGCGCGTCCAACAAAGACCTTAAGGAAGCCGGTCTGAAAGCCCTGGGAATGGTCATCCGCATTATGCCCATCATGACGCTCATGATGAACATCGCGGCGCTGGCCGTCATCTGGTTCGGCGGCAAGGCCGTCATGGTCGGCGAAATGCCGCTGGGCGACATGACCTCCTTCTTAACTTATATCACCCAAATTCTTTCCGCCATTATGATGCTGAGCATGATTTTCCTGCAGGGGAGCCGCGCGGCGGCCTCGGCTAAGAGAATCAGCGAGGTGCTGGACGAAGAACCGGCGATTTCCGACGAAACGGCGGCCGAGCCCGAGCGCACGGTCGAGCAGGGCCGCATCGAGTTCAAGGACGTCACGTTCCGCTATTACAAAAACAGCGAAGAGCCCGTGCTGGATCACATCAATCTCACCATCGAACCCGGCATGACGGTTGGAATCATCGGCGGAACGGGCTGCGGCAAGACCACACTCGTGTCCATGATTCCCCGGCTCTACGACGTGGACGAAGGCCAGGTCTTGGTGGATGGCGTCGACGTAAAGGACTATAACCTGTACAACCTCCGCGAGGGAGTGGGCATGGTGCTCCAGAAGAACATCCTGTTCTCCGGCTCCATTGAAGAGAACCTCCGCTGGGGCAAGGCGGATGCCACCATGGACGAAATCCGCGCCGCGGCCGCAAGCGCCCAGGCGGATGACTTTATCACGAATTTTACCGATGGTTACAACATGGAGCTTGGCCAGGGCGGTGTGAACGTGTCCGGCGGCCAGAAGCAGCGTCTTTGCATCGCAAGGGCGCTCCTTAAGGACCCCAAAATTCTGGTTCTCGACGACTCCACAAGCGCCGTCGACACGGCGACCGAAGCAAGAATCCGCGAGGCATTCTCAAACGAACTCAAGGATTCCACCAAAATCGTCATTGCCCAGCGCATTAACTCCGTCAAGGATGCCGACATGATTGTGGTCATGGACGACGGCAAGATTACCGGCGTGGGCACCCACGACGAACTCATTAAAAACAACGCCGAGTATCAGGAAATCTACTACTCGCAAATGGATAAAGTGGAAGAGGCTGCTGCGGTACTAACGGAGGCCGCTGTGGTTGAAGCTGCGGCACAGGCCGACACCCCCGCAGCCGTTACCGGAGAGGAGGTGACGCAGTAATGCCGGGTCCGGGACCGAGAAACATGGATAACTCCAAGCCGAAGGACACCAAGGCCGTCATTCTGCGCCTTCTGACCTACGTCGGCAAATTCAAAAAGAACCTGTTCCTGACGTTTTTCTTTGTGGTGCTGCAGACCGTCTGCTCGCTGGTCGCGTCCTACATGCTGCGCCCCCTGATTAACAAGTACATTATTCCGGGCTCCGGCCTGGAAAAGCTGGCCGGCCTCGCCATGGGCATTGGCCTTATGGCTCTGGTTTATGTGGTCCAGATCTTCAGCAGTTACATGCAGTCACGGCTCATGATTACCGTGTCGCAGAACTCGCTGGAAGCCATCCGCAACGACCTTTTTGAAAAGGTCGAGCGCCTGCCGGTCCGCTATTTCGACCGCAACGCCACCGGTGACCTAATGAGCCGCTTCACCAACGACGTGGATAACATAGGCATGATGCTGGATAACTCGATGGTGAGCCTGATTTCCGGTGTGCTGCAGCTCGCGGGCACGCTCGCGATGATGATTTACACCAACATCTGGCTGACGCTGATTACCGTCGTCATGATTCCGGTTTTCCTGAAGCTTGCGACTGTGATTGCCGGCAAGAGCCGCAGCTACTACCGCGAGCAGCAAAAGGCCCTCGGCGCCTTGAACGGCTATATCGAGGAGTACGTGGGCGGCCAGAAGGTGGTTAAGGTCTTTAATCATGAAGATACCTGCGAGGCCCAGTTCGGCGAGCTCAACGATGAGCTCCGCCGCAAGCAGGTGGGCGCCCAGTTCTTCGGCGGCACGATGGGCCCAATCATGAATAACCTGGGTAAGCTGTCCTACGTCTTCACAGCCATGATCGGCGGCGTCCTGTGTGCGCTCGGAAGGTTCGACCTGGGCGGTCTCACGATTTTCGTCGAGTACTCCCGCTCCTTCAGCTTCCCCGTGCAAAACCTCGCCAGCCAGGTCACCACGATTTTCTCCGCGCTGGCCGGTGCGGAGCGCGTGTTCCAGATGATGGACGAGACTCCGGAGAACCTTCACACCGAGGACCCGGTTTCGATGGAAAACATCGACCCGCATGTGGAGCTGAAGCACGTCACCTTCGGTTACAACCCCGATAAGGTCATCCTGAAGGACATCAACGTGGACGCCCTGTCCGGCAAGAAAATTGCCTTTGTGGGCTCCACCGGCGCCGGCAAGACGACCATCACCAATTTGCTCAACCGCTTTTACGATATTGATCAGGGCGAGATCCTGATTGACGGCACCGAAATCAAGCAGTTCGACGGCGAGGACCTGCGCCGCAGCATTGCCATGGTGCTGCAGGACACCCACCTGTTCACTGGCACCGTACGGGACAACATCCGCTATGGGCGGCTGGACGCCACGGACGAGGAGGTCGAACAGGCCGCCCGCACGGCGAGCGCTCACTCCTTCATCATGCGTCTCGATAAGGGCTACGACACCATCC
>Ga0065709_1000113_pt1 | contig 12117 bp, 8 predicted proteins | sample Hoacrofraction14_2_FD_59096 | JGI IMG/M metagenome (GOLD analysis project Ga0065709, IMG submission 59096) | Hoatzin crop microbial communities from Cojedes, Venezuela, sample from fiber fraction 14 v1 | ecosystem: Host-associated > Birds > Digestive system > Esophagus > Crop | place: Venezuela... | reverse complement strand
ATACGCGCGGTATCAAGTGGGCCCTCTCCGAGGACCTAATGGATTGGATATCAGAGCCCCAGGACTCGCTACGCTCGCCCTGGGGTTACTGATTTGGAGGGTCTGCGACCCTCGCGGCTAAGGTGATAGTTACTATCGCCTATGAGGTTTTTTAGTTGCGACTATTTTCTGTTTACCAGTTGTTTACTTGAGGCCGCGGTTGCGCAGGAGGGCGTCGGCGGTGGGGGCGTGGCCGCGGAAGCGCTTAAACAGGGTCATGGCGTCCTCGGTGTCGCCGGGCTCTAGGATGTTCTGGCGGTAGCTTTGTGCCACGGTGGGGTTCATGGGGCCTTCTTGCTCAAAGCGGTCCCAAGCGTCGGCCTCGAGGACCTGTGCCCACAGGTAGGTGTAGTAGCCGCAGCTGTACTGGTCGTTGTCGAAGATGTGCTTGAAGTAGGGGCTGCGATAGCGGAATTGCACCAGCTTGGGCATGTTCAGGCGGCGTGCTACCGAGCGCTCAAAGGCGCGCACGTCGATGTCGCCACACCAGTTGAGTTTGTGCCACTCGATGTCGAGCAGGGCAGCGCCCACGAGCTCGGTGGTCATGAAGCCCTGGTTAAACTTCGAGGCATCGATGAGTTTGTCGACGAGTTCCTGCGGGATGACTTCGCCCGTTTGGTAGTGGCGAGCATAGTTCTTGAGGACTTCGGGGACGCGGCACCAGTGCTCGTTGAGCTGCGAGGGCAGCTCCACGAAGTCGCGGTCGACGTTGGTGCCCGACAGGCCGCGGAACGGCGCGGTGGTGAGCATGCCGTGCAGGGCGTGGCCAAACTCGTGGAACACGGTCTCGACCTCGTCCATCGTCAGCAGCGACGGCGTGGTGGCTGTGGCAGGCGACAGGCTACCAACGTTGAAGATGATGGGTCGCTCGCTCACGCCGTTGTAGTTATACTCGCTCTTCATCTCGCTCATCCAGGCACCTTGGGCCTTGGTGGCGCGGGGGAAGTAGTCGGTCATGAACACTGCCAGGTGCTTGCCCTGCGCGTCCTTGACGTCATAGACGGTCACCTCGGGGTTATACTTGGGCGCGTCCTTCATCTCGGTGAATGTGATGCCATAGAGTTTGTTGGCGACATAGAAGATGCCGTTTTTCACGACGTTGTCGAGCACGAAGTAGGGTCGCACTTGGTCCTCGCTGAAGTTGAACTTCTCGCTCTTGACCTTTTCGGCGTAGTAATAGTAGTCCCAGGGTGCGATGGTGATGCCAGCGTTGTGGTTGTCGGCATAGCGTTGCATGTCGGCGACTTCCTCGTCAACTTTCTTGATGGCGGGTTCCCAGATTTGCATGAGCAGGTTCTCGGCGTTCTCGACGGTGCCAGCCATCACGGGCGCGGTGGCATAGTCGGCAAACGTCTCGTAGCCAAGTAGTTGNGCCTTGCGAGTGCGCAGTTTGATGAACTCGTTGATGTTGGCGCTNTTGTCGTACTCGTTGCCGCGGCTGGCGGTGTTGGTGTAGGTTTCATACATCTGNTGACGCAGGTCGCGGTCNTCGGCATTGGTGAGCACCGACAGGCGCGTNGANCCGGTGGCGGTGAAGGCCCACTGGCCGGGGCGTCCCTTTTCGGTGGCCAGGCGTGCGGCGTCGTCGATGGTNGCCTGTGACAGACCGCTCAGGCGCTTAGCATCGTTGACCCAAATCACGTTGTTGGCAATCTCGTGCATCACGTTGTTGGTAAACGAGAGCGAGAGCGCTGCCTGGCGCTTGTTGATGGCCTTGAGNGTGTCCTTGNCGGCGGGGCTGAGCAGGGCACCGTTGCGCACAAAGCGTTTGTAATACTTCTCGGTGAGGCGTTTCTGCACGGGCGTCAGTCCCAGCTTGTCGGCNCCATCGTGGACGGCCTTGATGCGCTGGAANAGNCCGTCGTTCATGTACATTTCATCGCTTTGGGCGGTGAACATGGGCGACAGTTGCTCGGCGAGGTTGTGCATCTCGGGGGTGTTGTCGCTCTCGACCAGGGCGAGGAAGACATACTGCACGCGGTTGAGCGTGGCGCCGCTGTTGTCGAGCGCCAGGACGGTGTTGTCGAACGTNGCGGGCTTCTTGTTGTTCACGATGGCTGCAATCTCGTCGTTTTGCTCCTTGATGCCAGCCTCGACGGCGGGCAGGTAGTGCTCATACTTGATTTGCGAGAAAGGCGGTATCTCATACCGAGTGGTATAGGCCTTGAGGAATGGATTACTTGATGTTTTCACGTTTTTCTTGGGTGCGCCGGTGGCACTGAAAACCAGGCAACCAGCAGCGATGAGGGTGATCAATGTTTTGTTCATAATCAATCTAATCTCTATAAGGGTTTNTGTTGTTTTCTTTTCGNNGGCGGGGTAGGGTAGCGGCGGTTATCGCTTGCGTGAGGCGTCAAAGAGGGTCGCCTTTTCCTCGTCGGTGAGGGCGGTGTAGCCCGATTGCTTGAGTTTGGCGAGGATGCGGTCGATTTCGGCCTCGTTGTCGCGCAGGGGGTCGCCCGTGGGCGTNGACGANGTGCTCGATGATGTGCGCGACGATGTGCGCGACGATGTGCGCGTGGTNGTGCCCGCGTGGGTGGTTTGGTCGACCCGTGGACGCGGCTTGGCAAACAGGCGCTTGAACGTTTCACCGATGCTCTCGCCCGCCACCACCAGGTGGTCGATGATGACGTTGAGCCACGCGGTGATGTCGGTGCCCCGCTTGATGCCCATGGCAAAGGCGAGACCCGCTAGCGCACCGCCCAGGTGAGCGATGTGGCCGCCCACGTTGCCCGTGTCGATGCTCAGCAAGTCGAGCAGCACCGTGACGATGGCGACCCACTTGAGCGAAACCTGGCCGATGAAGAGCAGCCCGATTTTGTAGTTGGGCAAATAGACGGCTGCTGCCACCACCACCGCAATCACCGCAGCACTGGCGCCGATGAGGTAGCCCGCGCGGTTAGAGAAGGTGGGCAACAGGTTATAGCACAGCGCAAATAGCACCGCGCCCGTGAGTCCACCTATTATATATAGGCCAGTGAGTTGCTTCCCAGTGAAGCACTCCAGAAAGATGCGCCCCAGCCAGTAGAACCACAGCATGTTGAACAAGATGTGCATGAAGCCGTAGTGCGACACCATGTAGGTGAGGATGGTCCAGGGCCGGCGGATAAACTCGCTCACCTCGGTGGGCATCTCGACCCACCGCAGGGCCACGTCGGGGCTACCGCCGCCCAGTGTGGCGATGATGCCCGCGATGCGCAGCAGCACAAACACCGCCACGTTGACGACGATGATGCGCTCTACCATCGAGGCGCGGCGATAGGCCATGCGCAGTTCGTCAATAGTTCCCATAGCCTCCCCATTGATTGGTGCGACGCCAGTAGAGCAACAGCAGCAGGCCGAAGAGCATGCCGCCCAAGTGAGCGTAGTGTGCTACCGACGACATCGAGCCCGTCATGCCAAATACCAACTCAATCACGCCATAGCCCAGCACCATCCATTTTGCCTTGATGGGGAAGGGGAACGGGATGATGTAGAGCGGCATGTTGGGGAACATCAAGCCGAACGCCAGCAACAAGCCAAACACGGCGCCACTGGCACCCACGGTGACCAGCTGGTTGCAGAACTGGTCAGCAAACTCGGTAATCTGGCCCGATTGCAAGGCCTGCTCGATGACCTGCGTGCTCGTGCTGTTGGACAGCGCCATCAGGCCCACAAACTCGCTTTGCCAGGTGAATTGCCACACGAGTTCTTGCACCAGTGCAGCACCCAGTCCACACGTTATATAATATAATAGGTATCGTTTCATGCCCAGGGCACGCTCGATGATGCGTCCAAACATCCACAGCGAAAACATGTTGAAGAACAAATGCATGGGACCGCTGGGGTCGTGCATGAACATGTAGGTTACAAACTGGACGGGGTTAAACTCACTGCCACCCCAGTAGTGCAAGCCCAGGATGTCGGTCAAGTCGATGCGTGCAAATTTTTCAAACGTGATGGTTGCCACCCACATCAGCACATTCAAGATGAGCAAGTGGCGGGTGACAGGGGGAATGGAATCAAAAAAATTCGTTCGTTGGTTCATCAGTTTATGGGTTTGAGAATGCACCACAAAAGTACAAAAAAGTCAAGAAATAGGGCGTTTTTTGGCCATTTTCACGATTTTTTTTAAAAAAAACGCATTTTTTTGTCGATATTTTTTGTTTAATCTATTGTTTTACCTATATTTGCACAACCAAAACAAGGATAAACCTATTTATACTTTTTAATATTTCTCTAAATTAACATTATTATGAACAAAACAGAATTGGTAAATGCAATGGCTGCCGAGGCTAAGCTGACTAAGGTTCAGGCTAAGGCTGCTCTCGATGCAATGCTCAATGCAGTAGGTGGCGCCCTGGCAAAGGGTGACAAAGTAGCTCTCATCGGTTTCGGTACCTTCGCAGTTGTGAAGAAAGACGCTCGTACCGGCATCAACCCCCGCACCAAGGAGAAAATCAAAATCGCCGCTAAGAAAGTCGTTAAGTTCAAAGCTGGCGCTGAGCTGAACAAGAAGCTCTAATCGACTCGCATCACACCTCACCCCGCCCCCGTGGCGGGCCATTGAGGCACTGCACACGGCGTCCGCCCTCGTTCCCTACGAGCGCGGACGCCCGTTCTATATCAGAGTGGAGAGAGGAGAGTTGAGAGTTGAGTTGAATCGCGTTCCGCGCTATAGGTTTTGCACGCAGACCAGCGCAGACCTTCTATCAGAGTGAAGAGTGAAGAGTGGAGAGTGAAGAGAAAAAACAAAAGTCTGCGTGCAAAAAATCGCTCGCTGGTCTGCGTGAGGTTTATCATCAGGCGAAGCGAGGATATTTTTTGTGGTTTTGGAATTTTTTGTATTTTTGTCGGGTTAATTAACACTGAAAATGATGATGACGATACTAGACGTGAGGTCGATGCTGTTGCTTCTGGTGGCGCTGGTCTCGGGGAGTGGCTCGCTGTGGGCACAAGCGATTACTGGCGTTGTGGCCGATAGCGAGAGCCCCATCATTGGCGCGGTTGTGACCGAGAAGGGCACGACCAATAGCACGGTGACCGATATCGATGGCGCCTTTAGCATCATGCCTCGGGGNGAATTTCCTGTGACGCTCATCATCAAGTCGATAGGCTATGTCGAGCANGAGGTGANGGTGGCTCGCGATGACGCAGGGCAGCCGCTGTCGATTCTGCTTGAGGCTGATAACTACAACTTGCAAGATGTGGTGGTGATTGGNTACGGCNAGTCGTCGCGNNANAANCTCACGGGTGCCGTCACAAAACTCAAGGCGAGCACCATCGGGTCAACGTCGAGCGACTCGCCGCTGATGGCGATTCAGGGAAACGCCACGGGCGTGTACCTCGAGCGGTCGTCGGGTGAACCAGGAGCCGCGGTCAGTCTTGTCATTCGCGGTAAGACCACGTTTGGGTCGAGCGCGCCGCTTTATGTTGTCGATGGTGTGCCCTACACGTCGACGCTGTCTAACCCGCTGCAGCTCATCAACCCCAAGGACATCGAGAGCATGGAAATCCTGAAGGATGCCGATGCCACAGCCATTTATGGCAACCGTGGTAGCAATGGCGTGGTCATCATCACCACCAAGCGCGGCGAGAGCGGGAAAATCAAGGTGGACCTGATGTTGAGCGGAGAAGTTCAGTGGATTGGCCGCCGCTTGGATTACTTGAATACCGAGGAATACCTGGCCATGCGCCGCGAGGCTATGGAGGCCGATATTGCACGTGGCGACCTCTCGGCCGAGGAGATTACTGCCGTCAACTTCCCCGACCTNCTGAAGTGGGACCAAACCGCCTATACCGATTTCCAAGACTTGTTCTTGGGANGCAAGCCCTTTGGCACCAATGCGCAAATCAATTTGTCGGGCGGTAGCGAGAACCTTAAGTTCATGGTCAATGCGGGNTANTACACGACAGGGTCGTGCGCGATNGGCNANANCAAGTACAAGCGCTTCACNGCTAAAACGGGCATCAACTACATCAGCCCTAACAAGCGCATCACCTTTGACGCCAGCATGCTGTTTACCCGCTTAATGAGCAAATCGGCCGATNGCGGTTGGCCAGCGGAATACATCATCTCTTCTCCTAACAAGCCCCTCTATGATGCCAATGGTCATCCCTATTATGAGACCGATAACGACCGCTCCATCGCGCCCATGAGCGCTCTCGAGTATGAGAGCGAGAACAAGGCCACCAACATCGTGTCGTCGATTACGGCGTCTTACAAGATTTGGCGCGAACTCACGGCAAAAGTGAGNATGGGTATGACCAACTCGTCGTCAAACCACGAAACCACCTTTGGAACTTACTATACTAATCCCGTTTACAACGAAGGGAACTCTGCCAATTACGCGAACGCGNATAATGAGGTCCTCCTNGTGGAGCCGCAGCTGACCTATCGCACCGACCTCTTTGGTGGTAGCTTCAACGCGCTGCTGGGCGCCACCTACCAGCGCAGCGAGGTTAAGGAAACCTACATGGCAGGACAGGGTTACCCCGATGACCGCCTGCTGCACAGTGCCAGCGCAGCAAGCAGCATCTACGACCAGTATACTGCGAAAACCCAATCCAAGCAAGCCTCACTCTTTACGCGCTTGGGTTATGACTATAAAAGCCGGTATATCGCCAACGTGGTGCTGCGTCGCGATGGCAGCTCCAAGTTTGCCCCAGACAAGCGATGGGGCACCTTCTGGTCGACTGGTGTGGCGTGGTTGTTCTCTAACGAGCAGTTCGTTAAAGACGTTGCTGGCAACTGGCTGAGCCACGGTAAGCTGCGCTTCAGCGTGGGCCACACAGGAGGCGATGGCATCGGCAACTTCTTGTACATGAATCGTTACATCAACTATGAGGATAAGTACATGGGCACGCTTGCAATTTACCCTAAATCGGCGGGCAATGGCAACCTACATTGGGAGTCGACCGACAAAAAAGACATCGGCCTAGAACTTGGTTTCCTCAACGACCGCATCTTGCTGAACACCACCTTCTATCACACCAAGAGCTACGACATGCTCACCGATGTGAAGTTTGCGGGACAGACGGGTTTCAACGACATAACAGCCAACCTCGATGCTGTCGTGTTCAACTACGGCCTCGAGCTGGAACTCAACACCATCAACTTCCGCACGCCCAACTTTGCGTGGACCACGTCGTTCAACCTGACCTTCCCCAAGAACAAGCTGCACTCGTTCCCAGGCCTGGAAAACTCGGCTTATAAACGCACCTACGCCATCGGCGAGTCGCTCAACTGCATCTATGCCTACAAGTACCTGGGTGTTGACCCCGAGACGGGTGTGGGCCTCGTGCAAGACGTCAACGGCGATGGTGAAATCGATTACACCAACGACTGCATGGTCGTTGGCGACCGTGACCCCGACTTCTATGGTGGTCTTACCAANGTGCTGACTTACAAGAACTTCACGCTCGATTTCACGTTCTATTTTAGGCGAAAGCCTAAGGCAAAGGGTATCTTGGATAGTAATTACTGGCCAACGGGATACCAATGTAATGTGCTGCGTGAGGTCTATGAGAACTCGTGGCGCACCCCGGGGCAATTGGCGAAGTATCCTGGCCTGACGACCACCNCAAGTAGTGACATCGGCTATAGTTTTACGGACCTATTGAGTTACAGCGATTTTGCTGACAGTGATGCCTCGTACCTCCGCTTGCAGAATATCAAACTGGGNTACAAGTTGCCCGAGAAGCTGCTCAATCCCCTGCACATCAGCCGTGCCGAAATCTACGTTCAGGCCCGCAACCTGTTTACANTCACCAAGTTTGATGGCTACGACCCCGAGGCCNATGGATGGANCNTGCCCACCACCTCCTCGTTCATCTTTGGNATCGACCTNTCGTTCTAAATCCANCAANCCTAGCCTAAATCTACCATTAGGCGTTATCTCCACGCTAAATAAATAAAAAGTCCGCGCTGGTCCGCGCTGGTCCGCGCGAGGATTTATCTAGCCACAAGAAAATCGGGATTTTGTTTTGAAATTTGAAATGTTTAGTTTATCTTTGCAGCGATAACGGAAAAACTTGGGATTGACCCTAAAGCTAACATCATGACACTGCCCAAACTGACATCGCGTCAGCAAACGCTGTTGATTGTGCTGGCCGGCCTGCTGGTCGGGCTCGCGGGCTTGTTTGCCTACTTGTTGCGCATGCATTCTTACCTGGGCGACGACCCGAAGGCGTGTGTCAACTGTCACATCATGGCACCCTATTATGCAACGTGGTCGCACTCGTCGCACGGGCGCGACGCGACTTGCAACGATTGCCACGTGCCTCACCANAATGTGGCNGCAAAGTATCTGTTTAAAGGGGTCGATGGCATGAAGCATGTGGCCTATTACGTCACCCACAGCGAGCATCAGGCGATTCAAGCCGAGGAGATGAGCGCCGAGGTGATTATGGACAACTGCATCCGTTGTCACACGCAACTCAATCAGGAATTTGTGAAAACGGGNCGCATCAGCTACATGCAAGCGCAGCGCGGCGAGGGCAAGGCCTGCTGGGATTGCCACCGCAANGTGCCGCATGGTGGGATGAACTCGCTGAGCTCGACCTCGGCTGTGGGCGTTCCCATTCCCGCGAGTCCCGTGCCCCAGTGGCTGCAAAGCATGATGGGCAAGAAAAGTAACACCGAAACAATACCAACCGACAAACAATAAAAAACGATAGAGATATGGCAAAGCAACTCAAACGATGGCAAGGATGGCTCCTCTTTGGCGGCACCATGGTCGCTGTGTTCATCCTGGGATTGATTGTCTCGTCGCTCCTCGAGCGCCGCGCCGAGGTGGCCAGCGTGTTTAACAACCGCCGCACGCCCATGGAAGGCATCGTCGCTCAAAACGAGAAGTTCAAGGACGATTTCCCCCGCGAGTATGAAACATGGTTGCAAACCGACGACACNACGTTCAGCAGCGAGTTTAACGGCTCCAGCGCTGTCGATGTGCTCGAGCAACGGCCCAACATGGTGATTCTGTGGGCTGGATATGCCTTCTCGTGGGAGTACAACACGCCGCGCGGACACCACCACGCCCTCGACGACATGCGCGCCATCTTGCGCACGGGCGCTCCGGGTGTGACCGAGGGNAAAGAGCCGCAGCCGGGTACCTGCTGGACCTGCAAGGGTCCCGACGTGCCGCGCCTGATGCAGGANCATGGCACCGAGGCATTCTACAGCGCNCGCTGGTCGCAGTGGGGCCCCGAGGTAATGAACACGATAGGCTGCAGCGACTGCCACGACAGCAAGACGATGGACCTCAAGCCCGCNCGCCCCGCCCTCTACGAGGCATGGGAGCGCCGTGGNNTGGACGTGAACAANGCCAGCCATCAAGAGATGCGCTCGCTCGTGTGCGCCCAGTGCCACACCGAGTACTATTTCAACAAGGAAAACAGCTACCTCGTCTTCCCGCAGGATAGCGGCTTGACGGTCGAGAACATCGAGGCTTACTTCGACAAGATGGAGTTCTATGACTACATCCACGCCCTGTCGCGCACGCCCATCCTCAAGGCGCAGCATCCAGGCTACGAGATGAGCAAAATGGGCATCCACGGCCAGCGCGACGTCTCGTGTGCCGACTGCCACATGCCTTACATCAGCGAGGGCGGCGTGAAGTACACCGACCACCACATCATGAGCCCGCTGGCACACATCGACCGCACGTGTCAAACGTGTCACCGCCAGGATGCCGAGGTGCTCAGGCAGAACGTTTATGAGCGTCAGCGCAAGTGCAACGAGGTGCGCAANCGCGTCGAGGAAGAACTCGCCACAGCNCACATCGAGGCTAAGTTTGCGTGGGANAAGGGCGCTACCGAGGCCGAGATGAAGCCCATCCTCGCCCTGCTGCGCAAGAGCCAGTGGCGCTGGGACTTCGCCGTTGCAGCCCACGGGTCGTCGTTCCACGCTCCGCAAGAGGTGGTGCGCATCCTGTCACACTCGCTCGACTATGCACATCAGGCACGCCTGGGTATCGCTCGCGTGCTTGCCCGCCACGGCTACACCGATGCCGTGCCCATGCCCGACATCAGCACCAAGGCTAAAGCTCAGCAATACTTGGGTCTCGACATGAACCAGAAGCGCAACGACAAGAAGAAATTCCTCGAGACCATCGTTGCTCCATGGATTGAGCAGGCCAAGAAGAATGGCAAACTCATTGAAATGTGATGTGGCATAAACCCTGGCGACTGAGCGAAGGATTCACCATCAGCAGCGGCCTCGTAATCACGGGGCTGCTGTTGCAATACANCGTGGGAGCAATTCCGTGGCAGGCGTTTGCGTGGCCCGTCAACGTGATTGTGCTGGTGATGCTGCTTGCCATTGCGGTGGTGCTTCACTTGCTGCGCGGGCGATTCTATGGCGTCAGGTTTCTCACCACGGCGGCTGCGGCAGTGCCTGCGCTCACGATGAGCGTGGCGGTGACCATCGTCATGGGCCTCACGCGGCAGCACACCGTGTCGATGCCCGGNAGCACGTGGATTCACAACATGCTCTCGAGTTGGCCGCTCGTCCTGTGCTACGCGTGGATGGCACTCATCTTGTGCCTGACGGTGCTGCAACGGCTGCGGCACNGGCGCTGGCGCGACATCCCNTTCTACCTCAATCACNTGGGCCTGCTCATCGTGTTGCTGGCGGGGACGCTGGGTAATGCCGANATGCAGCGGCTCACGCTCACCGCCACTGCCGAGCGNCCCGAGTGGCGTGCCGTCGATGCTGGCGGNAACGTCCACGAACTNCCGCTGGCTGTGCANCTCGAGCAATTCACCATCGACGAGTANGCCCCGCGCCTCATGGTGGTGGGGACCCATGGCGGGAAATACCTGCCGCAGGGCAATCCTGCNTCGCTCACGCTCGATAGCNCCACCACTGTGGGCGAACTGCTGGGCTGGCANATCGACGTGCGTGCCGTGCTCGACAANGCGGCTCCCATGATGAGTGNCGACTCGACGGCCTACGTCGTGTGGCCCTCGTCGGGCGCAACCACGGCAGCCCACATCGTTGCCACCCGCGACACCATCACCCGCGAGGGCTGGCTCACCTGCGGTAGCTACCTATTCCCTATGCAGCTGCTCACCCTCGACGACAGCCTCACGCTCGCCATGCCCGAGCGCGAGCCGCGGGCCTACGTCTCGACGGTGCACATCTACACCCGCAGCGAGAAAAACATCCGCGCCCACGTGCGCGTCAATCAACCCATCGATGTCGAGGGCTGGAAAATCTACCAACTCGACTACAACCGCCAAATGGGGCGGTGGAGCGACACCAGCGTGCTCGAGCTCGTGCGCGACCCGTGGCTGCCCATCGTCTACTGCGGCATCGCCATGATGATGATTGGCGCCGTGGCTCTGTTCCTTAACCTCAACACCCGCAAGAAAAAATGAGCAACGCTTGGGACTATTTCTTGATTTTTGCCCTCACTAGTGTGGCATTGTGGTGGACCGGCGCATGGGCCGCCTGGCGCTCGCGTCGCACGCTCGCCCTGGTCACCACGGCGCTGGGCATCGCTGTGCTCGCAACGTTTGTGGCGCTGTTGTGGATAGGCCTCGAGCGACCGCCGTTGCGCACCATGGGCGAGACGCGGCTGTGGTACTCGTTGCTGCTGCCCGTGGCTGCTGGTGCCGTGTATGTGCGCTGGCGATACAAGTGGATACTGGGCTTCGGGGCGTTGCTTGCCACCGTGTTTGTGTGCGTCAACATCTTTAAGCCCCAAATTCATTCCTCGACATTGATGCCCGCGTTGCAGAGCCCCTGGTTTGCGCCCCACGTCATCGTCTACATGATGGCTTACGCGCTGCTGGGCGCAGCCGCCGTGATGGCTGTCTACCTGCTGACGCGGCGCACCACCATCGACCGCGTGGAGATGGAAATCTGCGACAACCTCACGGGTGCTGGTGTCGCCTTCATGACCGTGGGCATGCTCATGGGTGCCCTGTGGGCCAAGGAAGCGTGGGGCCACTACTGGGCTTGGGACCCCAAGGAGACGTGGGCCGCCATCACCTGGATGTCCTACCTCGTCTACATCCACTACCGCCGCCTGTCCACCAGCCGCCACCGCATCTCCCTCGCCATCCTCATCATCTCCTTCGTGTTGCTGCAGA